>Ga0209137_1003925_pt1 | contig 12112 bp, 10 predicted proteins | sample SaaInl5LU_22_DNA_FD_184642 | JGI IMG/M metagenome (GOLD analysis project Ga0209137, IMG submission 184642) | Marine microbial communities from expanding oxygen minimum zones in the Saanich Inlet - ESP_105LU_22_DNA (SPAdes) (version 2) | ecosystem: Environmental > Aquatic > Marine > Intertidal...
GTTCTCACATCAAATTACCAATTTGAATATGTCATCACTTCAAATTTTACAATAGAATATACAACTGTTCTCGAAACAATCAATTCATCTAATACTACTATTTATCCTCGTGATGAAAATGGAGAATATATTTATGTCAATCAACTTGATGATGATGGTAATATCATATATGATTATGAATATGAGATGAAATATGTCAAACTTGATGGAACTATAACAGATGCAGATGAATATGCTAATGGAAGTAACGTATATCGTATGGCATTAGTAGGTGGTTGTTATAAATGTTCATAATCAAAAAATGATAAAGATTTAAAAAATAAACAATAATTATAGATATATGTCAAGAACATACAAGGATGCGGAAGAACTTCATACATATCTGACAAATAATCCTTCCCATAAAATTCAAATACTTGCGACAATATCAGATGAACTCAAAAAAGATTATAAAAGGTTTCAAACCAAATTGCGGCAACAAAGGTACAGAGAAGCTCATAAAGACATTGCAAACGAGCGGTCGCGTCTCAAAATGGCTGCTAATCGTGCTAAAAATCCAGAAAAATATAAAAAAATGAATGCCGAACATAATAAAAAATATAAAAACAAAAGTAAAGCAGAATTTGAAAAAGCATTTGACCAAATTGTTACCGAAATAACAACAAACATGAACAAGTCAAAATCCAAATATTAGGAATATATTAAATATAAACCCCAAAAAACCAATTCCTTCTTCTCCATACTTTTACAAATCATGTTGTCATTCCTCATATCACTCTTTTTTGTAAGCATGTTTTTCCAATAACATTCTGTTTATTATCATAACAGTTACCAGTTACCACCATTCCGTCCCAGTTGATATAATTATATCTCTAAATATTGCAAAGACCATATCCAACGCGATTGCATCTTCGCCTTGGCATACAATATAGTTCATTATTTCTCGTTCATTTTTGAAAGCTTCAGATTGACAATCATTTTTGTAAAAATCAATGAGACGCACATAACCTTTGACAATGCCATAATCAGTTATAACTTTTTGAACTTTTTTTTCAGAAGCTATCTTCAACGAATATAACAATATGAACTTATCTACTTCTTCCCATTCTTTTTCATTTATTTCACGAAAAACTGCAATATTGTTTTTTAACTTATATAACGCAAATTCCTCATGAAAAATATCTAATTCGTTTTTGGTATTTGATTTTTTAATATATTCTTCCACATTGTCATATATGCATTTGTCCTTCATCTTTTTCTCATTTTTCTTAAACATTTTCTGAATCTCTTCATTTTCCTTACGTTTCTTCATTGCATTCTTAAAGACAACCGTTTTGTTCAAACAGATGTTGATGTTTGGCATATTTGTTCAGCAATAGATGTAAATATCTACATCTTATTACTCATTTTTTTGCATTTATCTCAAAATAACAAAATCTTTTGTTTATAGATTTTTTGTTTTCAATTTCTTCAATACATCACTTTCAATACTATCAATCACCATCACAACAAATATCACGTTTTTTCTCACCATATATCACCCTGTATCACCGTCATCACCGTCACAATAAATAAAGCAGCTAATCTATGACAAGTTCTTCCACGCTTTTGACGTGGTCAATCATAATTTTGCGCAAATAATGAGGAATCAATGACCTGTGCTCCTTTGTAATGTCAATCCTGAATTCCTGTATCTTTTCCTTAATAACAAGGACAAATTTGTCCAATTTAAAATTGTCTGTAGTCTCTACATCTAGCCTGTTCATCAAAATAACTTTGATGTATTTGAAGATTTTGTACATCACATAAATCTTCAACTCCGTCGTAGGAAGATGAGTGAAAATGTTAATGAGCATCGTCAATGTATTCACATGATTTTCATGTGTCGCCATAATGATACCATCGTCAAATGTCTCAAAATTCTTCTTCAGTGCATATGAACGCTTAGCATAATACATGAGATTCATGTTCTCGTACATATAGTACAAGTTGATATTAGACGTATGCCAAGACAACTCATCACGATGTTTGATGAAATTGAAGAAAATCTCTTTGCAAATGTCCTTCCTATCACGATGCCTCATGTTGAAAACATTTTTGAAATACTTCACCATACGAGTCGTGATATAGTTCCTAAACTGAAACTTCAAGTGATACATCGTGCAAGACATCAAAATCTTGAACAACTCAAAAGTTGCATCAATACAAATCTGAGATGTCTCATAGCTACTGTTACGACCACTGTAACCAATCGGATTAGGATACAGATGAGGAATTGAATCGTCTGCTTTGACATCATTATTGACATTGTCATACATCGCAAAGAAACCCTTCAAAGTAAAAGAACTATGGTGAATTGTGTTAATAAGATTCATTTTCCTGGTCGTAAGATATCTCTTCAAAAATTTGTCATTGTCAATAGCGATTTGATAATAACTTTGTTTGTTTTCACCTGAAATATTTGATGAAATAAGATTAGAAATATCTCCAAAATTCAATTTAGGAACAATGGCTTCTGTGATAAGCTCATTCGGAAGAGTGTAAAACGATGCAATAAATGGTTTCTCATCTATTAACATTCTACACTGTCTTTATGTAAGATATGTTTCACTTTTTAAATATTTTTGTCAATTTTTTGTTATAGTTGAATTATTTTTTCCTAAATTTATATAAAAAATGATACATCTATAATATATAGTAAAGCATTAACTTATTATGCCTCCTAAAAAAAAGAAAAGTGCAAAACCGAATAATACACGTCACGGTACTCAAGAAGGACAACAAACAAATGTAGAAGAATATAAAAACGTTGAAAAATATAAAGAATTGCGCGTCGTTAATGATTCTTTATCCAACAAAATAAAAGAATTATATGACAATAACTCGTGGAATTTAAAAAATCAATTTAATGAATTACAAGACAATTTAAATGAAATGGGAAATAAAGGTAAGATATCTTGGCAAAATAAAATACAATATCTTGAATTTAAAACTAAAAATAGTTACAAAAAATCATTTGAACCTCTTTCGCTTGAAGCATTTGCCAGAGGAGATTTTAAAAACAAATATATCGACAAAAAAGACAATAAAGATACTACTGAAAAAATGTATGCTGGTCGCATTGCTTATTTTATAGACCAATTCTTTCCAGAATATAAGAAAAACGATAGTCTAGAATGGATTATTCCCAATCAAAGAAAACTCATTTATCATTTATTAAAATACCACAGTGAAAAAAATAATGCGATACCTACTATCAACAAGGATTTCAAAGTTCTTGTAAGAGTTATTAAACTTATGTTAGGCGAAGAACATGAATTGCGATACAAATTTTCAGCATTGCAAATTGCTTTCACTGATTTGGAAAATATGGCAGATGATTTAAATAAAGTAAAATCAAAACAAGAGCTCAAAAGCTTTGTGCCATATGAACAACTATTGGATATATGCGATGATTTAGAAAGACAATATAATGAAGGGCTTGACAAATTATTACCAGCAAATAGAGAAAATGGTCGCAAACATTCTAACGATTTGTTTAATATTCATCAATTGCTTCTAGCATTTGCTATTAATGTATGGGATTATCCAAGTAGGCGCGAAAAATATACAATGTCTTTTATCAAAAACGAAAAAGATGCACTGCCAAATAAAAATTACATTGTTGTCCCCGATAATAATAATTGTAAAGTAATTCTAAACGAAGTTGTCAAAGAACATAAGCCTATTACATATGCATTAAATAGTCCTGCTATTCTACAATTGAATAAAAGATTATGCGAACTATTAAAAATGTCTTTTAAAACTTATCCGAGGTCATCACTATTCATTGCTGCAAATGGGTGGCAAAATCAAAAACTTAATCCCGTTTCGGCTCCTACTGTCAGTATTTGGTTAAGAAAATATATTACATCAAAAAATATTGGTATAGACACATTTCGCTCATCATTTGTATCTTATTATTTTCCTAAATTTAATAATCGCCAACGTTATGTATTGAAAACTCGTATGCGTACATCTATGGATATTATGATGAGGTCTTATCTAAAATTCTACAATTCACCTGATGAGCTTGCTAAAGTAAAAATAGAACCTTCAGATGAATTACTTAATGTAGTAGAACAAGGTGCTGATGAATATGATGCGATTGGTGTTCCAGATGATAATGAAAATGATAATGATAATGATGATAACGATAATCAGAATGGCGATGATAATAATGGTAATAATGACAATGGAAATATGAATGATGAAAATAATAATAATGCAGATGAGAATAATGCAAATAATTATTTGCCACAATTACCAAATGAACCTGTCGAAGAAGTAGATATACAAGAAAAACGAAGAGATTACTTTAAAAAATGGTATCAAAATGAGGAAAACAAGGAGAAAAAAAAACAAAAATTAAGAGACCCTGCTACATATGCTGCTCGTTACATCAACGAGCTTAATAGTGGTAAATTGCAATATGATAAATTACATCCAAACACAATCAAGAAATATAACATCAAAGTCAAAGATGGCGTATATTATATTTAATTTGATTTGAGACACTTTAAAATTAAAAGAAAAAACAAAAAAAATATTTATTTTTGTACATGATTTGATTTGTAAATGAAACCACGTGACTGGACGAATGCGAATCCACAACCTCTGTTTGTAGAATGTCTCAAGATTCTCAAAATCTTGCAGGGTTTGACGAGAACATTATTTTATCCCATGATAGTCATACTGACAGTCACACTGGATTGTCTGATAAGATTGAAGAGATGCACTTTGACGCAGATGACACTGTTTCCGTCAAATCAGAGAAGTCCGCGAAGTCTGTCAAATCAGAGAAGTCCGCGAAGTCTGTCAAATCAGAGAAGTCCGCGAAGTCTGTAAGGTCTGTCAAGTCTGAGAAGTCTGACTCAGAAAGTTCTGATGATTCTGTCGTCTGTGTAAATGGTCGCAAACCAAGAGCAGCAGCAATTTCTGCGAAACAAAAGATGGAAGAGAAAATGGGAGGAAAGATGGGAGGGAAGAGGAAGTTCTCATCTTCGTCTGAGTCATCATCTTCGTCTTACAAACCTTCCAATCTTCAAGTCAAACACACCCCCGGAAGTGCAACAAAGAAAAAGAAAAACGATGTTTCTTCTTCTGCATCGGCTGCGTCTGGTTCAGTCGCGCGTATCACTCATGTCGTACAGACTTCAAAGAATGGTCGTGTTATCATCGAAGGCCTCTGTGTCACAAAGAAGACTGGACAAGTGTTTTATCCTCAAGACAGTATCTACATCTTCAAGGAAAATGACGAGAATATTGATGATATCAAAAAACTCATAGATGATAACAAAAAGAAGTGGATTGAAAATGGACATTCGGCTGTGTGTTTTTCTCAGACATTTAATGGTTCTCTTCCCACCGTCATTGGTGGTTTCACGCGCGGATTTGCCAAGTCTATTTTCAAGTGAATTATGTCAAAAACCGAAAATATAAAAAATGAATAATCAATATTAGGTTGATATAATATTGATATTTCAAACAATGTTGAAGTATATTTTCCATATCTCTGACATTCATATCAGAAATGGTGATGAAAAATATTGTCGTTATAGAGAATATAATGATGTCTTCAACAATTTACATGATTCATTAAAAACAAAAACATCAGGATTGACACAAGACGACTTCGTTATTGTCGTATCTGGTGACATTTTTCATAATAAAAATAATATTGGAAATTACGGTCTTTTACTTTATAAAATACTGCTAGAAAAACTTACAAGTATTGGTAAAACAATCATATTTCATGGAAATCATGACAAAAATCAAAATGATATAGGACAACCTTCTTTGCTAGCTTCTACATTTGAAATTCCAAATTTGACTATTCTTGATAAAAGTACATCATTTGCCATTGATGATGTCGGATTCTCTTATGTAAGTATTGATGATACTTTAGATACATATAAAACATGTGGAAGAATAGAAGCTCTTCCTCCTTTCCCAAATATTGAAAAAAAAGTAAAATATAAAGTCGCACTTTTTCATGGAACATTTGCTAACGTTCGTTTGTATAACGGTACAAGTGTTCTAGAAGAACATAGACCATATCCACTTGAATGGGTCAAAGATTACGATTTAGCTATTTTAGGCGATATCCATTTGAGACAATACGGTTTCTATGATAAAAAAACATTATGGGGTTATTCTGGTTCTCTTATTCAACAAAATTATGGAGAAGATATTATTGACCACGGATATATGATATGGGACATTCGTAAAAAAGAAATTGAAGAAGTAAATATATATAACAATATTGGTCTCATAAATGTCAAACAAGAACAAGAACTATCCATCCGCATAAGAGGTAAATATGAAAGTCTCAAAAATTATATACAAAATAACATTATTATGTTTCCGAGACATGTTGATATCAAAATTCATTCTCAAATTAATAATATTGAATTGATTAAATTATTGACTGATTATAACATTTCATATAATATTATTGGCATTGATACCCGTATGGAATTATTGCAAAATATTTCAGAAGAAACACTAGAAAATAATCAAAATAATCAAACTCATTATGAAGATGAAATACTTATAGATAAACATACTATGATGAAACATTTTCACAAACATTTGTCAGAAGAACAACACGCAATATTTAGCGAAATACTGCAAAATAATGAATATCTGCTGTTTGACATCAATAAATATCCAGAAGAACTTCATAACGAATGTTGCAAAAAAAACAAAGAATTATCTGCTTTGATAAATAATTGCACCAAAAGCGATGATAAAAAAACATTTAGACCTTCTTTCAAAATTCAATATCTGGAATGGTCAAATCTTTATTGCTACGAAAACAAAAATTATATCAATTTTGAATCCACATATCGCAATACTTTCCTCATTAGTGGAAATAATGGTACTGGTAAATCCGCTATTTATGATATCCTTGTCTTAGCAATTTGGGGAGAAATTACTACAAATAAACAAAATCCTATTTCGGCAGGAATTATCAACCATAAACACGATAATGCATATACAATTATTGAAATTATGTGTGATAATCACGTATATCGTATTAAAAGAAACTTTTCATCATTGTCTAACAAGCATACTCTTAATAAACAACGCATTCTTTTCTACAAAGATAATATGTTATTTAAAAAAGATAATGCTTGTAATGAAGAAATATTGAAAATATCTGGAACTATTGATGAGTTCTTGGCATCATCAATGATAACACAAAATGTTGATTACGATATCCTTAAAATGAATTACAAAGATTGTTTATCAATGATAGACAACGCGACAAATATAGATTATATTTATAACCTTTATGCTCTCTTTAAAGGTTGCATAAACAAATATAGAGATTTGTACAAGGTCGTGGAAAGTAAGAAACAAGTATATGAAAAACTTATGCACGGTAGTACTAATAATATTGAAAAATTGGATTTATGTGTTATTAAATCTAAATTAGAAAAACTTGTTTGTATCCAAAAAGAACTAATTCGCGAAAACAATAATATCGCTGTCAATCTTAATGACCCACTAAATGAAATAATATTAGCAACTGATTATGATACTCATAACACAAATATTGATATTGATATTGATATTGATATTGATATTGATATTGACCAATATCAAAAACTCAAACATCAATATAATGAAATAGCCATTATATTCAAAGATTATCATGAAAAAGATATTATGAATTTATGCAATATGTATCATGATAATGGATATGATAATGATGATATATATGAAAAACATGATATTCTAGCAAAGCCTTGCGAATTATCCTTCATTGAAGAACAAGAATCACTTCTTCAACAATATCAAGGATATATCCCAATACTGAATAATTCATATTCACAATATCAGAAAAATATCAATAAATTGACATCAATCTATGATGAGCTACAACAAGACCAGCAAAAACTCATTACACATATACAAGAAATAAATGATATGAAACCAATAACTACAACAAAACCTTCTACTGATGAAAAAATTGTCTATCAAATAATAAACGATAACTATTCATCAGTTGAAAAACTAAAAGAATATTGCGAAAATAATCCAAATATATTTACAAACAATGAAGATTTGTCATCTTTGACAAATGTGACATCGTTTGGAAAAATACAATACAATTTAGAATCATACAACAAAACAGTCAAGAATATGACAATTTATGATAAAAAAATAACCAAAGCAAAAGCAAATATATCAAAATTGGAGAAAGATATTCGTGAAATTATAAATAATAAGAACGAGTTGGCACCATTTCCGAAACCATCCGAAGACATACAAATATATAATATTGATAAAATCAAAAATATATTGGATGAAATTGGTGATATTTCAGAAATAAAGGAACAAATTGCAGAAAATGAAGAAATAATAGATAAATACATAGACAGATTGGATGACATATTTAGTCTTGAAAAAAAGAAAGAAGAGTTTGTAGCAGAATTGCATCATTTACAAACAACTGACGAATATCAATATGACCCTTCATGCAAATATTGTTGCACTCGTTCTTGGGTATATCGTATATCAGAATTAGAAGGACTAATTCATAATCATAATGTATTGATTGATGATTTCTATTTCAACAACAACATAGAGCATTTGACATTAATCAATAATAACGAAGAAATGTTGGCAGTTATAAAAAAACACGAACTTTACAGCAAATGGTTGACATACCTTGAATATGCAAATAAATATGATTCAATCACATCTCTTTATGACAACAAAACAAATGAAATGAATACTCTTATTTCAGATATTGTCGAAATAGAACAAAAAATGAAAAACACTCAAAAGATTCAATCTATTTTCAACAAACAATCTCACAATTTATATAAAATATATAATCATCATATTGCTTATAATAAATACAAAAATTGGAAAGATTCATACGATGATGCCACGCATAAAAAGAACAAAAACGAAACAAATATAGAAAATATCAAAGAATATATAACGTTTGAAACTGAAATTCGTCCTCGGTTGCAAAACCTAGCTGAATTGAAGGAAAAATACAAAATTTGGAAAAAATATGATGACCATGTTAAAGTAAAAAATGCAAAAGAATATTTTCGTATTAAAAACATCATAGAAATATTTGAAAAAAGACAAGAATTTGAAAGAAACAAAGAACTGAAAAGTCAATTAATTGAAAAAATGGCCATTGTGGAAAGATTGACTCAATTAGAAATTGATATTCAGGAACACCGTGATGTCATTACAACACACGAAGCAAATGCAATTTATAATGAAAAAAACGAAGAATCGTACAAACGACTTTGTGAATCAGTTGTTCATATTGACAAAGTTCTGGATGTGATGGATGTTATTATTGCAAAATTCAAGCATTATCGTAAAGACATTTATGATAATTATGTTATGAAAAATTTGATTAAAAAGGCAAACAAATATATACAAACATTGTGTCATTCTAATACAAAAACTTTCACATTGGATTATATCATTACTGAAGTCAAAGACATTCTTCATATTAATTGGCTTGTTAAAACTGAAACTATTGAAACAAAACAACTTATATCAGTTCATCAAGCATCTGGATTCCAACGATTTGTGATATCTCTTGCATTGCGAATGAGTCTCTTTTCAAATAAAACATGCAAACAGTTATTCTTTGACGAAGGATTCACTGCTTGTGATAAACAAAATCTATCCATTGTTCCTACATTCTTGAAAGGACTACTCAATATATTTGATAGTGTTATTATAGTATCTCATATTGATATTATCCAAGATAACACTGATATGATGACACAAATCAAATATGACAATAATACCAAAACATCTTCCATAAAATATGGGAGATATAATGATAATTAGGATTCTAAAATGAAAGAAACTTATATGTTCATGTTTTTTTGTATATGTTTTGTTTTTTGTTATCAAAGTGGAGGAAGCTCAATATTGTTATCAATACATATGTTATATATGTCTAAATAACTATGATAATTATCGTTTTCAATCAGAGATACGACGAGGGATTTGATATGGTCTTCAATTTGTTGAGAAATGATATACGAAATTAATTGTTGTTGTGGATTATCATTTGATTCTTGAATATATTCATCATCAATATAAACATAATTCAAAGAATTAGATATATTCTCAATATCGTCGGAACTCATTGATATTTATTATATTAGTTTATTATTATAATATTACAAAAATAATAATCATTTTTTTGAAGACGTATAATAGAATGAAATATAATTTATATTTTGTAACTATACTTGATATCATATATACAAATTCATTATACATTATATTGTCCATCATAACGGGAATAGCAATTGATAGATTTTATGGAGCTTTTGATGAAGTCCGTTATAAGAAAATGCATATATATTACTTAGTTTTTGACATATTAGTTCATATAATACTTATGTCTCTCGTTTTATTCATATGCAGAAATATTGTTATAAATACCTTTTCTCCTATGTCAAAGATAAAAGGATATGACCGTTCCAACTTATATCAATTAAATAATGCAACTATTTTTACAGCAATGTTATTTGTGTTTCAGAATAATCTCATGAAGAAAATATCACACCTTCATGATAGAATCCAAAAAATCAGAATCATGAATCAAAAATAAAAAATCAATCACGCGCACATCACTTTACATACACAGTCATTGACTCTTTATATTTTTTTATGTTTTTATGTTTTTATTTTATTTTCTTATTTTTTTGTGATTTTTTTCTTTTTTATGAAGACAAGACGACAACCGCGATAACACTATTAGTGACATTGTTTTATTATTCTTCATTGTCGCTCTTGGCATCTTCATCGCTTTTGGCATCTTCATCGCTTTTGGCATCGTCATCATTACTAGTCTTATTGTCATCATTTGTTACCGCTGCTGCTGCATCATCCATATCCTTCTTCATATTGATATAAACTGCCTTATCATCGTCGGACAATTCCTTCCATGCAGCTGCGGCAAGAGACATACGCTCCTTAGCAGGGACATCAGGCTGTTCCTTACGAATTTCAACAATCTTTTCCTTTACAAACAGATTATAGGGGGATGGTGCCTTCTTGGCAACAACATTACCGTACTTATCCTTCTTGACCGGCTTAGCAGGACGACCACGCTTCTTGGGCTTATCGTCATCGGAACTGTCATCTACAACAATGGTAGCTGTGTTCTTCTTAACGATTGTCTTCTTACCCTTCTTTTCTTTGTTCTCCTTATTGATATTCTTCTCAATATTCTTGAAAATAGAAGCAAGAACGTCCTTCATATCCTTGACAGAATACTCAATGTCATCATCAATAAGCTCAGCGAACTCATTCTTGAGAAGGGCGGTCTTAGTAAGCTTGGTAGCAGACATAGTTGATGGTTGTTTTACCTTAATTGGTGATATTTGTTATATATGACAAAAATCATTTTTTCCCAAAAGATTGATTTTTTAAGACAAATTTATTTCAAAATATTTTGATTATTAAAAATTTCACTTATAATTATTATACAATTCAATACATTGAACCAAATCTGGATATGTAATATTTTCATAAAGATAGTGAAGTTTATGAATAGGAATTTCATCATTAAATTTGTGCGTCAATAAAATTGCTTTTTTAAGGTCATTCTCTTTGTATTGATTTTTCATTTGATTTTGGTCTTGCATCAATATAGTCATAGCCATTGATTTCATAAATTGTTCTTCTACATAGTTGTGTTTCATATAATTATGAACTACTGTGATAAACCATCTTGTTTTTTTTTCAGCAATCGGTAAAAAATTGACTCCTATGATAAGATGATTATTCTTATTAAATGTAACTCGAGACCACGTAAAACTTGGAAATTTAAACATATGAAAATTTTGTGTGCTAGGAGTATTCCTATTTATTTTTCTCAAAACGCCACTTGATTGATATTCAAAAGAAAGTCCAATTATATTCTTATCATATTTACAAACATGGTCTTTTATTTTTTGTGGAGGATTTTTGTTTCCAAATCCAAGAACTCCTGAATGAACATATGTCGGATGTAAAAGATCCATTGTATTATATGCGCTATCCATCAAACTACAATCCATAT
>Ga0209137_1003934_pt1 | contig 12100 bp, 8 predicted proteins | sample SaaInl5LU_22_DNA_FD_184642 | JGI IMG/M metagenome (GOLD analysis project Ga0209137, IMG submission 184642) | Marine microbial communities from expanding oxygen minimum zones in the Saanich Inlet - ESP_105LU_22_DNA (SPAdes) (version 2) | ecosystem: Environmental > Aquatic > Marine > Intertidal...
CCACCCATGCTAAACCAAATAGAATCTTCTTCATAGGAATACGGAATTCAAACTTTTACAGGCCGAGGCGGACACCAAGGCGAATTTGACGGGGGATAGAGAAGTTGAAAGGATTCACCATGCTCACATTGTACAAGTCTGCAAAAGACTGGGCATTCGTGGTGAACAAGATGGCCTGTTGGCCACGTGAGGAGGACAAATAGCCATCATCCGTGGGCGACCCCGTGAAGGGATAGATATTCAATACGTTTTGGGTATTGAGGACGTTCAACACTTGAGCGTAGATTTCAACTGTCTTCTTGCCCTTGGCGTAGTACCACACCTTGTTGGCGGTCAAGTCAATTTTGTACTGCCAAGGTTTGCGCGACCCGTTGAGTACACCTACGATGGGCGAAGCCGTCTCGGTCAAGCCATACGCACGTACACGGCGAGAATATGGGAATCCAGAGCTAGCCGTACCCAAAATGTTCACCCCGGCATTCTCAAAAACGCGGACGTTCTTGATCACCAGACCATTGTAGTCGGTGCCCTTTCCGTAGCGGAAATCCAAGTTTCCGGAGAAGGTGTGACGTTGGTCAAAGTCCAAAGGCTGGATGTAGCGCAAGTTGGGTTGTCCTGAGCGAGCCAAAGCCAAACCGGAATTCGCTCCAGAACCCGTTCCGTCTGCAAAAGACAAGGAGTACTGGGCATTCACCATGACATTGCCGGTACGGCGCATATCGTACTGGAAGCTAAAGCCCTTCGCAGTGGTGAAGTCGCGGTTGCCGTACATGACATAGGTAGCGGGGTAGGCTTCCGTCACCGAAACCGTTTGGATCAAATCGCGGTATTCGCGGTAGAATGCATTCACCTTCAAGGCAGAACGCTCGCCCAACATTTGGCGGAAACCGATTTCGTACTCCGTCAATTTCTGAGGAAGCAACTCGGGGTTCGGCAAGTTGGCCGTTCCGTATTCCAAGTTGACGTAGTTGACCGGATTGAACCGCGAGAAGCCCGGTGTCGGACGCTGAACGAGCAGGTCGTAGTGAGCAAAGAACTCCGCTTCATCCGAAATAGGGAACTGGAAAGAGATACGAGGAGAAACCGTCACTTGGGGCGTGTAATCCTTGAAGCTTTTTTCACTTAATACGGGTTGATCGGGGTTGCCTTGGTCCGTGAAGTTCTCTTCGAAGATCCATGGCTTGGCCTGACCGCCACTCAAGTTCGCAATGATGGTGGGGTTGTTTTGGGGAGAACCATCCGCATTGAACCAGTCAAAACCAGAACGGTACCCCACAATGCGTTTTGGGTTTTTGATGTTGTCCACGTAGACCACATAGTCATCGCCAATCGACTCAGGGATGGGCGATCCCTCTAGGCCGCCCATAGAACGGACATCTCCTACAGTGCGGCTGCTATATAGGGTGAAGGGATCCTTCAAAACAGGCTGGTTGGCGTCAAAGCGATCCACGCGCACACCTACGTTGAAGAACAGGTCATTGAACAGGAACTGGTCTTGGATGTACCCGGCCATATAAATAGGTTGGAAGGCCGCCATCGGATATGTCCGGTTGCCATTGGCATCCTTGGCCTTGAAGAAATCGGCCAACGTAGGATTGTAGTTGAGCAATTTGCCGGTGTAGTCGTAGCCGTAGTAGTTGACATAGGACCCTGCACCGAAATTCAACAATTCCTGCGCGGAGAATAGGCTCAAACCACCGTATCCCAGAAGGTCATCCGGATGAATGTTGTCGACATCTAGCAACACTTGGTCCGCGCCGTCAGGATCCAAGCCCAAGGCGATACGCAGGTTGCGGTCAAACGTGCGGGGTTTGTTCAAGTCCAGCGCGCGGTTGTAGTTAATCGTGTCTTGGAAAACGCCATCGCGGTAGACCAGGATAGGATTCTCCGTATCCAATTCCTTCATGTGGTCATTTTGCAAGTTTCGCATGAGAAGCCAGAGAGCGGTCCCCGCCACATTGAAGTTGCGGTCAAACCGTTGCTCATACTCCAAACCTGCAATCAAGGAGTGGCCACCAATGTCAAAGTTGGTCGACGCGGTGATGCGGAACTGCTCCGCTTGGCTGTAGCCGTAGTTGGTTTGAATGGCCCCTACGTTCCCGAAAAGGCTGTAAATACTAGAGGGCCCTTGGCCGTTCAACAAGCCGCCACCCTGTTGGATGTTCGTCAGGTTATTGATGCTGTTGTTGATTTGGCCCGAAGAAACCAAGTCGTAGTAAGTAGAGGTGTAGTTCGCCAAAATGGGGTTGTACTCACTCGGGGTGAAGACCACGGCAGTGTCCAAATCCAATAATTTGCGGAATGCGTTGATGCCCGTCTTTTCATCTTGACCGAAGCCATAGAAAGATGTGCGCTGGGTTTCAAACGTTCCCACGTGGCCATAGCGGAAAATGTTGTCGCGGTGACGAGGATCCCAGCTGCGGTCTGTATTCAACGTGTAATCCACTTGGATGGTGTAGTAGGCGTTTTTAATCAAGGACTCCGCGTCCTCGCCCGCTCCGCCAAACTGCTGCGTGAAACGCACATAGGTAGAGAAGTCACGGCTGTTGTAGGCACCGTTGTTCTTCCAGTTCATCAAGGAGTTGGAGAAGCTGGAGTTGCGGCCAAAGCCCTGGTTGAAACGTGCACCGACAACCAGGTTGGTCTTCTTACTCGTTTTGATGTTGATGTTACCCGTTGCGCGAACTCCATTCGTTGCCACATTCAAGCGGCTATTGACTGTTTCGAGGTCATCGGCACGAAGCAATTCTGCCGCACGGATCGTTCCAAGTCCAGCTGCGGTCGGAACCAAGGGACGTGCCTCAAGTTCAGCCAGGACATCGTCCTTCACCTTGTAAACTGGAACGGAATAAGGGCGTCCATCGCCGTTGTGCTGAACTTCTGCGGAGAAGAGGTAGCCGACAATGGGGGCTTCCGTCTTTTTGTTGCGAAGCAAGGGGCCACCGATGGTCAGACCACCGAGGTTGTAGTTGTAGGGATCAAACAAGGCGGACGTCACGTATTCGGCTGTGCCAAAGAAGCGGGGCGAGGGACCACGGGTGGTGGTCGAAATGACTCCACCTGTCACGTCACCGTAGTTCGCGGGGACGCCTCCGGTGATGATTTCCGTGGTTTGAATGGCTTCACGGGGAAGGTTGATGTCGCCACGAACTTTAACACCGTCAATGAAGACGACGTTTGCATCCGAACGACCACCACGGAAGTAAGACGCTCCAGAACCTTCGTCTTGGACTACCCCGGAAGTCAAGGCCAATACACCGCCGACCCCACGTGAGGCCAAGTTGCGAATTTGCTCGCTGCCAAAGGTGACGGACGTTTTTCCTTTTTCAATCAAAGGCGCTTCGTAGGAGGCCGTCACCTCTACTTCGCCCAAAATGACGTCCGCAGAGGTCAACTTGAAATCGATGTTGGTAATGCGGCCCCCATCGATGGTCACCCCCGTCAAGGTCGACTTGTTGTAGCCAAAAGCCTCACAGGAAAGGGTGTAGGTTCCAGGCTGGACCGGGTTGATGTTGTAATTGCCATCAAAGTCTGTCGTGCCTTTGGCAATTTCATAGCCTCCCGAGAGAACTCGGACGATAGCCTGGTATTGCTCTTCCCCGTTTTTCTTGTCGGTAACGGTTCCTCGCAACTGTCCTGGACGTTGGGCTTGGGCGCTGAAAGCCAAGGCCAGAGCGAGCATGAGTACTCCAAATCGAATGCGCATAAGTGGTGCGTTTAGGTCGTGTTTTAGGGAATCCTCAAAGGATCCAAGTCACGAAAATAACCAATAAATGCTGCCCTTGAGCGTTCATTAGGGCATAGATTTGTATAAAATGTGGCGATTCCTTCTTTTCCTTCTGCCCTTAGGGCTCTTCGTGCACTGCGATGGATCGAACACGCGGCACCCTGTTCCCTACGCGCCAATCAACGAAACCATCTACCTCAATACGCCATCTGCGTACGATTTGCAGTTTGTGGGCGGGTCGGTGGCTCATCTAAATTGGGGGTACCGCGGCGTCGCGATTTACCGCCGAACGAATTACGGGGACGCCAATGATTTTGGGGTCTACGATCTCTGTTGCCCCAACCATGTGTCCGAAGCTTGTGGCACACTCACCCTCGTAGATAATTTGACGGCCGAATGTCCCTGCGATGGCCAGCAATTTTTGCTCTTCGACGGGCAACCATTGGACGGCCCAACAGCCTGGGGGCTCAAGCCCTACCAGGTGGGCTACGATGGGGTAGCGCTCTACATTTCCAACTGAGGGTTGGAGGCAATAAGGGTTGAAGGACATTAGGGACGCCTCGGCGAGCTGAACTATATGAGAAATCCCTATGCTCGCGAGATAACTAGAAGGCCAAATTCCATATCTCCGATGTCAACCCGGAAGGAGTATAAAATTGTATGCTCTAACTTATCGTATCCTACAAACCCAAACACCCTTCTCGGTGATGGAAGGTTTTGAAGCTTCGCAAGGCGTGATTGCGGGCGGCCTTAAGGTTAGCCTCACTCCCACCCTGTATGGACTGATGATTTACATCCTGAGCGTAGTGCTTCGTGCGGTCCGCACGTGGCGTCAAGCCTAGCACTCCCTTACCTCCGAAATGTTTCGCTTGCGGAGCGTTTAGGCCATCTGGCCCATCATCCGAAGATGTTGGACGTGCGAACGGACGGCGCTCGCAAACGTTTTGAATTCGGTGTATGTCACATTGAACTCGTCACAAGTTTGCTTCACAATTTTGGCCAAATCTGGATAGTGCACATGGCTTATGCGAGGGAATAAGTGGTGCTCCACTTGGAAGTTGAGTCCGCCCAAAAACCAGGTAAGAAAATGGCTTTTGGTGGCGAAGTTGGCTGTGGTTTTGATCTGGTGGATCGCCCACTCATCTTCCGTTTCCAATGTCTCTCCGTGAACGTAGGGAGTAAAGGACGCTTCCGTCACTACATGGGCCAATTGGAACACCATGGAAAGAACCAAGCCTGCCGACATGCCCATTAACATGAACCCACCAAACCATGGTAAGACGCCCAATTTCCACATGGGCAATCCGACAAAGAGGCCCAAATGCAAGGCCTTCCATGCCCAGAAACTGATGTGTTGGAATCGTGTCAATTTGGGAATGGGCACATTGCCCACTTTGCCTGAGAAGTATTTTTTATAGTCCGTGTAGACCACCCAATAGATGTACAGCATGGCGTACAAGCCAGAGAAATAGAGGTGCTGAAAACGGTGAAAACCGCGGCGCTCCTGACTTGGCGCCATGCGCAACATGGCGCCAGCATCGATGTCATCGTCCACCCCTTCAATGTTGGTAAAGGTGTGGTGCACCGTATTGTGCTTGGTCTTCCACATGAGAATGCTCGCTCCCAAAAAGTTGACACTGTGGCCCGCCATTTCGTTGAGCCAGTTGTGCCTTGAAAAGCTTCCGTGAGCCCCGTCGTGCATGATGTTGAAGCCGATGGCCGCTGTGAGGAGGCCCAAAGCCAGCCATAGCATCCAGGCGACTTCAAACCCGGGAGCAGCCAGGACCAATCCGAGGTAGGCGGCGAGAAAGCCCCCAATCAAAACTCCCGTTTTGACGTAGAGTTTATAGTTGCCCTTAGGACTCAAATTGTTTTGAGTGAAGTAGGCATTCACCCGCTTGGTAAGCTCTTGGTAGAAGGGCTGGCCTGCTTTGGGCGCAAAGCGCGGGGCTCGGAAAGGAATTTCGGACATGCAACGAAGGTAAGACCTAAGAAACCTGAAAAAACCGCCTTAGTTCATTTTCCGCTCGCACTTCGTCTCACAACCCGCGCTCCAAGCATCAAAAGAGGGCCGAAGCAATTTTTTCCGTGGCATCCGCCTTGCCCATTGTATAGTAGTGCAATACGGGCGCACCCTGAGACATGAGCTCCTTGGATTGCGCAATGCACCACTCAATGCCTACTTCTTTGACTGCAGCGGGTGTTTTCGCTGCTTCAACGGCCTCCACCAAATCATCGGGAAGATTGAGGTGGAAATTTCGGGGAATGGTCGTGAGTTGGGAAGCCGTGGCAATCGGCTTTAAGCCGGGGATAATGGGTACATGAATGTTCGCCTTTCGGCACTTGGCGACAAAATCAAAGTAGTGCTGGTTGTCAAAGAACATTTGTGTCACCACATATTCTGCGCCGGCATCCACCTTGGCCTTGAGGTACTTGATGTCCGTGTTGAGGGACGGGGCTTCGAAGTGCTTTTCGGGGTAACCCGCCACGCCGATGCAAAAATTGCTTGGGTTGGAGTTTTCCACCTCATCGTGCAAGTAATGGCCTTTGTTGAGGTCCGACACCTGCTTCAGAAGATCAATGGCATAGGTGTGGCCGTGGGGTTCGGGCTTGAAGGCGCCTTCGGCCTTGAGGGCGTCGCCGCGAAGCACCAACACGTTGTCAATGCCCAAGTAGTGCAGGTCGATGAGGGCGTATTCCGTCTCTTCTCGGCTAAATCCACCGCAGATGACGTGGGGGACCGTATCGATTTTGAACTGGTTTTGAATGGCCGCACAGATGCCTACCGTCCCAGGTCGCTTGCGGGTGTGCACCTTCTCCAGAAGGCCGTTCTCGCGTTTTTTGTAGATGAATTCTTCTCGGTGGCTGGTCACGTCAATGAACTTGGGGCCAAACGCCATCAGGCGCTCTATCGTCCCAAAGAGCTCATCGATGCGCGTGCCCTTCAACGGGGGGAGGATTTCAAAGCTGAACAGGGTTTTTCCGTTCGCAGCGGCAATGTGGTCCGTGACTTTCATGGGTTCAGAGGTCGAGTAAGGGGCTTAGCCAGCGCGCAGCGTCCTCTTGGGAGATGCCGCGGCGACCAGCATAGTCGGTCAATTGGTCGGTATCGATTTTGGCCAATCCAAAATATTTGGCCTCAGGGTGTGCAAAGTAGTAGCCACTTACCGCCGCCGTGGGGTACATGGCTTTGTGTTCCGTGAGCTGAATTCCCGCGCGGGCCTCCACGTCCAACAAGCGGAAAAGGAGGTCCTTCTCCAAGTGGTCTGGGCAGGCTGGATAGCCCGGCGCAGGCCGAATGCCTTGGTAGGATTCCGCGATTAAATCTTCGTTGCTCCACGTTTCATTCGCAGCGTAGCCCCAAAATTCTTGACGCACGCGCTCATGCAGATGTTCGGCAAAGGCCTCGGCCAAGCGGTCCGCCAGAGCCTTGAGCATCAGGGCGCTGTAGTCATCTTGGGCCGCCTCGTAGGCCGCGACCCGCTCGTCCAAGCCATGGCCCGTGGTGACGGCAAATAAGCCCAGATAATCTTCGCCCGCGGGATCAATAAAGTCGGACAGCGCCAAGTAGGGCAGCCCTTCTTTTTTCTGGCCTTGCTGACGTAAGGTCAAGAAGCGGTGGGATTCGCCTTGGGCGTCGCGCACTTCAATATCATCCCCTTTTTGCTGGGCTTCAAAGAATCCATAGACGCCTTTGGCGGTGAGCCAGCCTTCGGACACCGCCTGCGAGAGCATGGCTTGGGCGTCCGCGAGCAAGGATTTGGCCTGAACCCCAACCACCTCATCTTCTAGAATTCGGGGGTATTTGCCGTGCAAGTCCCAGGCCATGAAGAAGGGCGTCCAGTCGATGTAGGGCACCAATTTTTCCAGAGGATAATCATCCAAGGTGAAGACCCCCATTTGGGCAGGGCGCGTTGGTTTTTGGGAGAAGTCCGGGCGGTAGCGGTTCGCGCGTGCGGCATCCAAGGGCATAAAATTGCGCTGGCTGCTTCGGTTCGCATACTGCTCGGCGAGTCGGTCGTAGTCAGACCGAATTTCCGCGGCAAAGTCAGCGCCTTGTTCACCCAAGAGGCGCTGCACCACGGGGACCGAGCGCGAGGCGTCATTGACGTGAACCACTGGGCTATCGAGCACCGGCTGAATTTTCACCGCCGTATGCGCTCGGGAGGTTGTGGCCCCACCGATGAGCAAGGGCAAAGAGATGCCTTGGCGCTTCATCTCCGAGGCCAAAAAGACCATCTCGTCCAAGGAGGGCGTGATCAAGCCGCTCAATCCAATGGCATCGACGCTATGTTCGAGGGCCGCATCCAAAATTTTCTGCGGAGGCACCATGACGCCGAGGTCAATCACTTCATAGTTGTTGCATTGCAGCACGACACTCACGATGTTCTTGCCAATGTCGTGCACATCGCCTTTGACCGTCGCCATGAGGATTTTGCCTTGCTTGCGGGGTGCGGCATCGGAGGTTTCGAAAAAGGGCTCCAAGTAGGCCACCGCCTTCTTCATGACCCGGGCTGATTTGACCACCTGAGGCAGGAACATTTTGCCGGCCCCAAATAAATCGCCCACCACGTTCATACCCGCCATCAGCGGGCCCTCAATCACATACAATGGTGCGCCCAGCGCTACGCGCGCTTCCTCCGCATCGGCTTCAATGTGGGCATCCAATCCGTTGACCAGGCTGTATTCGATGCGCTCCGAAATAGGCAGTTGTCTCCAGGATTCGTCTTTTTCGCGGACGGACGCCGCGCCGCGGACCGATTCTGCGAGGGTCAGCAAGCGCTCGGTGGCGTCGTCGCGGCGATCGAGCAAAACATCCTCCACGTGTTCACGGAGAATGGGGTCAATCTTATCGTAGACGATAAGCTGGCCCGGGTTGACGATGCCCATGTCCATGCCGTGGGCAATGGCGTGGTAGAGAAAGCAAGCGTGCATGGCCTCGCGGACCGCGTCGTTGCCCCGGAAGGAGAAGCTCACGTTGGACACACCCCCGCTGACCTTGGCACCGGGCAGGTTTTCCTTGATCCAAGCCGTCGCCTCGAAGAAGTCCAAGGCATTGCGGCGGTGCTCCTCCATGCCGGTGGCCACCGGGAAAATATTGGGGTCAAAAATGATGTCCTCCGCCGGGAAGCCCACTTGCTCCGTGAGGATGCGGTAGGCGCGACCACAGATTTCCACCCGCCGGTCGTAGGAGTCCGCCTGGCCCATTTCGTCGAAGGCCATCACAATCACGGCCGCGCCAAACCGGCGTATAGTTTTGGCGTGCGCGATGAATTCGGCTTCGCCCTCTTTGAGTGAAATCGAATTCACCACCGCCTTGCCTTGAACACATTTGAGGCCCGCCACGATGATGTCCCATTTGGAGGAGTCAATCATGATCGGAATGCGCGAAATATCCGGCTCGGAGGCAATCAGATTCAGGAAGGTGGTCATGGCATACACGCCGTCGAGCATGCCCTCGTCCATGTTGACGTCCAAGATTTGGGCCCCTCCCTCGACCTGATCGCGGGCAATGTCGAGCGCCTCTTCGTACTGCTCCTCTTTAATGAGGCGAAGAAACTTGCGCGATCCGGTCACATTGGTCCGCTCGCCCACGTTCACAAAATTGCTTTGCGCCGAGATTTTCAGGGGTTCCAGTCCACTGAGTTTCATGCGCGCTGAGGTTTTCGAGGGGTTACGCCTTGTGCGGCTTGCGCAAAGGCCCGAATATGTGCCGGCGTCGTCCCACAGCAGCCGCCCAAAATATTCACGATGCTTAGGTCCAAATACTCCTTGACCGCTGCGGCCATGTCTTCGGGCGTCTCGTCGTAGCCCCCGAAGGCATTGGGCAAGCCCGCGTTGGGGTAGGCGCTGACCAAGAAGGGCGCTTCCGCCGCCAAGGTCTGCAGGTAGGGGCGCAAGTCTTTCGCGCCCAAGGCACAGTTGAGACCAATGCTCAGCAAGGGCATGTGGCTCAGGGAAATCAAAAAGGCTTCCGTGGTTTGGCCGCTGAGCGTTCGGCCACTGGCATCCGTAATCGTACCGCTGACCATGATAGGCAGTTCGCGTCCCTGCTGCAAAAAAGCCTCTTGGACCGCATAGAGCGCGGCTTTGGCGTTGAGCGTATCAAACACCGTTTCAATCAGCAGCACGTCTACCCCACCCTCCAACAAAGCCTCGGCCTGTTGCTGGTAGGCCGTCGCCAATTCATCAAACGTAATGTTGCGGTAAGCCGGGCGGTTGACATCGGGGCTTAAAGACAACGTTCGGTTGGTCGGGCCAATCGCTCCTGCCACAAAACGCGGCTTGTCCGGGGTGCTCAGTGCATCCGCTGCGCGCTTGGCTAAGCGGGCGCCTTCGACATTGATTTCACGCACTAAAGACTCCATGCCATAGTCCGCCATGGAAATGACCTGAGCGTTAAAAGTGTTGGTTTCAACTAAGTCGGCCCCTGCTTCGAGGTATTGGCGGTGAATGTCCTCAATGATGTCGGGCCGAGTGAGGTTGAGCAAGTCATTGTTGCCCTTTACGGGCTGCCCCCACGTGGCAAACCGCGCCCCGCGGTACCCGGCCTCGTCCAGGCGGTAGTTCTGAATCAATGAACCCATGGCCCCATCGAGGATGAGGATGCGTTCGGCAGCGGCGGCGTGAATGGGATGCATGTCCTGATTCTGTCATTAGGCTCATTCAGAAGGACACGAGGCCGAAAGGCCATGTGCTCATCTACCTGCATGCTGCAGTGGGAGTTAGCACCCGGCTTACGGGTTGCCAAGACTTCATAGGGCCCTTCCCTCGGTCTTTCTGGATAAGCAGGGCAAAAGTAGAGGAATAGATTGATTTTCATAGCGATTTTTAGAGTCATTTGACAATTTCCCTGCTACCTTTCGGGGATACAACCCTTGAATTTCCCTCTTGTGAAAAAAATGCAGCCCGAATCACTCATGATGACGCACGGTTATGTGCCCGAATGGAGTGAAAACGCCGTCAAATGCCCGATTTACCAGACCTCCACCTTTGTTTTTCCCAATGCTGAGGCAGGCAAGCGCTTTTTTGCATTGGCATATGGGAAATTAGAGCCCAATTTAGGGGAGCAACCTGGCCTGATTTACAGCCGATTAAACAACCCTAACCTTCAAATTTTGGAGGAGCGATTGGCCCTTTGGGAACAAGCCGATGGGGCCGCCGTCTTTGAAAGTGGGATGTCCGCTATCTCCACCGTTTTCTTGACATTTTTGAAGCCTGGCGACCGCTTGCTCATATCCAACCCTGTTTATGGGGGAACCCACCATTTTGTTCACCATTATTTACCCTCCATCGGAGTGCATGTGGAACATTTTACCGCAGACACAGACTTAGCTGCCCTGCAGAAAGAACTATGTGCGGACCCTCGAGGTGCTCAGATCAAGCTCATCTATGCGGAGACACCCGCCAATCCTACGAATGATGTTATTGATTTGAAGGCATTGGGCGCCTTGAAAAAGGCCTTGGCAGCTGTGTACGGCACAGAAGTGCGTCTCGCGGTAGACAATACGTATTTGGGGCCCATCTGGCAAAAGCCGATGGAGTTTGGGGCCGATATGTCCTGCTATTCGGCGACCAAATTTTTGTCGGGGCATTCGGACCTCATTGCCGGGGCGGTAACCGGTACGGCCGAATCCATTACGGCCATCAAAACGTTGCGCACCTTTTTGGGAAACATGGCTTCTCCCAATACCTGCTGGCTGCTCACGAGGAGTTTGGAGACGCTGAAAATTCGGATGACTCGCCAAGCGGAAAATGCCCTGCATGTCGTCCGTTTTCTTGAATCCCATCCCAAGGTTAGCCGTGTATATTTCCCCGGTTGGGCGAGCCAAGGAGACGAACAGGTTCGCATCCACCAGCAACAAAGCTCGTCCCACGGCGCTATGATCTCCTTTGATGTGCTCGGCGGTGAGGCCTCGGCCTTCACGGTACTCAACAACCTGCATTTGGTCAAGTTAGCCGTCAGTTTGGGCAGCAATGAAAGTTTGGCACAGCACCCCTATCACATGACGCACGCAGACATGCCGGAGGACGAAAAGAACTCCCTCCACCTGACGGATGCTATGATTCGTCTGAGTGTGGGCATTGAAGACCCGGAAGATTTAATCCATGACTTGCGCCAAGCGTTAGACCTCCTTTAGTACATTTGCCCTCGCGTGGAAGGATTTGTCCGATTGCAACCACGGTAAAAAATGCTAAAGACGGAGTCTCCTCTTGGCATTTTTGAATCCTTTTGCGCCTCAAAAACTTGATGCTATGAGCTATTTATTTACGTCTGAATCCGTGTCCGAAGGGCACCCCGACAAAGTCGCTGACCAAATCTCCGATGCCCTCGTTGACCATTTCATCGCCTTTGATGCGGAGTCCAAAGTG
>Ga0209137_1003937_pt1 | contig 12083 bp, 7 predicted proteins | sample SaaInl5LU_22_DNA_FD_184642 | JGI IMG/M metagenome (GOLD analysis project Ga0209137, IMG submission 184642) | Marine microbial communities from expanding oxygen minimum zones in the Saanich Inlet - ESP_105LU_22_DNA (SPAdes) (version 2) | ecosystem: Environmental > Aquatic > Marine > Intertidal...
CGCCGGACGCGTCCGATACGGACGCGGGCGAGGAGGAGCACCGGTGACTTGCTGAGCCCTTCTTTACATAAAAAACCAAGCTCAGTCATCACGCGCGCCAGCTGTGTTTGAAGCCCGTCGCGTCCGCCGAAACGAACGACCCTTTTTACCCGAAAAAACGTTTTACCTGCTCTCCGAAGATATTCCTCCTCGGCTTTTCCCCCGCGCCGCGTCTCTCCGCGCGCGCTTCGGGCAAACGGACGCGACGCGACCGTCCGCCGTCCGAAACGTACGCCACCGTATCACACTACAACTCTTCCCGCGCTTCCTCGACGACGCGGCACTTCACGTGGCTCAGATCCTTCTTCTTCGCCTCGTCGTTCCCCTCGCACAAAACGGGCGTCGCGAAGGTGAGCGAGTAGCGGCACGTCGCCGGCTCGGCGATGGCGGCCACCGCCGGCGCGGCGCCCGGACCCGGCGCGCACTTGAACACCACCTCCGTCTCCCGCTCGAGGCTGGTCAGATCGCACGGCGTCCCCCCCGTGAACACGTGCGTGTGTGTGCGCTCGGCCAAAAGCGCCGACTCCAGAGTTTGGAGGCGTGAAGGATCGCGCGCGTTCGCCGCCGCCGTCGCGTCGGCGTCGAACGCGCCGAGCGCAAACTCGCCCGCCGCGGGATCCGCCGGGCCCGTGCCCTCCTGGTGGTACTGACGCACCTGCTTCTTGTAACAGAACTCGTACGTCCACCACCCCTCGACTCGGTAGAAACATCCGTGGTCGTGCGCGGTGTCCAGCTTCTTCTCTATGAGCGCCGAGCGCTCTTCGGCGGTGAACGCGGCGCGCGCGTCACCCTCCTCGTTCGCCGCCTCGCCCGAATCGTCGCGCGACGGCAAGGGGAGCTCGCAGAAGTACCTCTTGCCGTCGTGCGCGGTCATCATCACGGCCCTGTTATCGTCCCGCAGCATCTCGCGCTCGTCCGCCGTCAGCGGCGCAGCCTTCGAGTCCGAGCCGAGGTGGACCACGTACGCCTCGTTCGACTCGTCCGCGAACGTCATCAAGTCGTCGACGAGATCCGCGATGGCGGATCGCGGCAGAGACGCGCACACGCACGCGAACGCCATCACGCACGCGGTCGCCGCGACGCGACGCGTGCCACGTCCCCGCATCTCCTCCGGTATGAATCACCCCCGCGCACCCGCGCGTGCTGCTGTGCCGCCGGCGCAAGTCTCGTCCGATGTCAGCTTCCGAGGCGAAAACAAGAAGAAAACGTCGCACTCGCCGCCTCCGTGCCAAAAATGTTGTTTGACTTCGCCAGTTAGCAGCGACGCTACCTCTCCCGCGCCCCTCCGAATACCAACACCACACCTCTGTCGGGAACGCGTCTTGTTCGCCTCCAGAAGGACGCTCACGCCACGTTCATCTCGCTCTCCGTGTCCTCGAGGTACTTGCGCAGCTTCGCCACCTGCTCCAGCACCGATCGCCGCGACGATCCGCCCTCGGTGTCGCGCGACTCGGCGGATTTCTCGTAGCTCCACACCCCGACGACGTCATCTTCAAAGGCGTCGCAGAGCGGTTTCAGGTCGTCCACCGTCAGGTCGCTCAAAGCGCACCCTCGGTCCTCCGCCAGCTTCACCGCCGCGCCGGAGATGTGGTGCGTCTCGCGGAAGGGCACGCCCTTGCGCACCAGGTACTCCGCCAAATCCGTCGCCAGCATGTCCGCGCTCAGCCCTTTTTCCATCGCCGCCGGGTTGATCTTGAGCGTCGCGAGGCACCCGGTGGCGATTTGGAGGCAGTCGGACATGGTGTCCACGGTGTCGAACAGCCCCTCCCACGCCTCCTGGAAGTCCTTATTGTACGTCGTGGGCGTGCCCTTCATGACCGCCATGAACCCAGTGAGCGTGCCGAGCAGCCGGCCGGCTTTGCCGCGCAGAAGCTCCAGCGCGTCGGGGTTCTTCTTCTGCGGCATGAGCGACGAGCCGGTGGAGTACGCGTCGGAGAGCTTCACCATCCCGAACTGCCCGGAGCTGTAGATTATGAGGTCCTCGGACCATCTCGAGAGGTGGATCATGGTGGTGGACGCCCAGAACATCGTCTCCGCGACGTAGTCGCGGTCGCTCACGGCGTCCATGGAGTTGGGGCACACGCGCTCGAAACCGAGATCGATCGCCAACGCTTGTCGGTCCACCCCGAAAGGGTTGCCCGCCAGCGCGCCGCTGCCGAGCGGCAGCGTGTTGACGCGCGGCGCGAGGTCCGCAAGGCGCATGTCGTCGCGCTGCCACGCCGCGGCGTGGGATAACAGCCAGTGGCTCCAACGCACGGTCTGCGCGGACTGCAGGTGCGTGAACCCGGGCATGACCACGTCGACCTCGCGCTCGGCGCGGTCGCACGCCACCGCGATGAGCTCGCGCAGGTACCCGCGGAGCACGACGAGCTGCGCCCTGAGCCACATCCTGGTATCCGTCGCCACCTGGTCGTTGCGGGACCGACCCGTGTGCAGCTTGCCCGCGACCGTACCGATCACCTCCCCGAGTCGTCGCTCGTTGGCGGTGTGGATGTCCTCGTCTCCGTCCTTCACCTCGAACGCGTCGGCGGCCCACTCCTCGGCAACCTTCCCGAGGCCCTCGATGAGGGCATCGCGCTCGTCGTCGGTGATGATGCCCGTCTTAGCGAGCGCGCGCGCGTAGCCCATGCTGCCGCGGATGTCCTCCTGCGCCATGCGGCGGTCGAAGGACAGGGACTCGTTGAACTTCTCCATCAGCGGGTCGATGTCCTCGGAGAAGCGGCCTCCCCACAGCTTCTTCTTCTCGGCCGCCATCGCGACGAAACGCGCGCCTCGGCGCCGCGAGGGCGTGGACGCGGCGCGGCGCGCGCGCGAGGCGAGGCGGGGGCGAGCCGAGACACGGGAGAGGGCCGCGTGCGTGACGGACAGCGCCATCGCGCGGGAGCAGGCGGGGCGCTCGGACGGCGGCGACGGAGTCGCGCGCGCGTGTCTTGTGGCACCGCCGATAAGCACGCTCGATCGAGAAGGCGGAGTGAACCTAAACCCTGTTCCACCCAGTGAAGTGTCCACAGCGCGAATTTGCCACACTTTTGGACTGTTCGTCGTGCGTGTCGCGATGCGAACTTTTTCCCACACCGCCCACCGTTTCGCGCGCGAAAACTTTTCGCGAGCCCCAAGCGACCGTGTGAAACCGTGAATATCTTGATATTTCTCGCGACCGCGAAGACGACTGAACGCCGAAGACCGCGCTCTCGGCTCTCCCCCGCGTCACTCACGAGCGCGCTCGCGCCTTCGCCCGTGCTCCTGTCTCGGCGTTCCCGCGACCAACCTCCCGCGTTCGGCGTCGGGCGTCGTCCCTGCCACCGCGCTCGTCGCGACTTTTCATCGTTGAAAAGGAACATCCCGCACCATGCCCAAAAATCTGCTCAACGATGAGGAGCTCAAGCAGCTGGTGTCCGGCTCCGAGTACCTGTCAGGTGCGTTCACGGGACACGCGGTGCCCGCGATGTGACCGCAGTCGTCGCGCGTCGCCCCCCGCGGGAAGTTGCGACGGATCTCGAACGCGGACGCGCCCGGGTTTCGAACACGCGCATTTGTCACGCCGCTCGAGGAAGTCGTTAGGCCTTTTTCTGACGCGTCGAGATCGCGCGCGGAACGCGCCGCGGCCGGCGCGCGGCGTGCCCGAACGCGAGATCCGCACCGAGCGCGCACGAGCCCGCGCCTCATACGCCCAGCGCGCCTCGCTCGGCGCCCCCCTCGTGCCCCACCGAGCGCGTTCCTGACCGTCCCGCCCCCTCCGCCGTCATCGCCTCGCCGCTCGCCAAAAAAATCCGTCGTCTGTCGCTATTTGCTTTTTCGATTCGCGACGGACGTTCACTCTCCGCCGCTCAAAACGAATCCACAGGTACCGGCGAGAAGAAAGCCTTCGACCACCACGTGGTGCTTCAGGAGTCCGACGACCTGCTGCGCACGCTGTTCTTCAGCATCGTCAAGGAGACCACCGGCACGGAGTTTTACGAGTCGCTGGTTGCCGTGTACGAGCTCTCCGAGAAGTTCCACGAGAGCCAGAGCGATGCCGACTTCAAGGCGCTCGCGGACAAGCTCGGGAGCCTGGACAAGGAGGAGAGCATGATGCTCGCGTCCGCCTTCTCCAACATCCTCAACCTGCACAACGTCTCCGAGCACGTCGCGAGCGCGATGGAGGAGCGCCACGCGCGCCTGGATGACATCCCGCGCGGGCCGGCGAAGACCACCAACGGCGCCATCAAGGGCTTGGTCGCGCGGGGCACCACCCCCGAGCAGATTTACGCCGCGCTGTGCGAGCAGGAGGTGGACCTGGTGCTCACCGCGCACCCCACACAGGCGCTGCGTCGCTCGATGCTCAAGAACTTCGGGCGCATCCGCGGGTACCTGCTGGACCTGCAGCGGTCGCGCCTCTCCGGGTACGAACGCGCCGAGCTGCTCGGCGGCATGACGAGCGCGATCCAGGCGGCGTGGCGCACGGACGAGATCCGCCGCAACCCCCCGAAGCCGCAGGACGAGATGCGCGCGGGCTTGTCGTACTTCAACGACACCATCTTCGCGGGGTACCCGCAGTTCTGCAAACGCATCGACACCGCGCTGCAGAACCAGGGTTTGCCCCGGATCCCCTTCGACCACTCGATCATGCGCTTCTCGTCGTGGATGGGCGGCGACCGCGACGGCAACCCCAACGTCACCGCCGAGTGCACGCGCGACGTCGTGTACCTGGCGCGCGTCACCGCGGTCAACCTGTACTTCACGGAGATCCAGAAGCTGATCTTCTCGCTGTCCATGTGGCGGTGCACGCCCTCCTTCTCGGCGCGCGCGCGCGCTATTCTGGACGAGGCGGACAAGAAGGCGGACGGCGACGTGTACGAGATGCGCAAGCGCCGCAACTACAGCGACTTCTGGCGCTCCATTCCCCCCGAGGAGCCCTACCGCGTGATCCTCGCGGAGGTGCGCGATAAGCTGTACAACACGCGCGAGGCGCTGCAGGAGGTGATCTCCGGCAAGAGGCACGCGCTCGACCCCGAGGACGACAGCGTGATTTGCGCCAAAGAGCAGCTCCTGGAACCGCTCATGGCGTGTTACGACTCGCTCAAGGAGGTGGGCGACGGGGTAGTCGCGGACGGGTTCCTGCTGGACCTGATCCGGCAGGCGCACAACTTCGGCATGGGTCTGGTGAAGCTGGACATAAGACAGGAGTCCGACCGGCACGCGGACGCGCTGGACGCCGTCACGAAGCACATCGGCCTCGGGTCGTACGCCGAGTGGGACGAGGAGAGAAGGACGGCGTTTTTGGTCGGCGAGCTCGAGAGCAAGCGCCCACTGATCGCGAACGACCTGGAGTGCTCCGCCGAGGTGAAGGAGGTGCTGGACACGTTCAAGATGATCGCGCACCTGCAGAAGGTGTGCCCGGGCTCGCTCGGCACGTACGTCATCTCCATGGCGACGGCGGCGTCGGACGTGCTGGCGGTTGTGCTCCTGCAGCGCGAGTGCGGCGGCGACCCGGCGGCGTTGCTGAACGTCGCGCCGCTGTTCGAGCGCCTGGACGACCTGCGCGACGGCCCCGCGCAGCTCAGGCGCCTGTTCTCCGTGCCCTGGTACCACAAGCACATCAAGGGCAAGCAGGAGGTGATGATCGGGTACTCCGACTCGGGCAAGGACGCCGGGCGCCTCGCCGCGGCGTGGGCGCTGTACGAGGGCCAGGAGATGGCCACGCACGTCGGCAACGAGTTTGGCGTGAAGCTCACGCTGTTCCACGGCCGCGGCGGCACCGTCGGCCGCGGCGGCGGCCCCTCGCACCTCGCGATCATGTCGCAGCCGCCCGCGACGATCAACGGGCGGCTGCGCGTCACCGTGCAGGGCGAGGTGATCGAGCAGAACTTCGGCGAGCACGAGAACTGCTTCCACACCATGGACCTGTACACCGCGGCGACCCTGGAGCACACGCTCAAGCCGCCGGATGGACCGGTGGACGAGTGGCGCGAGGTCATGGCGACGATGGAGAAGACGTCGTGCGCTCGGTACCGGGAGGTGGTGTTCCAGACCCCCGATTTCAACCCGTACTTCATCCAGGCGACCCCCGGGCAGGAGCTGGGGAGCCTGAACATCGGCTCGCGCCCGTCCAAGCGCAAGTCCAACGCGGGCGTGGTGGCGCTCCGCGCGATCCCCTGGATCTTCGCCTGGACGCAGTCGCGGTTCCACCTGCCGGTGTGGCTCGGGATGGCCGAGGCGTTCCAGCAGATGAAGGACGACGGCAAGATGGACACGCTGCGCGCGATGTACCAGGGCTGGCCGTTCTTCAAGGTCACCATGGACCTCATCGAGATGGTGCTCGCGAAAGCCGACCCCGCGGTTGCGGCGTACTACGAAAAGGAACTCGTCGAGCCGTCGCTGCACGCGTTCGGCGCGCAGCTGCGCCAGGCGCTCAAGGCCACCACGGACATTGTGCTGGAGATCACCGAGCACCCCGACCTGCTCACGCCGCAGACGGACAACGGCGGGCAGGGCACGTACACCACTCTGGCGGACAAACTCGCGATGCGCTCGCTGTACCTGACGCCGCTCAACGTCTTGCAGGTTGAGAACCTGAAGCTTCTGCGCGAAATCGAGGATGGGAACCCGCGGCTGGACTGGGTCCCCACCAAGGACTGGGCCAAGGAGATGCTCGGCAGGTACGAGTCGAACGACCTGTACCACTCCGTGGTCAGCGACACGCTGATCATCACCATGAAGGGGATCGCCGCGGGGATGCAGAACACGGGCTGAGACGGCGCGGAGAGGATGTCGCGTTTTGGGCGCGTCGCGCATTTAAAAATACTGTTTGTTTCCTTCTACTTTTGCGATAAAACGCGCTTTTCGCCGCGCTCGAGCTTTTCACGACGGGTCCCTCACCGTCCGCCTTCACGCGAGCCTGTCCGCGCGCAGCCTCGCGAGTGTCTCCTCCACCTCGCAGTCGTCCCTGTACGCGAACACGGACAGGATGACGACCCCGCAGCCGAGCGCGATGGGCCCGTCGAGCGGCGCTCCGAAAAACGCGTTGCCCAGCACGGTGGTGAGCACCAGGCTGGCGCACACGGCGACGGTTTTCGTGACGGACGAGCTGTACAGCACGGAGAGCGCGACTAATACGCCGCCGCTCGCGTGTAGCATCGCGATTAACCACACCAGCGGCGTCCAGCCGCGCAATAACTCCCCGCCCGTCTCGAGCCACGCCGCCGGGAGGTAAATCGCGCTCGACCACAGCGCGAGCTGTACGTTTCGGTCCCACACCGAAAACTTTTCGCGTTCATGAGTCGACGCCGACGGGTTCGCGGCGTCGAGCACCGGTCCGACGCCGCGTTTCAGCACGAGCTCGAAGTATATGGACCCGAACCCCGAGAGCATCGTCTGCACGCCCGCGCACGCCACCCCGAAAAGGTAGTCCGGCGAGACGCCCGTCCGCGCGGCGTCCCCGGAGTTCCCGCTCGTCGCCGCCGGGGCGGACTGCCACGACACCAGCGTCACGCCGAGCACCATCACGGTGAGCGTGCGCCACTTCCGGAGGGACACGGGCGTGCCCAGCATGACCACCGCGAAGAACGCGGTGGCCAGCACCTTGAGCTGCGAGATGGCCGTGAACACCGACGCGTTGATGCGCTCCAGCGCCGGGTACGAGATGAGGTTCACCACCAGGTACACCAACGCCGGCACCGCCATGCGCGGCGAGTGGCGCGCCACTCGCCGCAAGTGCGCGCGCAGCCCTCCCGAGTTCCCGCGCCCGAGGATCGGGTGCCGCCTCGGCGAGACGCCGTCCCGCGAGCCCTCGCGTATCCGCTTCGCCTCCATCGCGACGCTGAACGCCATCTTCATCAGCTCGTTCACCGCGAGCACCGCGTTTTTGCTGAACTGCAGTTTCAGCACCCCCACCGCGTACCGCCGCGCGAGCATGGACGCGGTGTTCTCCACCGCGAGGATGGCGAGGAAAAACGCCGCGAGCAACGCGTGGTCCCGACGGTCCTTCGACGCCGAAGGGGACCTCAGGAGCGTGCCGTTCGCGCCGCTCACGTGAGGGGAGGACGACATCGAGCCCCCCCCTCCTCGCGGCGCATCCCCGTCCGCGATCGCCTCCACCTCGAGCAGTCCGCCCGAAGTCGACGCGGAGGGCTGCTGCTTGCGGTGTTTGCTCTCGGAAACCCCGCTGCCGATCATATCGAGGCGTGGGGGGTCCCAAACCCGACCCTCTTCCCAGCGCGCGCCGCGCGCCGCTCGCCGAGAGTGTGCCGCGCGAACAGCTCCTCCGCAACAACGCGCGTTTCACGTTTTTCTCCGCGGTCGCGCGAGGACGAGTCGAGCGCGTTCGATGGTTCGTAGACGGTCATCGACGATACCTTGAGTTATTAGACCGTCACTCGAGGGACAAACCAGCATTTTCATATCCACAAAAACTCGGCATTTTGGCACAACTTTTTGTTCACGGCGAACAGCGTCCCGTTGATGAAGTGGATATCATCTTAGACTTCTAACCCTTAATAGTTCGGATTAGTTTAAAGTGATCCGAGACTGTGTAAACAGTCTGCAGTGGGTAACACCGCAGAGTAGCTATCTAATTTCCCGGGTTCGACCCCCGGACGGGATACGATTTTTTTTTCATCCCGCCGGACTTGTTCTTCCATCCAACCACACCGCGACGTCGAGGCGGCGACTGCGCATCCGACGCGCTATTCTCCGTCCAAACGCTCACATCGGCTCGGGAGATATGCGCGTTGGCGCCCAGGTGCTCCCCACTTGTTTTCACATTTTTGCGTCATTTCGTCGGCTTCGAACGCGTTTATTCAAGAGACGCCGCCGCGCGGGGAAACGAAAGGAAGCGAGCTCGTTTGTGCGCACGTCACCTTTTGTGCAATCGCAACGTGGTCCTAAGAATATGAGACGCCGCCTCTCGCGACTTCTCGCGCACCGCATGCCGCCCTCGTCCGCCATCCCGCGCCGCTCCGCGGCCTCGGACGCTCTCCGCTCTCTCCTCGCCCTCCGCTCGTCTCCCCGACTCGCCGCCTTTCCTCTCCTTTCTCGCAGCTCCGCTTACAGCGAGAAGGTGCCCGCGGCGGGGTCGTTGGGATCCGCCATGGGCGCCATCATCGTCTGCTTCACCGCCGGGATCTCGGTGATCACCGCCTGCGTGGTGAGCACCATCCCGGCGATGGAGCACGAGTTCATGAGCCCCGAGCGGGTCACCTTCTTGGGGTCGATCACGCCCTTCTCGATCATGTTCACGAACTCGCCGGACATGGCGTTGTACCCCATTTCCCAGTCCGACTTCATCACCTTTTCCACGATGACATCACCCTCCACGCCGGCGTTGTTGGCGATGATGCGGCACGGCGCGAGCAGCGCCTTCTGGACGATCTCCGCGCCCAGTTTCTCCTCGGGGTCGGTGAGGGTTTCCTTGAACTCGTCAATCATGAGCGAGAGGTGCACGAACGCGGCGCCGCCGCCCGGAACGATGCCCTCCTCGATCGCGGCGAACGTGGCGTTCTTCGCGTCCTCGATGCGCAGCTTGCGGTCCTCCAGCTCCGTCTCCGTCGCGGCGCCAACCTTGATGACGGCGACGCCGCCGCTGAGCTTGGCGATGCGCTCGGACAGCTTCTGCGTGTCGTAGATGGAATCCGTCTCCGCGAGCTCCTGCTTGAGCTGCGCGACGCGGATGTCAATCTCGTCGCGAGACGCCGCGTCCGCGATGAGCGTGGTGGTGTTGTTGGTGATGGTGCACTTGCGCGCGTACCCGAGGCAGTCCAGGTTCGCCGCCGCGGGGCCGAGCCCGAGGTCCGCCGCGAGGAACGTCGAGCCGGTGACAATGGCGATGTCCTGCAGGAGAGACTTGCGGCGCTCGCCGAAGCCGGGCGCCTTGATGGCGGCGACGTTGAGCACACCGCGGAGCTTGTTCACCACGAGGGTGGCGAGAGCCTCACCGGTGATGTCCTCGGCGATGATGAGGAGGGGATCGCCGCCGTTCTGGGACACCTGCTCGAGGATGGGCACGAGGTCCTTCACCTGCTCAATCTTGGCGTCCGTGACGAGGACGCGCGCGCCCTCAAACTCCACGGTGAGCTTCTCGTTGTTGGTCACGAACTGGGGGGAGATGTACCCGCGGTCGATCTCCATGCCCTCCTCCACCTCGACGATGGTCTCCAGCCCGGAGCCGTTCTCGATGGACAGCACGCCGTCGGCGCCCACCTTCTCGATGGCGTCGGCGATCATCTCGCCGATCTCGTCGTTGTTCCCGGCGGAGATGGACGCCACCGCCTTGATGTCCGCGGGGCCGCTGATGGGCTTCGTCAGCTCCTCCAGCTTTTCCGTGAGGTAGATGCGCGTCTTGTTGATGCCCTTGTTGATGGAAATCGGGTTGGCGCCCGCGGTGACGGACTGCAGACCGAGACGGATCATCTCGCGAGCCAGAACCGACGCGGTGGTGGTGCCGTCGCCCGCCGAGTCGTTCGTGCGCCCGGCAACCTCCTTGATGAGCTGCGCGCCCGCGTTCTGCACGGGGTCGGGGAGCTCGATCGCGCGCGCGATGGTCACACCGTCGTTGATCACCTGTCGCGTCGTGACGCGGATGAGGAGAGACGATTCGGAAGCGCTCGGGGGTCAGTTTCCGCGTCGCGCGACGAAAACGCGAAAACTCTTTCCGAGTCTCCAGACGGTTCGCGAGCGAGACCCGCAGCACATTTACCCTAAACCCTGTGAAACGTCCGAGGGGGAAGCGCGCGCGGGGGGGTCGCGCGTGGACGCACCTGAGGCATACCGGTCTTCTCGGAGAGCACGACGTTGCGGCCTGCGGTGTTCGGGGGGTGAGAGTTAGAACCGAGGCGAGCCGGGGGGTCGCGGCGCGGCGACGCGCGCGCGCGAGGGACGATCGCGCGCCGCTGAAGGTGCGCGACGGACGGTTATCGGTTCGGACGCACCTCGGGGGCCGAGCGTCACCGCGACGGCGTCCGCGAGCTGATCGATACCCTGCTGGATCTTGATGCGGGACTTCATGTCGAAGGTGAGGTCCTTGGCGTCCGCGCGGACCTTGAGGGCCGCGCGGGCGCCCGCCGCGCGGGTGGTGCGCGCGGTCACCTTGGAGCCGGCGAAGGCCTGTGGAAGCGATTGGAAGGTGAGGCACGGGGAGCGAAATCAGCCGCCGCACTTTTTGCCGAAGCGCCGGGTGCGCGTCGCTGGACGCGCGTGGGTGGGCTAGGGGAGGGCACACGGCGGGTAGGAGGCGCGCACGAGTGCTGCGCAACTCCCCGCCACGCGCACGCCCGAGAATCGCGCGAGACGCCGCTCGGATCGCGCGCCGGGCGCGTTTTCCGCCGTTCCGAAGGAGCGCGAAGCGAATCAGCGCCGGTGGAAAAGCGTCGAAAATCGACGAGCAGATGGCGCCGGACACCGAGACGTACCGTGCGCGCGGCGAGAGGAGAAGCCTGCATGACGCCGTGCATTGTGCTACGACGTGTGTTGTGTGCGGTAGGTGAACGAAGTCACGAACCTGTGGCACGTAGAGTGACGGCGAGGGCCGTCCGTCCGCCGAACTCGACGGCGAAAGCCGACGGTTTATCCATAGTCGCGGCTTTTCCTTCCAGGATTGTCATCAAGTGTCAGACCGACCATCAGAAAGTCGACCGCCGACGCGTTAAAACGCGAGCGATTCTTTGCCGCCGCCCACACCCCTCGGACATGGGCGGCAAAGGCAAAGCTCCCGGGGGTAAGGGTCCCGGCGGAGGCCGTGGCGGCGGCCGCGGCCGAGGCGGCCGAGGCGGCGGCGGCCACGGCGGCGGCGGCCCGCGACGCGGCGGTGGGCTCCAGCCCGACTGGGCACGGGGTTTCGGAACGAGTTTCTGCTCGTGCACGGTGGAGAACTGCGGGCGACCGCACGAGGGTGACGAGGATCCCGAGGCGAGCGGCGCCGCGTCGGTGGTGTTCCCCGTCCCCCTGGCGATGTGGGACCTGAACCAGTGCGACCCGAAGCGGTGCAGCGGTCGGAAACTCGCGCGTCTGGGATGCCTGCGCGAGCTCAGGCTTCAGCAGCGATTTCCCGGCGTCGCGCTGACGCCGAGCGC
>Ga0209137_1003938_pt1 | contig 12083 bp, 8 predicted proteins | sample SaaInl5LU_22_DNA_FD_184642 | JGI IMG/M metagenome (GOLD analysis project Ga0209137, IMG submission 184642) | Marine microbial communities from expanding oxygen minimum zones in the Saanich Inlet - ESP_105LU_22_DNA (SPAdes) (version 2) | ecosystem: Environmental > Aquatic > Marine > Intertidal...
CCAGGCATGCCCCGGATCCTCCGGAAGTTTAAGCGTAGCGAGTGTCTCAGCATACTCGGGTTTACTGCGCGCCAGCAGATCAACAAGCCACTGCATCTCTTACTCCCAGCTGAATTGTAAGTTACGCCCGGCTATCTCATGATCACGTGCACCCATGTAATAGAGTGTGTAGCTTCCTCTACCCTCATAGATGATAGCAATCCATCGGTCGAGCACCGGATCATCAAAAGGTTGATCAAGAAGTTGCCCATTCTGGAAACGAGTCGTCAAAATCTGCTGCGCACGATCGTACATTGTCTCTACCGACATGGTCTCGACCGGTTTAGCTGCATCTAATCCCATTCCAATGAGAATATGCTCCGCCTCATAGGCAATCAGTATCACCAAACATAACCAGAGCAACGACGTCACTTTAATTCTTGACCGACGCTTCACCCGTCTGACCTCAGGTGTATCTTCCACATCGCTATCAACAGCAACAGCGATTAAGTCGTTTAAAGTACTCACTCTGTTTACTCCTCAATCGCTCAGCAGCTAAACCCGGACTTAGGGTCCCAACTGCTGTCTGAGTAGATCTTCTTAATTGGGCAAAAATGGTGCCACAAGCCGTTCTGTCGACAGTGTTTTTCATCGGTTGGAGCACGGGTAGTACACACACCTGCGGGCGCAGGAGACCTTGGCGGGTTCATATTGGACGTTTGTCCCTGGCTCACACTCGTCGCCTGAACGACTACGCCTCCCGTATTTGAACTGGGCGGCTGAGACGTTTGCGGGGGCCTCGTGGCTGACGGATTAACAACAGCGGCCGTGGCAACGGGTCCTGTAATTTTTGGGCAAGGCTGAGCAGTGGTTGAAAAAACCAAGCCCGCAGCCGTCGAGTACAGCCGAGTTTGGGTCGAGGGGCAATCAGCCAGGCCATTGGATGATGCGCCCGACCCGCTGCAACTCTGAGGGACAGGGCAAATAAAGACTTGGGTCTGAGCCACCACAGGCGCAAGCTGCGGGGTAGATTGTGGAATTTTAGGTGGCGCAACTACTGCAATCTGTGATGGAGCTTGTCGCTGACATGAATCAGCGGGATCAGGATTTGCCACGTACACGATAAGCGCAGGCGCGCAGTAATTAGCGGGGCGTTCAGTTATAGGTCGTGAGCATGGATCATTTGGATTAGGAACTGAGTGGTACACTCTCTGATCCATCGGGCAGGCCGGTATGCGTTGAACCTGCTTACTCGTCGTAACCACTTTGGGTTGTTTTTTATTCGCGACACTTGGAATTTGAGGGTTCGGTGAGGTCCCGCTTTGTGACGCCAAAGTTTTGGGCATCGAAAGAGCGCAATCTAACTTCAAACTCAGCGTATCCCCTTGCAAAGATACCTTAGCTTGAAGAGTTTTAGCAGGTGCAAATGTTGACGTAGGTAAGATTGAAAGAGCAGCGTCAGCAATATGTCTACCTTCAGCATCATTCGGGTGAAAAGCGACAATCGGACCTGGCTTACTGCTGACCGTAACATCGAAATGTTCCACATGATTGCCAATCGCACCAAGAGATTTTGAGGAAGAGACATCCCCCGTTGCCAAAGCAGCACAATACTTCACTCTCAGTGCATCGTACTCGGTCACAAGGTCCGCAGCTTTAGCCCGATAGACATACTTCTGATAAGCAGGGAGCGCTATGACCGCCAAAATACCAATGATCGCCACAACCATCATCAGCTCAATTAAGGTAAAGCCTCTGTTCTTCATTGTTCTGTCCGATACCTACACCTTCATTGACTATAGACTATTGTGACTCCGCTGACATGCGATAAGGCCTAAGTGATCGGGCGGCTGGATTCCAACTTAGAATCAACGTATAACCGAGCAAACTTATTTCAATTTAAGGGGTTAGCAATGCAGTACACCAAACTCGGCCGTTCAGGACTTGAGGTTTCGCGGATCTGTTTAGGCACAATGACTTGGGGTCGACAGAATACTCAGGCTGAGGCTGACGAACAGATCGAATATGCCCTCTCTGTCGGCATCAATTTTTTCGATACTGCCGAGATGTACGCTGTCCCACCTACTGCCGAGACTTACGGCAAGACTGAAACCTGCATCGGTAACTGGCTGGCACGTAACCCCGAGCGCCGCTCCGAGATGATTATCGCGACCAAGATCGCAGGTCCCGGACTCTCCTGGGTACGTAATGGCGGCCCGATCACGGGAAAAGCGGTTATCGAGGCGGTCGATAACTCGCTCATGCGCCTGCAGACGGACTACATAGACCTCTACCAGCTGCATTGGCCAAACCGCACCTCTCCGCATTTCGGTAAACATGCGCCCAACTTCTTTAAGTTCAGCGATATTGATGCTGCAGATCACGAAGCGCAGATGTTGGATATATTGCAGGGCGTTGGCGAGTGCGTAAAAGCGGGTAAGATTCGCCATTTCGGCCTGTCAGATGACACTACTTGGGGCATCAACACCTATCTCAAGTTGAGCGAAAAGCATGACTTGCCACGCGTCGTATCGATCCAGAACGAGTTCAATCTGCTGCACACCAAAGACTGGCCGTTCCTAATTGAGAACTGCCTGCACGAGGACGTTGCTTACCTGCCTTGGTCGCCGCTCTCTTCCGGCATGCTCAGCGGCAAATACGCTAACGGAGCAATGCCTGAAGGGAGTCGTTGGAGTATCTCTAACCCCGCATCACTACACCGCAACACTCCAGAAGCACATGAAGCGATCGCGGCCTATGCCGAGGTTGCTAAGCGCCATGGCTACACACCCTGCCAATTAGCTCTGGCTTGGTGTGATCAGGTGGATGGGGTGACCTCGACAATTATCGGTGCCACGACCATGGAGCAGTTGAAAGAGGATATCGCGGCCTTTGATATGCCGTTGAGCGAAGAGGTTCAGGCTGAGGTTGCGGCTGTGTTACGCAGGTACCCACAGCCGTTTTAAGTGTCTTGTCGGGTCGCGACCTGCCTTTGGCAGATCCCTCCAACAAGAGAGCTTTGTAGGAGGGATATTCGCGCAGCGAATGTCGCGAAAAAATCAGTAGTTTTGGAGCGTTACATCGGCTGGTTGTGAATGCTCAACCACCAGTTGAGCATTCACCAGATCGTTACCGCGAGCACGCGCAACGGCCGCCTCTGGATCCAGCCCATGATCCAACCAGCGCTGAATCAAACGACGCTCCAGCTCGTCTAACGGCACGTCCAGATAGATACTGAGATCCCAGTATTGTTTTAGCTCTCTCCAGATGGGCTGATCAAGCAGCAGATAGTTCCCTTCTAAAACTAGCAACTCCACATCAGCTGGAACCTCAACGGCACCAGCGATCGACAGATCATGCATGCGATCAAAGGTCGGAGCTATTACCTCTTCGCCTTTGACCAAACGCTGTACCAGGCTCAGGAAACCGGCAGCGTCGAAAGTCTGTGGCGCACCCTTGCGAGCGAAGAGTCCACGCGCATTGAGAATGCCGTTATCCAGGTGAAATCCATCCATCGGTACCAATTGAACCTTGCGACCTGACTGGCGCAGATGCTCCACCACGGCTTCAGAAAGGGTAGATTTACCCGCGCCCGGGGCACCGACTACAGCGACGAGTTGGCGCCCCTGTTTAGGCAGGGCATCTAAGTGTTGGATTAGCTGATCGATTTGGAGATTCATATTCGACTGTCGATTAAATTTGTACGAGGGATGTGAGCAAAGCGAACGTCGCGACACTTCCATATTGGTCGCGACCTCGCTGCGCGAGATCCCTCCTACGTTGTTTTTCTCTGCTGGGCGATCTTCTTCGCCGTGCCACGCATGCTGATACGGTAGAGCAAAGGGATAACGAAGAGCGTCAGTACAGACGAGAAGCCCAGGCCCCATACAATCGACGTCGCTACAGGCCCCCAAATCAAAGAATCGCCACCCAAACCTGCCGCCAGGGAGAAGAGACCCGCGATGGTTGTCAGGGTAGTAATCATGATTGGGATCACCCGTCGACGCGCGGCATAGAGAGTTGCGTGCATCAGACTCATACCCGCCTCAAGTCGACTGTTGGCCGCGGAGATTAAAACAATCGCAGCGTTAACGGCAATACCCGCAAGGGCCACAACCCCATACAAAGTAAAGAGACTCAGAGGATTTTGCGTCAGAATCAGACCCAGCACGACGCCGGTGAATGCCATTGGGACAGTCGCAAGAATCATCAGCGGCTGCCAGTAGCTACGGAACTGGGTACCGAGGATCATATACATGAGCCCAACCCCAAAGAGGAAGAGCACCGCGATAGAGTCCAAGCTCTCCTGGATGTCATCAAGCTCCCCGGAGAAGTCGAGTGCGATATTCGGGTAGTTCGCCTCTATAGCCTTCCAGCGTTCAAGCACATACGCGTTTGCCGCTACAGTATCCAAGCCACCTTCTACCAGATCGGCTTCGAGCGTGATCGCGCGGCGGAAATTGTAGTGACGAATATTACCCAGTGATTGACGCCGCTCCTGCTCGACCAGTTCAGAGAGTGGGATAGAGCCACCGCCGGCCAACGGCATACGGTAGCTCAGCAGGCGCTCCAGAGATGGGCGCGATTCGGGCAGAGCGCGTACACGCACATCGAGCTTTTCGCCCTGATCTCGCATACTGGCGACAATCTCACCGTCCACCAACAGGCGCAGCGTGCGGCGCACATCGATCGGATTCAATCCAGCACGGTTAATGGCATCAGTATCAAGTTCTAGCTCAAGCTCGTAGCGGCCGCGAGCAGCATCATCTTCAACATCAATAAAGTCTGAGTTGGTTGCCATAATGGCGATCAGTTCATCGGTAGCCTGACGCAACTCCTGATAATCATCGCCTCGCACCTTGATAGAGATAGGTTTAGCCACAGGCGGGCCACCAGCCATGCGCAGGAATGAGATCCGCACCGGACCGACCACAGAGGTGACATCAGCACGCATCGCTTCGATCATCTCATCGACGTCACGCAAACCCTCTGCTTTAGGATTAAGGCCGACCAGAATCTGCCCGTAGTGTTCACCAATGCGCGGTTCAGTTTGGGTAAACATCTGACCGGCGTAAGCGGCCATTTCACGAACCTCGCCCTCGTTCACATGCTTGCGCACCTGATCTTCCACGCGCGCCACCAGCTCCATAGTTCGGGATACAGGCGTCGCTGGAGGCATCTCTACATTGACGTAGAAGAGTCGCATCGGATCGGATGCGAAGAAATCCATCTTAATATAGCCCTGCCCCAGCGCACCCACTGCGGCAACGAACGGCAGAATGGCAAGCGGCAGCGCCAAGAAGGGACGGCGCAACGCTTTGATCAGCATCCGCACATAGAAGAGCTGAATACGGTGGGTGAACCACTCACGTGCGCGCTGTATTCGCGACTTCTTGGCGAAGCCAACCTTTGCAGCGAGCACATGCGAAGGCAGCATCCAGAAGGCCTCAATCAAACTGATCGCCAGGGCAATTGAAACTACCATCGGGATCACTTTCATAAACTTCCCGAGGATACCGGGCAGCAGCATCAGCGGCATGAAAGCGGCGATCGTTGTTAACACCGCAGCTGTGACTGGGGCTGCTACCTCATGCAAAGCACCTTTAACCGCCGAGAGCCCATCAAAGCCCCGCTGCAGTCGGTAATAGATCGACTCCACCACCACTACGGCATCATCCACCAACATACCGAGAACTATAACGACGCCCAGAAGCACCGTTACATTGAGTGTCTCTCCAGTACCCGCGAGTACCCAGAAAGTCGCTGCCAGGACAAATGGAATGCCAATTGCTGTTAGTAGCGCGATGCGCGTACCTAAGAAGAGCCACGCAACGACTAAGACCAGGATAAGCCCGATCAGCGCGTTGTTCTCCATAATCGCAATTGAGTTACGTGTCGCGATTGTCTGGTCATCAATCAGTACGAGCTCCACACCGGTATCCATGGCGAAGCGGTTACGATCATCCATGTAGGCCTGCACTCGCTCAACCAGTTCTAGCGTGTTCGCCGACTCTTTTTTCATTACGGCCAAGAGCACCGCAGGTTTTTGATCGACACGCACCAGATAGCTCGCCTTCTCTCGTGCACGCTCTACCTGAGCCACTCGGCCCAAGTTAAGTTCACCGGCAGCACCCAACACAGGTCGCTCTGCTAGGTAACTCGGATCAGATGCGGTGCCAACAACTCGCACCAACCAGTTACGATCACCCTGGCGCAAAGATCCTGCGGCTTCGTCTTGGAAGAATGCAGTAACGGTATTGGCGACCTGTTGTGGCGAGATACCGAGATTCTCGATCTCAGCCAGATCGAAATTCACCTGTAGCTCGGGATCGGGTAGCGCAACCGGATCGATCCGCGATACGCCTTTAAGGCGCTCGAGGTCCTTTTTGATGCGCGTCGCTTGAGCACGTAGGTTTTCGTCATCGGCCAGGCTAGTTACAGCCAGCGTTGCCGATGGAAAGGCGTTAGAGCTGGTGATCTCTAAGATAAGGGGATCGAGAGCCTCATCAGGCAGCTCAGCTTCGGCATTCTGAATCTCACGGCGCAGATCCGAGAGGCGCTTGTCGAAAGTGCGTTGATCGATATCGACAAAACGCACCAGCATACTGGATATGCCCTCGCGCGAGTTGCTCGAAACGAATTTCACATCCGCCAAAGAGCGAATCGCGTCCTCTAGCGGCCCGGTAACTTTGGACTCAACATCACTGGCCGAGGCGCCGGGTAGAACCGTCGTTACAATGATCCAGTTAAAGTTAATGGTGGGATCTTGCTGACGTGGCAACGACTGATAGGAGGTCAAGCCTATAAATAGCACTAGAACAAACGCAAGGTTTGCCAGTACGTGGTTTGTAATAAAGCGCTGAAACATTAAAGCGCATCCCCACGTAGACTCACCGCTTCACCTTCACGCACCAACAAGCGCCCATCAGTGATAATCATCGAGTCTTTTGGCAAGTCAGTGGCGAAGGGTTGCCCCTCTATGGCGTTTTCAGCCGGATAGAACACTGCTGTTCCGTCCACAACCACCATCACACCTAACTTCCAAGCTTCGCCTTGCTGACGACGCACAAGCAACTCCGCAGGAAGATGGGGCTGACTCGCCTGCCACAGCAGCCGTCCGGCCGCACCCGGCGGCGGTAACTGCTCTGGGAAGGTAAGTCGCAGCTCTTGGGTACGCTGGCGGCTATCCACCACCGGCAATACGACACGTAGCTGCGCCGGATAGTCGCGGTTAAGGTAGTCGAACTTCAATAACTGATTCTCCGAGAAGCTCTGCGTTGGCGGTACTCGGGCACTTAATTCAGCATCAGCTAGCTGCACCAGACGCATCAGCGGTGAGCCTGGGGCTGCGAGCGCCCCCAGTTGCGCTGCACGCTCTGTCACCACACCCGCGAAAGGTGCGGTAACCACACAGCGATCGACGGAGATTTGCGCGACTTTGACCTGCTGCTCTTGTACCACGCGTCGTGCCTGTAGCGCTTCCAGTTCGGTCGCGCGCTGCTGCAGGCCCTCTTCGCCCAAATTACCCGCCTCATTTAGGCGTTTAGCGCGCGTATACTGATCCGACGCGAGGCTGAGCTGTACATCAATTTCGCCCAAGGCCGCTCTCTGGGTATTGAGTTGCGCCTGATAGAGTGCACAGTCGAGCTCAACCAGAGTATCGCCGGCAGCCACCTGATCACCCACCTGGGCATGTATTTTCTCAAGCTGGGCACTGATCTGTGCACTGAGGAAAGCATCCTGCTTGCTGATTACCTCTGCGGGTGCACTAAATTCAGGATAAAACACCAGTGCAGATACGGGCTCGGCTGAGACAGGCGTTTCTGCTTGAGCATTGAGTGTCAGAAGTAGTGCCGCGAGGACGACAGTGAGGCGGCTAGTTGCCATGTGGAGCTCCAACAGGGGGGTTTAAAGCAGTTTAGTCTAAAGAGTGTTACCTTCAGACCAATCGAATTATAAAACAAATACTTTTGCCAACGGCTAATACAGCTGTGCCGTCTTACGAGACGACACAATATCAGATCACGGCGTTTAGATGCAGGGCCTCCGGCGCTAGCCCCTGCATGTTTAGCCTTAATTGTTGGGCCCTACATATTTGGCCTTACATATTAGGATAGTTAGGACCGCCCGCACCCTCCGGTGTCACCCAACGGATATTCTGCATGGGATCTTTGATATCACAGGTCTTACAGTGCAGACAGTTGGCACCGTTAATCTGCAGACGTGGTGCACCCTCATCCTCGAGCACTTCATAAACCCCTGCTGGGCAGTAGCGCTGCGCTGGTTCGGCATAATCGGGGATGTTCACGCTGGTTGGCACCGAAGCATCCAACAGCTGTAGGTGACAGGGCTGATCCTCTTCATGCGCAGTGTTTGAGATAAACACTGACGAGAGCTTATCGAAGCTCAGCTTGCCATCCGGTTTAGGGTACTCAATTTTGCTGCACTCGCTTGCTTTGCGCATCTGCTCGTGGTCTGCATGGGTATCATGCAGTGTCACCGGAATCCGACCGCCAAAGATGTTCTGGTCTAGGGTGTTGAAAGCACCGCCCAAAATAGGACCAAACTTGTGCAGCGCTGGGCCAAAGTTACGTGACGAATAGAGCTCGTCGTAGAGCCAGGAGTTTTTGTACTTGTCATTGAAGCTTTGTGCCTTAGTACTACCAGCAGCAATCGCTTCAACAACGCTTTCAGCCGCGAGCATGCCTGACTTCATTGCTGTGTGAACACCTTTGATACGCGAGAAGTTCAGCGTACCAGCATCACAGCCAATCAACAGACCACCATCAAAAGTCATCTCAGGCAGACAGTTGTAGCCGCCTTTTGCGATTGCACGCGCACCGTAAGAGACGCGCTTACCACCCTCGAGGTACTGCGCCAGCTTCGGATGATGTTTCATGCGCTGGAACTCATCGAACGGGCTCACCCAAGGGTTGGAGTAGTTCAAGTCTACGATAAGACCAACAACCACTTGGTTGTTCTCAGCGTGGTAGAGGAAGAAACCACCGCTAGTACCATCCGACAGTGGCCAACCGCTACCGTGGATAACCAGACCTTCCTGATGGCGCTCAGGCTCAATATCCCAAAGCTCTTTGATACCCAGGCCGTAGTGCTGCGGATCCTTACCGGCGGCCAGATCAAACTTGTTAATCAGCTCTTTACCAAGGTGGCCACGACAGCCTTCGCTAAATAGCGTGAACTTAGCTTCCAGCGCCATGCTCGGTACATAGGTGTCTTTCTCTTCGCCGTTCTCACCTACGCCCATTGCGCCGGTCAGCACACCCTTAACACCGCCATCCTCGTTGTAGAGCACTTCTGCTGCTGGGAAGCCGGGGAAAACTTCTACACCAAGCTCTTCTGCGCGCTCAGCCAACCAGCGCGCCAGGTTGCCAACAGACGCTATGTAGCAGCCGTGGTTGTGCATGGTTTTTGGTGCAGCGAAGTTAGGAATAGTGACTGACTTTGTGTCACTCTTGAGCAGAATGATCTCGTCAGTTTTTGCCTCAGTAACCAGTGGTGCACCTTGCTCTTTCCACTCAGGAAAGAGTTCGTTCAGTGCTTTAGGGTCTACCACAGCACCTGAAAGTATGTGAGCACCCACTTCGGAGCCTTTCTCCACCACACAGACACTCAGCTCTTCGTTGAGCTGTTTGATGCGGCAAGCAGCCGAGAGTCCTGCAGGGCCAGCACCCACAATCAGGACATCAAACTCCATTACTTCGTATTCCATCGGGATCTCCAAAATCTTTAACGTGCTAGCAGCGCTATCAGAACTGCTCGTCAGTCAGAACAAAGGCTGCATCCAGACCAGTCATAAGGGTCTGGGCATGCTGCTCGACGCGCGGCAAATAGTGTTCGGCAAAGAAACGGGCTGTTGCCACTTTAGCACTGAGGAAAGGTGCACCGTAAGGATTCTCTTCAGCCTCAATTGTCTTAGCTGCAACGGCTGACTTAGCCATCACCCACGCACCGCTGAGGTAGCCCATGAGCATGAGGAAATCGAACGCCACCGCGCCCATAATCTGGCGGTCGTTTCCTGCGTTCTCCAAAACCCACTCACGTACCTCTTTGGCACGCGCAACAGACGCGGCGTAACGGTTGGCAAACTTATCCAAACCAGCGCTGCGCAGTTCAGCTTCAACATCCGCCATCTCGTCTAACAAGCTCGCAAGTGCAGCGCCCTGGTCTGAGATTGTTTTGCGGCCAATCAGGTCGAGCGCCTGAATACCGTTGGTGCCTTCATAGATCGCCAGGATGCGCGCATCACGGTAGTGCTGTGGCGCACCTGACTCTTCGATAAAGCCCATACCGCCATGCACCTGGATATTGAGCGAGGTGAGCTCATTCGCCATCTCGGTCATCCAGCCTTTGACGATCGGGGTCAACAACTCAACACGGGCAGAAGCTCCCGCTTCGCCCGCATGCGCGCGGTCAATCTCTGCGGCGGCGATAAGCGCCAGTCCGCGCATCGCTTCACACCCTGCGCGCTGAGCCATCAACATACGACGCACATCGGGATGTTCAATAATAGGGATCTTTGAGCCATCTTTGCGGCTGCCCTGAGTGCGATCTTTGGCGTACCAAACCGCCTGCTGGTATGCGCGCTCAGAGATAGACAAACCCTGCAGTCCAACCGACTGACGCGCATGGTTCATCATGGTGAACATGTAGGCCAGACCTTTGTTGGCCTCACCCACGAGGTACCCTACGGCACCGCCGTTGTCGCCAAAGCTCATCGTGCAGGTAGGGCTCGCATGAATACCGAGCTTATGCTCGAGCGAGATACACTTGGCATCGTTCAGCTCGCCCGGCTCGCCGTTTTCGTCGAGCAGGAACTTGGGCACGATAAACAGTGAGATCCCTTTCACGCCGGCGGGTGCATCAGGCAGACGCGCCAACACCAGGTGAACGATGTTCGGGGTCATCTGATGATCACCCCAGGTGATAAAGATCTTTTGACCGCTAATCAGATAGTGGTCACCATTGGGGACGGCTTTGGTAGCAACTGCTGCGAGGTCTGAACCAGCAGCGGGCTCGGTCAGGTTCATCGTACCTGTCCACTCGCCGCTTACGAGGCGCGGCAGGTAAGCCTGTTTGAGCTCATCGCTACCGTGCGCAATCAGTGCCTCAATTGAACCCTGAGTCAGCATTGGACAGAGCGCAAACGCCATATTGGCCGAGTGCCAGAGTTCGTTTACCGCTGTACCTACAACATTGGGTAGCGCCTGACCGCCAAACTCCTCAGGAGCTGTCAGCGTCGCCCAGCCATTCTCCATGTACTGCTGATAAGCATCTGAGTATCCTGCAGACTCCTGCACTTTGTCATCGCTGAGCTTAGCGCCATTTGAGTCACCTTCGGCATTCAACGGCGCCAGCACCTCAGACGCGAGCTTACCCGCCTCCTCTACGATCACATTAGCCAGCTCGAGGTTAACCTCCTCAAGCTGCATCGCTTCGCACAGTTTGTCTAACTGCACCAACTGGTCGAGCACAAAAGCAGTGTCCTGCGCCGGGGCGTTGTAGATACTCATGTTTAGGGTCTCAGAAAATTAGCGAACCGGGGAAGGCGCAGAGCCGACCCCGGCGGTCGATCAGATTTTAGAAACGAGTTCCGGCAGGATATCGTGCAGATCACCTACCAGACCGTAGTCAGCGATATTGAAGATTGGCGCCTCTTCGTCTTTGTTGATCGCAACAATAACGCCTGACTCTTTCATACCTGCAATGTGCTGGATAGCACCCGAGATACCTACAGCGATGTAGAGCTTAGGTGCAACCATCTTACCGGTTTGGCCTACCTGCATATCGTTGGGAACGAAGCCGCTATCTACCGCTGCGCGCGATGCACCTACTGCAGCACCTAGCTTATCAGCCAGATCGAATACCTTAGCGAAGTCCTCTTTAGAACCTACACCACGGCCGCCCGATACAACGATATCGGCCGAGTCCAACTCTGGACGATCAGATTCGGTAACATCGGCACGCACGAAGCGAACTTTTGCGGTACCCACAGTGACACTTGCTGCGCTTACAGCAGCGCTACCGCCCTCTGCAGCTGCTGCTGCGAAAGCCGTACCACGAACAGTGATCACCTTAGTGGCATC
>Ga0209137_1003939_pt1 | contig 12082 bp, 16 predicted proteins | sample SaaInl5LU_22_DNA_FD_184642 | JGI IMG/M metagenome (GOLD analysis project Ga0209137, IMG submission 184642) | Marine microbial communities from expanding oxygen minimum zones in the Saanich Inlet - ESP_105LU_22_DNA (SPAdes) (version 2) | ecosystem: Environmental > Aquatic > Marine > Intertidal...
TAGACAGGCGTACATCAAGCTCACGTGCAATCTCGCCAACTGCTGAGTAACCTCGCTCGAGCCGTGCTTGGAGACTTGGATCCCGATAGAAATAAGCCCAGTCACCGTGAGTATAAGCAGGTAACAAATTACTACCGATACGTACCATACGTAGCTGTTCTGGTAAACTTCCAACATATCTAACTAACCTTTCTAAGTTTGCTATATTATCAAAAGCAATCTCATACAATCTTTGTTCTGCAACTTCACGTGTTTGGCGATTAAGCCATGTAATAGTTGTACTACGCTCTGTATACTTAGACTGTATTTCTTTAAGTATCTTTGGCTTTTGCGTTTGGTCCGGGTGCATGTATTTACACGCAAACCCGATACGATTTAGATTTTGATTAAACATTTTGCGTTACTTTATTATAAAATTTGCGGTGAGCAGCAATAAACTGCGGAGAATTCATTTTAGGTAGCAAGTTGTGGATAAATTCTTTTGACTGTGTAAATTGCGCATACAATGTATTATACAATGATTCTGAGAAAGGCGCAACAACAAATGCTTGCTTACCCCAAATTTCTTGGGCAGACGCATATTCTTGTTTTGTTAACACTTTGCTGGTGTGCAATCCGGTTAAGCAAGGGTTAGTGACAATGTAGGCTGGCATATTGTTTGACATAAGATTCTCCTGAATGTATATGTCTTTACTATACAGTAAGCCGTCTTGGTTGTCAAGTAAATTGTGATTTATTTTTTGCGTAAAAGTCTAAAAGCTCTTTGTCTTGGATTGCCATCCGTTTTTGATAGCTCTCTGGTAAATCATCCCAAGGGCGCATTGCTGGATGTGTTTTTTCTGTTAGGTCTAAGTTAAGACCAAAGCGCCAACCATTTTGTTGACGTTCCTGTATCCAACGATTGTGATGTTGTCTTGCCATTGAATTGTAAAGTGTCATTTTGGCATCTTCTTCAATTTGAATATCATATTCAAAAGGATGCCCAAAGTCAGCATCAGCACGATATACATTACTGCTTTCTACTTCAAAGTCGTGGTCAGTAACACGCATATATCCTTCAACAATACGTTCTGCCTCATCACTAGTAAGATGCCTTATTAATGGAAGTATATATACATATTGTCTATCTTGCATACCTAACATTAAGTTTGTTGTATCATCATCACCAGCCATAATTCCGCCTGGCCCAAGCATTTCAACAGTATAAAACCATTTCTTTGCTTGCTCACTATCTAGTGCAGTTGGGGTTCGTTGAAGGATATAAAAGTCTTGCATGTGTTATCTTTTCTTACTTGCTGATTTACCAGCGTATGCTTGTCCACCAAAGAACGCAGCAACAATAGCGGCAACACTAACGAAGTATGTAGCAGCCATATTACCTAAAATAGTGCCTGCTTGTTCCAAGTTTGCTAGTACTGCTATTACTACAGCAAAAGGATATAGTAACATACCCATTAATGCAAACCAAGCCATCTTACGTTGTGCATCACGCATTGCATCCGCATCTTCAAACTCTTTACGTTTAAATTCCAAATGCATTGCTAGTTCTTCATCAGATACTCTACCGTCTCCGTTAGTATCTGCAGGATGGTAAACACCAGGTGTTTGTGCTACTGGCACTTGTGCTGGTATTATTGGTGCAGTTGCCACTGGTGCAGGTGCAACAGGTGCTACTGGTGTTGGAGCAGGAGCAGGTGTTGCTCCAGCTGATTTGAGTTGTTCAGGTTTTTTTCTTGGCATTTAAATTTCCTCTGTCTTTCTCACTACTTAAAATGTAAAGTCTGCTGCCGTTGCTCCTGAAGCGTCATAGTTGTTTTCACCAACTGTAGCACCTAGTTTTTGCAAGGCTGTTTGCAAATCGCCTGCTGACCAACCGTTATTTTCGATTGCTACACGAAACTCGCCATTTGATTCTGCACCCATTGACATAATTGTGCCTTTACGTGCAATAAGTTCTACAATAGCTTCTACTGCTTCGCCAGGATTGGTTTCTGTTGCTAATGATGCGCCGGCATCAATAGTAAAATAGGATACTGGTGCACCCCATTCTTGTGTATTAAATTCGATTGTATTTGTTGAATTTCTCGTTACCATAATAATAACTCCTATATTTGTATATACGTATTTATACAAAAAAAGCCCCGCTAATGATAGCGAGGCTCTTCTTAATCTACGTCAATTAGACCGTCGTTAGTTTAATCTTCAAAAGTAACTACTGCTGTAAGTGCTTGTCCTTTTACTTCAGCTGCGTAAGCTGATGCGTCTGGTCCGCCTTGTACTGCGAAGTGCATAACACCGCCGCCGTTTGCTGTTCCTGCGATACCTGCTACTGTTCCGCCGTCTACTGTTAGTGCCGCTTCAATTGCCGCTGCTGCCGCAGCATTTGCTACTGCTGCGTCTGTTACTAGTACTGTTGTTCTTGAACCTAAGCCGTTTCCTGCTTTAGTTGTTGCTGTTGTTGTTAAAGCCATTTTGCTTTCTCCTAAAAAATAAGTGCGGTTATATATCCGCCTACATTTATTTATCCGATTAGAACGAAATACTGGTGGTTTTTACAAAGGCCACCCAACGAATATTTGTTGCCGCTTCGCCTGTTACTTGTACTGCTAAATTATTACCTAATGTTGTCACTTGGCCAATCCATGATTCATCGGTTTCTGCTATGATAGTTTCAGTAACAGTGTTAACTAATGAAGCATTGCCACCAGTTTTATCAATTACACCTGAAATCTTATAACTACAATGCTTTGTACCTAAATTATTTCTGCCAACAATAGTTGCTTCAAAGTGTACAGTAGTATTATCTGTTATTGTTAATTCAGTTACGCCTGCGGCAATTTCTAAAGATGTAACTGTTGCATCAGCAGTTACACCGTACATTACAGACATAGTATGCTCTACATTAGCAGTAAGTTGAGTGCCAACATTAACTTTGCCAGTTGTAAACACTGCTTTGGTACCAGTTACTCCTAGCTCATCACCGTTCCAACTTAAATTTACATCGTCTTCAACTAACCCATCAACACCAGAAATAAGTATTCTGTTATCAGTTAGTGTATTACTTGTTATTGAACCACTTTTAATTCCACCAAACCTAACATTAGCATCAAAACTAAATAACGTTCCAGTTGAAGAGCCGTTAAATGTCCCAGTACCAACAGTAAATTCATTTGATGTTTCATCCCAACCAAAGAACACGTTGTCTTCCGGGCCACGGTTAATAACAATACCACTGTCAGCAGACATTGGTGGACCAGTATATCCGTGGTTTAACTCAATTAACTGATCTGTAATAGTAGTATTGGTTGTATTAACTGTTGTAGTTGTACCATTTACAGTAAAGTCGCCAGTAACAGTTAGGTTTGTATCAATTTGCGCACTGCCCTGCACTGTAATATCTTGTGCAAACGTTTGATTTGCATCAAATGTCTTAGTTGCTGTAATAGTTTGAGTTGAGCCCAATGTAACAAACTGGTCTGTCTGGTCATTTACATTAGCACCATCAAAGTGTATAGCACGTTTGTTGTCTAATTTTAAGAACATAGGTAATGCTCTTGTAGCACCACCAGTTGGTGTAGTTTGTGTTAGTTTTCCAGGATTATTAGCATCCCAATAATAATATACGTTTCCACTGGCATCATCTGGAAGCTCAATATCAATAACATCACCAGCTGGATTAATTCTAAACGCATCTGGAATTGGATTTGCTGTTTCAACAACGATACCACAAGCAACATCTGTTGCTGTCATTAACTTCCAAGCATTAGTGGTGTCATCATATGTAACAATATCACCAACTGCTAGTCCTAGTGCGCTACTGCCTGCTTGTTCAATACTTAATAGTTTGTCTTGGCGTAAGTAAGCAAACTTACTAATAATTTCTGTAGCTGTTGTTTTAATAAACCCAACGACACTCTCACTATATTGTGAATAAGGAAATAGTATTGGACGTCCTTCTTTGACTTCAAATACAATACCCTCACTACTAGGTATATAACCTTGTGCGTTGCCACTTGGGTCTTGTTGTTGGTTAGTTCTTAGTTCATCTTCTACTATTATGGTTGCTTGTTCAGCCGCCTGTGCGCCAATACTGACAATTTTAAGTATCTTACCGCTACCGTTTGTACTTACATAATCACCAACATTAAGGTCAGTCAAGTTATAAAAATTACCTTCAATAGCATCACTGTGTATTTGTGGATTAATAAGGGTCAGTTTTGCATTGTAACGGTAATTTCTTCCGTTAGGGTCAACTCCTAGAATACTAGTTAAGTTGAAGCGAATTGGTAATAACTTGGCTGGTCTTATTAAGCTCATTTTAGAATATCACATTTACTTTTGCTGTACTACTTGCGTCGGCTCCTGCCACACTAGCGTTAATGTCTAGTATAAACTGTGTTGTTTCATTACCAACTGGTATAGTAGCTTGGAAACCAGCATTTGGAAAACGTAATTGCCATCCAAGTGAGGCATCCTTACCCCAATAACTAATATTTTTAACCATCTTGGCTGCTGTGTGAGTAACTGTTACTTTGTTACCTGTAATACTACTACTCCATCCAGCTGGTAAATTACTAACTGACTGTAAGTTACCGTTACCATCAAACGCCGCATCAAATTGAAATGAGGTTGCTGTTTCTGCTGTTACGGCAGAACCAATTGTAATTTCATTTGCATCACTTGTTATTGAAACATTAGTTCCTGCTACTATAGTTTTAAATTGTAAGTCTGCACCCGCTTTGCTTGCAAAGACACCATTACCAGAACCCAAGTTACTGGCTGTATTAATTTCGGCTGTGTTTTTAAATTCTATTTCATTAGTATCTGTACTAAGTGATACTACTAAGTTTATACTATCATCATGTGCTTTAAGTGACCGAAGCTGTATATCGTTTCCTACTTTAGCGGAAAATATACCTGTTCCTGTTCCTATATTGGCGCCTGTTGCAGCCGCCGCCGCTACGTCTAGTGTTAAATCATTTCCATTGTCAGTTATAGTAATACCTGACCCTGCAATAAATGATTTAAAATTTAGTATACCTGTGGTTAAATCCTTAAATATACCTTCTCCAGTGCCGCTATTAGAGGCACCAGTTATAAGTGTTAACCCAAGACTTGTGAGTGTTTGGTTTTCAAACTTCCCTGTAGTAGAGTTGTACTGTAGCACGTCTTCATTTGCTACCGTTGTTTGATCTATATCTACTAAAGGAATCAATAATGATCGTAATGTTGAGCTCTGTGCATATACTGGCATTGATTATTCCTAAACTGTTAATGTTATTATATAGTATTTATAGGTTTAGGAGTATCTTATCCACAGTACCATGTAGTGCTACGTCATAATTTGCTGGTACTGGAGTAATATAACTGCGATCCACTCTAGCTCTAACCCAAAGTAAGTTAGCACGGAATGTCCACGCTTCTGTTGTAGTGTCTCCAAGGTTATTTGATCCACTTGGTACACCAGTTACTGGATATTGTCTAAACGTATTACCGCTTGTTAGATAGATTGGAAACCAATCTGTACTAGCTGGATCAGTCGCCAAACTTCCCTCTAAGTAAATTCTACCAACAAAGTTTGTTACTCTAGCTGAAACAGTGTGCAAACCATCAGTTTGCCCATAGTATCCATCTGCTTTTTGTTTATCACCAGTATAGCTTAAAACTGACTGACTTGGTAATATGTTAATGCTAGTTGTGCTCATTTATAATTTCTACTACTTTACCTGCACCCGCTAATTCCTGGATGACTTGCTCAATACTATTTATTGTTTCTGCATCAAAGATTGGTTGGGCTTCTTGGTTATCACGTAGTAGTTCACTTACTTTTACAATAAAGTGCGTTTCATTTAGGTGTGCCATTTTTATACTCCTGTTATAGTAGTATTTATTCTAATTCAGAATTATCATCAGTCTGTATCGTAATTGCATCATCAACAATCGCAAGACGCACTTTAGTAATTTCATTACCAAATAGTAATGTTTTAGCAAGTGGCTTTTTAATCTGTTCGTTAATTAACCGTGCCATTGGTCGTGCCCCCATACTAGGAGTAAATCCGTTTTCAGTTAACCAGTCAATAATTTGAATACTATACGATAAATTAATACCACGTGGCGTCAGCATATCACGTAACTCACCAATAAACTTCTTAGTAACTTCTTTCATTAGTGTCTTATCTAATTTATTAAACTGCACAACTGCATCCAAGCGGTTACGGAATTCTGGGCTAAAGAAACGTTTAACTGCTTCACTACTTGCTGTTACATTGTCGTTATCACCAAATCCAATTGTATTACGTTCTGCATCACGAGCTCCTAAGTTACTGGTTAAGATAACAATAGTATTACGTGCACTTACACTTTTGCCTTCACTATTTGTAATCATACCATTGTCCATAAGTTGTAACAATACATTACTTACATCTGGGTGTGCTTTCTCAATCTCGTCTAGCAACAAGATACAGTTGGGAGTTTCTTCTAGTTTGTTTACTAGTAGTCCACTGCCTTGCCCACCTTCACCGTAACCAACATAGCCTGGAGGTGCACCAATAAGTTTTGCAACTGTATGCCGTTCTTGATATTCACTCATATCAAAACGTACCATTGGCATACTCATTGCTTCACTAAGTTGCTTTGCTGTTTCTGTTTTACCAACACCAGTTGGTCCAGTAAACAAGTAACTGCCAATCGGTTTGTTTGGATCTTTAAGCCCTGCTTTGGCAATATAGATACTATCTGCAAGTCTAGTAATAGCTTCATCTTGTCCAAATACTTTTGCTGTTACAACCTTTTCAATATCTATTGGTTTTTCAGTTTTGTATTCACTATCTTTTGTAAGCACCAATTGGTCCACTGGAATACGTGTTAGTTTAGCAACTTCATAACGGATGTCATCAAGCTCTAGTACACCTTTACGATCTTCTACTGGTACTAATTTTTGTCTTGCCGCCGCCGCATCAAGTGCATCAAATGCTTTATCAGGCAATTGACGGTTATGCCAGTACTGGTGTGTTAAATCTACTGCACCATCTAGTGCTTTTTGATCGAACGCTACTTCATGATACAGTTCGTATGCTGGAATAGCCGCACGTACAATGCGTTTTGCATCTGCAACAGTTGGCTCTGGTACATCTACCTTGTAAAAGCGACGGTTAAGAGCTTTGTCTTTCTCAAAGTTTTCACGATATTCATCATATGTTGTTGAGCCAATACAACGTAGTTTACCTTTTTGCAGTGCTGGTTTTAGTAGGTTAGCAACGTCCATTGCTCCTTGTCCTGCACTACCTGCACCCATAATCATATGTATCTCATCAATAAACAAGATTGCATCATCACGGCGTTCTAGAACATCTAGTACTTCTTTTAATCGTTCTTCGAAGTCACCACGGAATTTAGTACCAGCTAATAGTGCACCAATATCTAAACTATAGATAGTATTGTCTTTAATTACATCTGGAACACTATCTTCATTAATAAGATGTGCTAACCCTTCAGCAATAGCTGTTTTACCAACACCACTTTCACCTACTAGGATAACGTTGTTCTTTTTACGACGAGCTAGTGTTTGTACAAGTTGTTCAAGCTCTGCTTCTCGCCCAATCATAGGATCAATTTCGCCGTTATTGGCTTGCATATTTAAGTTGTCACAAAACTTTTCTAAAATACGCTCTTGCTTCATTGGTTTGTCACGAGTATTAATTTCCGCCTCATCAGTTGCTGTGTTACTTAAATATAAAATCAAGTCTTCTCTTGTGATGTCAAGTTGTTTTAACAACGCAACAGCAGGCGATTGTTCTTCAGTTAAAATACTAATTAGTAAGTCACGTGGATCTAATTTTTGTCTACCATTAAACATTGCTTGAGTAAATGCACGGTTAAACACACGTTCTAGCATAACTGTTTTTTGTGGTTGAAACTCATCTTTGTCAACACTATCTACTTCATTTTCTAGATAAGTGATAATCATGTCACGAGCCGTCGATGGATCTTTATCAATATCATAAAAGATATCCATGACTTCATCTGTTTCAAGCAGTACTGCTAAAAGATGTTCTAGTGTAACATACTCATGTTTATACCCCCGAGTTAATTGAAATAAACGTTCTACTAACGCTTCTATTTTTGGGTCATTTTGTGACATTTATAATCCTTTTATTTTTATTAATACCAATATATTATATCTGGTGTTGATTGTCAACCAATTAAAGTATGTCTTTTAATGGCTTGTTTACGTCTGACGGCTTTAGGGCAGGTATATCTACTATAAGTTCAACATATAGATTTCCGTTTGGTTTATTACGTTGTGGTAATCCAGCTTCAGGAATACGCAGTCGTGATTTACTCTGTGTGCCTGGCTTGATACTTAACTTAATATTTCTTCCATCTATAGTATTAATGATTCTCTCTGTTCCTAGCATTGCTTCTCCTACAGTAATATTTAACCGTTTAACTAAATTGAATTCGTCTACGCCAAACACTGGGTGTTTTTTTATACGATAAAGAACAATTAGATTACCCGGAGGTCCTGGATGTGTGTTTTGTCCATAACCAGTGTATTTTACTTCAACACCATCATGTACACCAACTGGTATAGATATAGATACTTTACGAGTTCCGCCTTGATGTCGTATCTCAATATCTTTTGTTGTATTACTGATTAGTTCTTCTAGTGTAATGTGATAGGTGATACGAACGTCTGAATTGCGTAGCCTGGCATCTCTAAATTGTGCTCCAAACATATCACCAAATATATCTTGAAATCCACCCATACCTTGGAACCCACTGGGACCAAACCCTTGTGGATACTCTGGTTGTGGTGGTGGATTTTTTATATTGTCATAGGCTTCGTTAACAGCCTTAAACATTTCTTCATCACCTCCACGATCAGGGTGATGTTGTTTAGCTAATTTACGATATGCTTGTTTGATTTCGTCATCAGATGCAGTTTGACTAACACCCAAGACACTATAAGGATTAGTCATCTACTGTTTGGTTATGTTCCGTTATTGCCGCTTCTGACTCTTTATAGTAGCCTTCATATGCCGCAATAATTGCTTGCTGTTGTTGTACTAGTGCACGAATGTCACTAAAGTTTAACCCAAGATTTGCATATCCATCACCAGTAAGACCGTAGATAGCAAATGGCTTACCGCTTTTTGCTAGTGTAGATATTACTGAATCAAGATTATCTTCATTGATGACAATCCAGTTAACTTCTTTAAGATTAAGTTCGTCAACTGCTGGTAATGTCAACTCAGGTTTTTGGATAGGTTTTGCGCTTATCTCAATCGTTTGTTGGGGCTGAGAACACGCTGTTAGGAGTATGACCAGGCCAAAGCCAAGGGCACTCTTTGTTAAAAGCGATTTCATTTTCTGCATTTTTCTCTTTTTCTGTTAATGGACTTCCACTTAGGATTTCAAAACATCTTCCTGCGTTTTCTGTCCCTCTATTAACGGCACGTTCAATACCTTCCGGGTTGGCAATTGCCGCCGCTGTTAGGTCTATCTGTTGTAATTTGTCTGCAAGTTGCTGATTCTGTCTACGTATTTGTGTATATGCTTCATTTATATTAGCCAACTCTGAGTTGACTTTGGCATAATCTGCTTGCAAACTTTCCAGTGCCGCTTCATTAGTTTGTACTGCAATTTCTAGTTTAGCATTGTTCTCTTGTAGTACTGCCATACGAGCTTGTGTATCAGTATAATACCAATATCCTATACCGCCCATGACGATAATAACAATTAATAATAGTCCTGCTAGTCTCATTACTTGTACCTAAATTATAGCCCAGCGAGGTTTTTGATTCTTTCAATTGATTCATCAACTTCTGGGGCTGGTGGATATGTTAGCACATATTTTTCTGCATCACTGATAACTGAAGTTTGTAAATTATCTTCTGTCAGATCTAATGCAGAATCACCTTTATAGTAATTGTATTTCCACTCAGTGATACCAGTTACTTGGCTAGCAACTTTAACAATACCCATAATCTTTTCATATAGTTTGGGATCACGATTGAATTCTACAAACACCATGTGATTACCACTGTTGTTTGGACCTTCACTAATATCAACATCTAAATGTTCAACAACGTCAGTTTCAATAAGGTTACTTAAATCACGAGCTGGTTGCTCAAACATGACTTCAAATGCCACAACAACTGTTTCATTTGCTTCGCCGATTTTTGGAGCATACTGGTCAATACTAATTGTTGGAGTTACTAAATTTTCCATTTCGCCATATTTTACTGTCATTCCATATCACCTGTTAACTCTTCTTTATTTGGTGCAATATCATTATCATAATCACTATCATACGCACTGTCAACTTCACCCAAGTCAATATCTACACCATTAATAGTAATTTTACTACTGTCAAATTCGTCAACAAAATCACGTGGCATTTCGATTGTAACTAGCCATACTGGTGTTTTCTTTTTCTTGGGCTTACGTTTGCCTGTTTTAGGATCTTCTTCTCCTAAATCTTCTGGCTTTGTAATTTTAACTGGTTCAATAAGTTCATCCTTTTTGTAATAAACTTTTGCACCATGTTTAATCAATCTTAGTGCAGCATCAGGATCAGGCATTAGTCTTTGTGGATACATTAATGTTACTGTAATCCAATATCTGCTTACGTCTGGTCCTGCAATTACTTCACCATATTCCCAGTTTTTATAACTGTAAATATGCAAATTATCCAAAACTTCCTCGAATTCAATTAACACATTTAAGCTGTTAGTCGAATCTACGATACTATCGAGAGTATCTTTTAATTGTTCAATATCTGTACTCATGTTACTATTATTTATGCTCCTTTAATAAATACTCTTGTAGACACATTGGGCTCACATAACCAATGGAGCACTACATGGCAAGAAGAGCGAGAAAACAAAATAGCAAGACAAGTTTTAACAATATGGTTGTAGAATTACAAACGTATCGAAAAAAGAAGATAACTATTTTACCACGCAATGTACATCAAGAGGATTACATTGCAATACTAAACGACACCTCAACACCAATAGCATTTGCAACTGGACCAGCTGGTACCGGTAAAACAATGCTGGCTGTCCAAATGGGCATACAAAAGTTTGAGTTGGGTGAGATTAGTAGAATAGTAATCACACGTCCTGCTGTAAGCGTTGACGAACAACACGGGTTCCTACCCGGCAGTCTTAAAGATAAGATGGCACCTTGGACACGACCAATATTCGACGTATTAGAAGAACATTGGGATCCTAAGCAGGTTGAACGCATGATCGAAAACAAAGAAATCGAAATTGCACCACTTGCTTACATGCGTGGTAGAACATTTAAGGAATGCTGGATTGTAGCAGACGAAATGCAAAATGCTACACCAGAACAAATGAAAATGTTACTAACACGTATTGGTACCGGTTCTAAAATTGTTGTTACAGGAGACCTGGCACAACACGATAGAGGATTTAATAATAATGGTTTAAAAGATTTTACTACAAAATTAACTACAGAACATACTACGATTAAATGTGTACACTTTACAAAAAAGGATGTCGAAAGACACCCTGCCGTTGTAGATGTACTTAACGTCTATGGTGAGTGATTAAGATTTAACAATAGCATTATACACCTGAGCCCAAGTGTCTACTTTCTTAACACCACTATAATCAAACCAGGCATTATGTTCATGCCGTATTAACAAAGTCTTTAAGCCAAAGTCAGCACCTAATTTGGCATTAGCTGGCTTGTCTTCAATCCAAAACAGTCCACTATCCTTGTAAGGTAGTAGAGCTTCGTCTTTGTCTGCTCCAGTGTCCAAGCACTGAACAAAGTCAAATACGTCACCAAACAAATCTTTTAAGTTTTGCTTCCGAAGTTCAGCCGCATAAGGATCTAAGCTCAAGCTAGTAATTGCTCCAAACCGATAACCTGCCGCAACAAGCTGCTCAACACCATATTTTACATCTCGTAAAGGCTTTAAACAGCACATCCAAGCACTGTTGTTAAACTCTGAAATCAATGCTTTGACATGGCTCTTCTTTTGACCATACGCTACGTGCATATCATATGTAGCAATGCCATTACGTTGGAAGCCTTTTGCTTC
>Ga0209137_1003940_pt1 | contig 12078 bp, 6 predicted proteins | sample SaaInl5LU_22_DNA_FD_184642 | JGI IMG/M metagenome (GOLD analysis project Ga0209137, IMG submission 184642) | Marine microbial communities from expanding oxygen minimum zones in the Saanich Inlet - ESP_105LU_22_DNA (SPAdes) (version 2) | ecosystem: Environmental > Aquatic > Marine > Intertidal...
CCATCGGCGACGATATAAAGCCCTAAGTCATTATCGACGAAAAAGGCGTCCTCATTGTGCGACCGCTTACCGCAATGCGTAGCACCGGCCCCCAACACCACTGAGGTACTCATTGGAACACTCCCAGTACCGTTCCAGCAACCTGCGCAAACACGGTCGAATCAAACCTATTTTCGTCTACCATCGTCGCATACCAATGATCTAGCTCCTTTTCCGCCAATTCAGAATCTCCCCTCGCGATCGACAAAGTTTCGATACCAAAAAAAGACTGCTCAGCCGCATTGTAGTATGAAAACTCTCCTTCACTCGCCGCTCGAAGAAGATGCTTTCTCAATAACACAATGTCCTCTGGAGCGTAGATTTTATTCGCCAACTCAAGCTCGAGCCCTCGTACCACTGTAGTAAGCGTAGAAGCCTGCTTTTGAACGTCGCTCTTACTCTGCAGAGATGCACTGTGCAATTCGTTAATTCCATCCAGAATGGCGGTGGCCGAGCTAGGCTTTATCACCTCCATCGCGACAATAAGGACTTGCAAAGCTCCATCGTTTAAACGGACAGAACCGGAGGGGAGGCTCGCTGCGTATTTCGGGTCGGTACGCCAATGATTACCGTTCATGGGACGGTGGCAGGTATGACATTCGTACAAAGCCAACTCCGGCATCAAGGCGGAACCCTGAAACACAGGCCCCGCCATTAAGTCGAGTGTCAGCCGACTTTGGGTCGCGAGCCCAGAGAGCCAAGTTTGCACATCGTCGTAGGTCGCTTTGCGATTTCGATAATCCTCGTCAATCTCGTAGTGATAGGGTTGATTTACACCAAAAGCCTGCAAATCAAAGCTTAGGCGCGGATGACCTGCACCCATGATTTCGTGACTGGCAAACTTGGACTCAGTTCCCAGATGGCAAGACAAACACAGTTCTGAGCGCTCGGGCAAGACGTCACTGGGATACAGTCCCTGCGCAATATTATATTCGTGAGTGGCCGCTTTCTCGGTGTGGGTCTTCAACCAGTTTTCCGATCCTCCGTGACAAGCTTCGCACCCGACCCCATCTTCAACCCTGAATTTTTTACCCTGCATCGCCACTGGCACATAATCCGTGTGACAGGCCAGACACTCGGGGGCTTCATGCGCTTTAGGTATCCCCAGTTTTGTCGCTATGGATTGTGATTGTTCATTCAACAGTAATTTGTAAGCGCCCGAGTGTTTATCCTCGCGTAGCCAAATACGATATTCATTCAGCCACACTGTCGCACTGACATCAGGCTCAACCCGCCCATGACAAATACTGGACGCACAGCTGGCAACGCCCTCATGCGCTAGGCCATCGGATTCGGGTAGCGGAGCCGCTTGAACAAGTACAGCAAATAAAAGCGTTATTGCCGCGATGGCTGATTTTCGACAAACCATGGCTTTCCATCCTTATCTAAATACATACGGCGCATTTCTTCGTAGTTTAGGGGACGAGACCCTACCCGTCCGAACACCGCTATTTGACCTCCAGTTTCATCGACCCCACGATCCCGTTCCAAGGGGCGTGACAAAGACAACACGGGAGACTTCGTCGGATAATGCGCAATCAACTCAGGTTTTGGTGCCGGACTGAATCCGTAAAATTTGGGCTGACTACTCGGAGACGTCAGCTGCACAATTTTCAGCCCCTCTACTCCGTCCGCGACATAAGCAAAAATCGATGCGTTAGTCGCTGCCACCGTGACATCGCGCGCATCGAATATGCCATCCGAGAACAATTGATATAACTCCATTTTTGTTGGTTTTTTGATATCTACGATCGCCAGACCCTCAGACCCAGAGGCAACATACGCATACGTTCTCGCTAAATGTAACCGCTGCGCCTGCTGTAAGGGGATGACATTATCAGGCGTTAAGTAAGGGTTTTCGGGGTCGGTGATATCGACAACTTTCAAACCATCAGCATCGGTGACAAACAAATAGCGAAACTGCAGCGCGACAGAATGTGGATTATTTAGCGCGAGTCGTGTCACCATTTTTGGCTTTAGTGGCGTATCAATATCTACAACAACTAACTCTTGGTCAGTCAGTATGTAAGCGTAGTAACCACCAAGCACCATGTGCTTAGCACCTTTCAAAACGCCATTGGCATCCCAAGTCAGTGCGCGCTCAAGAAAATTATTGCGCGGCTCACCGTCGGCCAGAGTTGCCAAGTCGACCAGAATTAAACCTTCTACAGAGTCGGTGACATACGCGTAGTTATAGAGAGGGTGGAAAGGCTGTTCCAAATTGACCTTCCGCATTAAGTCCCCAGTATTACGAGCCGGATCGATAGGTTGCGTGGTGGGCAGCACAACGCAGGTTGCGTTGCTTGTCTCAACCTTGGTGTCATGCCCTAAGGAACTGAACGGCGCTGTGATAAATCGCTGCGAAAAACCTTTATTAGCAACATTCGCGATATCGTAAACATTGAAACCTTTCGAACCCTCTGCCACATAAAGATATTCACCACGCATCTGAACGCATGCTGCTCGCTCGCTGCGGTGAGCGTAGCCCTTCTCTAGAACTTTGTTGCGTTTTTGATGAGCGTTGTAAAAATCCGGATAGGCATATTTTTGCAAATAAGACCCGATAACAGCTTGCGGTTCATCCCACTCCGTAACTTCAACGCCGGTAATGTGTTCCTCGCCCCCCAGCCACGCATAATGTCCAAGGAAATTCACGAACCCGGTTCCGTGCATCAACAGCTGCGCCATGATGGCATTGTTATCGCCGTTCTTGGCGACATGGCAATCTTCACAATCTTTCGTTTCGGTTTTACGAACGGTGTGAGCAAAGTGTGGATTAAATGCTTGCGAGCTGTAGCCGCTAGCAGCAATAGGGGGTTGTTGAATGTAAATCTTCTCGCGATTGGCATTAGTAGAAGACAACACGAGAGCCGAAGTAGAGCGCACGGGTGCAATCTTTCCACCTTTCGCAGTTTCACGGCGCCCCAGTAAAAACATCTGGTCACGCGAAACCTGAGGGTTGTATGTGGCGTAATTTCGGGTCTCGCCCCCCTCAAAGTGATGTCTTTCCGTTTTGTGGTTTGCCTCGATAGGCAAATGACATCCAGCACACGAGGTGGTCCATGATGTATGGCAAGCATAACACTCCATTTCTTCATACGAATGCGCCAAATCTGCCGAATCGATGTCCTGCCCCCAGGACTGACTCTGCGTATCCTTGCCCATTAACTTGGCACGCGCCGCCTTTTCGTTATAGTGTGCACTACCCTCCGTCACGCTATCTTTAACTAAACTTACCTCCCACTCTAAACCTGGCGTCAGCACGGAGCGTTGAATTAAAGTGTCACCCATCCACTCAAACCGAGGCTTGCCATCCGGATTTCTAATCAGCGACAGATCTTGGCCACCGTCTAACGCAGCCGGCCCTGAGGTGAACAAATTCGGGTAGGCGTTAGCCGTACCGTGACAGTCTTTGCAGTCAATCTCGACCGCAGCAGCAACTTCACCATACAAATGACCATTCCCGTGACTGTCTTGCCCGTAGTGACAGTCGACACAGTGCATCCCAACATCCAGGTGAATAGACGACATATGCACCGCCTTTTGGAATTTTTCGGGATCTGTATCGCTGACCTGATTGCCCTCTGCATCCAGTAAATTACCTTCACGATCTCGCTTAAAAATGGCTCTAAAGTTCCAGCCATGCCCGTGATAATCGGCAAATTGGGTATCATTCAAGGTTGGATTTAGCTCAGACACAGCTTTGGTAAATTCAATATCCGCCCATTTCCCTCGGACCGCGGCACCCTCAGGGTTGCGATCATAGACTTCTCTAATTTCTTCGTTCGTTGGATATTTTTGTTCCTCAGGCCACATTGCAGGGGCATCAGATTCGTAATCCCACATGGTATAACCCAAGTAAGAATTCATGAACATATTGGGCTGGTGCATGTGGCAAGACATGCATTGGCTCGTCGGTATCGCCCGAGTGAATTCATGCTTAAGCGGATGCCCTTCTTCATGTTTTGGAATCGTAGGGTCTGCCGTTTGAGTTTCGCCCGTATGCCCAAATTGAGCGTAGGGACCTGAATGCCTGGGATCACGATCATTCGCATAGACCACGTGGCACGAGGCACAACCCGAACTGCGGTAATCACCTGGCTGGTCATTAGTACCCAAAAACCAGGTATGTGGGTCGTTCAAGCGCGTCTTAGTAATGTTAATCACCGGAACCGAGATCCGGGCACCCGTACCGGGACCGCGGTTCGATTGTCTAATGTCTGGTTTACCAGGTTCTTCAATTCTCTGTAACTGCCCCAGAGAGTTCGGCAAGCCGGTCTCTGGAAATAAGTTAGTAATATTGCGACCTCCACGCTCAAACACTCGAAAAATGTCACCAGGTTTAATCGTTTCCCATGCAGGTAGCGGAAAAACCTCGGGCAAGATAGAGTGTTGCAACAATGCTTCTGAATCGGGAACAACAGGACCCTTAATAGCGGCAGCCACCCCCTCACGCGTATACGACTCACCCAACATATACCGCTTGAAAGGTAAAATGCCATTATTGTATGCAGCACCACCCCACAGCATGGTGGACGTTGCCATCAAACTGCGCTTCGCCGCCTCGATTGTCGGTAAGTGGCAGGCGCCACAAGCTTCCTCTGCAACACGATAATCAGACGGGTTTATAAAGCGAATAAACTCCGGGCTTTCTCGGTTAAGTAAGGTGTATGTTTGCTTAGGATTAGCGCTCGAAGGATAGTGCCAATCATCAGGATACTGCGGCAGCACATGAGCAGCTGCCATGGCCTTTTGATAAAGCACGCTGTTTTTATCGTTGTCACCCGCTGCCAGACGCACATTGGCGTCGCCTCCGTGACAATCCGTGCAGCCGAGCTTAACCGCGGGATTTGCGTGCATCGTTGTTTTATCGGTTTTGGTGTGACACGACTGGCATCCAGCAGATTTAGCGTCCATCTGCATCTGCGTTTGGCTTGCCGGCGCCGGCGGCGCAACCACGTAATCTCGGTTTACCTTATGTGACCCGCCTGCGGCCAATGTCAGACCAGCATTCATCAACAGAAAAATATAAAAGAGTTTGCCCATTGAGCTTGGCTTAAAATATTTCATCAGAAGGTCAACACCGCATTTAAAAGAACCGACACAGGGTCGTCATCCCCGAACAATTGTTGGTAACCATCACCACTGAAAAGTTGGGCGTACGACAGCCGAACCACAATATTCTGCGTCATGAAAGGTCGGTAAGTGAGTGAGGCAGACAGGTCATATCCAATGTGTCGGTCAAGCCCTGTTTGCGCTCGAGCCACCTCTAACACTGAGGTTTCGGCAAACGCTAAATAATTTGCATTCAATGACAATCGTAGTTCAGGCAAAATATCCAGATCGGCACCTAGGCCAGCGAGTACGATCCCCGGATTCGTAAAGTTTGACTGACCGTGCTCTTTTGAAGATCGCAGGGAATTCAAAATTCCATTGCGCTGAGAAAGCGCAACGCGACCACCACCAATTAAAGGAACACCCTGGCGTATCCAGTAGCTTGTATCTGCGCCAGCAAACTGTGGATTTTCAAAAATGGCATCGAAGCCCTGGCTTTTCCCATCGTATGGGTCATCATCTCCAGAGCCGAACAAGAATGAGCCACGCACACGTATCCAGTCAAAATCAATCGAGGGCTCCGCTGCAATAAAATAGGCTTCGATGTCTGATGCATTGTTCGTGAATACACTGTCTTGCTCTTCACCTAAAGCCAAATACAGCGAGGTCGTTAAGTTGACTCGCCCAAAGTGGCCATCGCCCGAATAACCCAAATAATACACATCGTATTCACGCAGCCGCTCTTGGCCGAGCGAAGCAGGGCGTTGAATAAACTGGTTCGTATCATAAAAAGGCTTATCATTTTCTCGGTTACGGTTGTAGATCAACGAGAACTGCGAGAAAAACCCAAGTCTTGGCACATCTTGCAAATATAAGTTAGCGACAAAGACATCATCATCACGCCACGATTGGCTAAGATCATTTAAACCGCTATTGGTATCTTTTTCTAATCGACGAAACCAAGCGATATTGTATTGATACTTATTATTGTCCCTGTTGCCAAACAGCCGAACACCGAAAGGTACATCTTGGAAGAGGAACCCTCTGAAGTCACTTGAAAAAGGCTGTATCCCAACTCGCACGCTGTCAAAATCATAACGGTCAGACACATTACGAAGATGACGATCCACAAACAGGGTTTGGATGCCAACGTGATTATCTTCACGTAGCCGCCCCACTGCTGGATTGGCGTTCGTTCCCAGCGTTTCGCCTAAGCGCACGGCGTTGTAGTTAAAAACCGGAATAAACCGATATTCCCAATCGGGCGGCCGAAATACGGTATCGCCCTTATAGTAGACGAACTCTATCGCCGTATTTTGGTTCCAAAAACCTTGCTGGACATTGCCCAGCACATCCAAGGAACCTGTAGCATCGGTTGTTTGACCACCCACTGGGGTCGGCACGTCTCGGAATTCATACACCGTATCCGAGATTGCCGTGATGTTAAAAAACCAATCGTCGTGAATCGGTTTATCACCTTTGATGGTGTTTTGATTGTAAGGATCCCACCAATTATCTTCATAGCCTAAAGCGTCAACAATACGCCAACGATCAGGAATAGGCACTGCGGCAACAAAGTGTTCGGTGCTGGGTCGAGGTACCGGTGAAAAACGTCGAGCAACAAATTCTTTAACGCCGCTATCCGTTTGCGTCACGATGGTTTGGGTGTGGTCCGACAATTCAGCCTCAACGACCAGAGGCTCGCGCTGACTCGCCGCACCAGAATATACCTGATCATATGTGGGTCGGCATTCTGGCTCGACCCCTGGTCGGCGACGCTTCAGCTTAGCGTGCTCAGCGCGCACCATGCCGGGCCGGCAATCTGGCTCGGCCACAGTTCTCCCGCGTTCGGAATGAGGATGGGCTATCAAGGATGCCGATAAAAAAACCGAAGCACTCGCCAATGTGATCACACGGTAAAATCGTTTCATCATTTACCCTCACACACGCGCTGTTCGTCCGAATCAATAAAAGGACTTTGCGGACACTGGATGTAACGCAACCGCTCTCCTTGTGGACTCAAGGTATCCGCTCGAATTTCAGGAGGCGCGTTATTAATAGCGCCGCCCAAGGCCAAACCAGCCTGGTGAACCCCCAAGAAGCTGATCATGTCATCTTGCTCAATACCATCGCCAGACACCCCGATTCCACCAACTAGGGTAGTGCCTCGGTAGATCGGCACGCTGCCAGGGAAAATCTGAGCACCGTTCGCCAAGCGTTGCCCCGGAGCTTCCACACAGCCTGTCACAACATCGTTCGCCGAAGCCCCAACCGCAAACACCACGTGCGTTAACAGCTGATTCATGATTAAGTCGGATTGCAGTCCGGTAGAGAAAGGACTCCACTCATTATCCGCAAACGATTTCGAAAAAGGTCCATGCGGATTTCCGCGAATACCGTCGGGGTAGAAGGGTCTTGAAAGGTTGCCACCTGCACGGTCGGAAAACGCTATACCATCGGACAGTGCCTGGGGCCCGACAAACAGCCTCGCCGCCTCGACATAATCACCTATATTAACCTCTGCTTTGAGAGATAAATCAGGACTCAAATAACGTGTCGGCACAGCAATTGATTGCAGATAATCACCAGAGTCTCTCGACGAAAAGAAGGTCGCTGTGCGCGCCTTTTGCAAGGATACATCGGCGCCGAATACCGGGCCGTCCTCGGTTCGCGCCATACCCAAAATAGCGCCATTAGTATCAACGACACTTACCGTCACTCGAGCTGGAGTACCTAATGGCCGACGAATTTGGGCGCGAGACTTATTGGCGATCGTTAGCGCTTCCCGCAAAAGCGTTTCTACCTCATTCGCTTTAAGACGATTTTCTCCCAAGATCAGCTCATCGCTACCATCAATGGGTGGATAACGAACCTGACCGGACTGGTCATAAAAAGTGTAAGCGTTTAAGTCATTAAATAAGTCGTAAGGCGCGATACCCGACTCGATCGCTCCGAAGCGAACGCCCGCGATAACTTCACCGCCCCCGTATCCGGGCACATCAATCAACGCTCCGGTCGTCAGACTGTCATAGCTTGGCGCATTTTCAGGAGACACGGCCAAATCCGAAAATTCAGCGTCGCTGAATCGGAAAGTCTTGCCTTCTACGGTTATCCGGTCAGCTCGTCGGTCGTTGGGTGCCGCAAACCCAAAGGTGCCGGCAAGTGCAATCAACTCATCGACGTCTTGATCAACGTCGAGGATATTTTTGTCAATAGAGTAAAGCCCATCCGCGATAACACCAACTCCGCCTACGGGTGTACCCTCTTTGTACAGAGGGAAACCTCCGGGATCGGCCGCCAAACCCAAAGGTGAACGTTGTGGGCCAACTTGCGCGCCTGATGCCACACCGGATAGCGTAAAATCAGAGCAAGCAAGTTGGCTGAACTGAACCCCGAACAGCGGTCCAGCTGGTTGATTTTGTTCTCCTGGGTTAAAATGCTCTTGCACAATTTGATTTGCCGTTCGAGTCGTGAATGCGTTGCCTTCACTCGACAGATACGCCCCCGTGAGTGCTTTTGCAATTGCTGCAATCGCATCTCCTGCGGATCCCTCAGGAAGGATCAAGCCTTCAAGACCAGTGGACACCTGCACAGGACGGCTCGTAGCAATTTCAACCGGAGGTGCAACAGCCGCCATACGATGTACAGCCAGCACATTGCCCACTCGATCAACCACTGCGATAGTGGCATCAACGCCAAGCGCCTGCGCCTGATCGATTGCTTGCGCCAAGACCTTTTTAACATCATCCGCACTCAAAGCTTCGGCGGTTTGCGCACACTGTCCGTCACAAACGATATCCGGCTCAGATTCAGCGACAGCCGCTGCGGGGGCACTTGCAGCTCCACCTCCCCCGCCACAGGCCGAAAGCAGCGTAACTAATGTGATTACGCATAAAAACTTCATCATGGTGTCAACCACTTAAATATCCAAGCATCGGCGTTGGGATTACCGCCACGGCGGCCGCCCCGTGCAAGCACTGACCGAGCGCCATCGTCTGGATGAAACCAATGACAACTCACGCACTCCGCACCTTCTATTTGCAGATCAGCATTGTGACAGTCGAAGCACGGATCAATACCAGGCATGAGCACATCGCTGGACGAAGCTGAAGTGTTCGCTTCGTGGCAGTCACCACAGACCTCATCGCCTGATCTACCATCAATCACCTCATGAGGCCGGTGATCAAATTTTGCAGACATATACCAATCCTGAGTTTGATAAACCGGCCTCACTTTGTAACGTTTTGCGATGTCGATATTATTATTGTTGCTTACTTCATGACATGTCACACAGCCGGTATCTTCAAATTGATAGCGAGCTTCGCGCTGAGCTTCCCACTGTGCACAGGTGTAAGGATCATCGGTGCACACAGAGGGATAGTCATTGGGCGAGCCTAAACGCCTCCGATCAGTTTTCGTGTCTGCCGGTGTCGCCGCCAAAAATGTACGCAAGTAGTGACCTTCTATTACCGTACAGACTTCTCGAGCACTCGCGTGTGGCAGCTCAAATTCTGGGGTCATGGGGTCAAATGCCAAAGAGTGACACGATTCGCAATGCGCCTGCATGTTGACAGGCTCAAAACTACTTCGGTCGGGTGTCAATGCATGACAACTACCGCATTCGAGCGCATCACCAGAGTCCGTATCTGCGACTTTATCGACATTTAGATGCACTTGGTGGTCAAATTTAAGGCCAGATTTATCTACAGCTTCAGAGCTTAGCAATGGCTCACGTCGCCATACAGGCCAAGCTGCGGCATGTGCTTCGTCTAAAACGGCAACCTTGAACTCGGGGTGTTGGTTGGGGGCAAAGGCGGTCACTGGAATGACAGGGTGCGCACCGCTAACATCCCAGGATTCGGAATCAACATGACAATCCGTACAGAGACGATCCGTCTGAGCTATCACAGTGCTGGGCTCATTGTGCTCACGGTGACAACTCGCACAACGCATCGTTTCCAAGCCAAGGTCGGCATGGAAATTGACATCGGCGTGCTCATTCAGCGTTTTATGACAGTCGAGGCAAGCATCATCTTGCGTCATAACAAATGGCTGCACGTGGCACGCGTCGCACTGCTCAGCAATCCCCGCGGCAAGATGTGCGCTCGATAGTGGACCGCTTGACCAGTGCACATCGCTTGGAAAACCAGCAGAGACCACCACGTCCTCAAGATTGGGATCTTGCAGTGCGTAATACGGCAAAACAAAACTCATAAGAGCCACAACACACATTAAAAACCATGACATGCGACGCATGGACCAAGGTACTGCAGGCGTGCGCATGATCGTCGTGAGATTATCGACAGGGTCGATTGAACCGCTCAACAAAATCCCAAGATCAAATCCAGATGGCGGCGAGAACAAAGACAGCGTCAAACCCGAAATTTCAAGCGTATCGCCGCGATTCAAAAGCACACGTTTCTTCAATACCCCATCAAACATTAAGTTACGTGCACCCGAGCGAACCCAGGCCGATTGAGAGTCTTTAACGACAATAACCACCGAGGATTTTAATCCCGGCAGCAAAACGTCATCTTTTGCCGCGGGCCCGAGACTCAATCGTTTGCCCGTGACACTACTATCAACGGTTTCTGCGTTAGCGCTGCCGATGGTTTGACGTACTAAGAATTCCATAGCGCTACCAATAAAAGAAAACAACGACGACGTGGATGCACAACGCAACCAATAAAGCTAAGGTCAGCGGCACGTGAAAAAAAAGCCATATTTTAAGATGGGCGCCCAACCGCAAATCTTCCCGCATTCGGCTTAAGAGCACTTTTCGCCGCCCAAATAAATCCAACAGTTCATTCAGCACCTCAGCTTCGCGTCGCGTACGCGCACTGGGAATATGTCTGGCAAGATAGGCAATCACAGCCGCTTGGTCAGTATTTGCAACCAAACCGCGCACGGGAAGATTAACCCTGGACCGGTCAAGCCCCCACAATTGTGCCCAAATTGACTTTCCTAAGGCTGTCAGGCTTTGCGCGCTTAAGCTCATTGTTTGGGTATCGGCATCGGCTTTTGCGGCCACTGACTGAATGTCCATGTCAATTGAGCGCAGTTCATCGAGCCACGCATCACGATTTTTGCCTGCTCGATTCTGAGCCTGCACTTGCGGCAAACGCAAATACACCAATAAGCCATATAACCCAGAGGCTATAACACCACACATCAAAGCATAGGCTAGGGTATGTACATTCCACCCGAACTGCCAGGCACAATGCAGCGTCGCCACCACCAAAAGTGCCAATCCAAGATAGACGTGCGCTGATGCCCAACCTGCGACCGTACCAATGCGACTACTGTATCGACGCTTGCGAATACCCAACAAGCTCAGCCATACAATAAGACACGCGCCAATGGCACCCAAAGTGTACCCCTGCCAGGTCCCGCCATTAGGGGGTTGTAGCCCAGTTGGGCCTTGTGTGTAATACAAGAACAAACTCGCCACCGATAACAACAAGGCCCACCAAAGGTAAAAGCGGCCACCATGCGTTAGCAAGCCTTTACTTTGCATCACATGGCCTCCACATAATCGACGAACTGATCTGGACTCAGCCTCGTTATCGCACCTGCAGGGCAGGCGCGAACACACGCCGGCCCACCCTTGACGGTTCTACAAGCGTCGCATTTTGTCGCTTTCTTACGATTGTCCTCGCCCTCTGCTTTCAAGCCTGAATCACCAGGACCGGTTCCTGCTCCAAACAACAGCCATGATAATAAGCCCGGCTTACTCGGCGGCTCGTACCGTAAAGTAATGGCATCGTACGGACAATTTGTCTCGCAGTTACCACAACCAATGCAATTGTCAGTAATGTAAACCTCACCATTTGCCGAGCGTCTAATGGCATCCGTAGGACAATCTTTCATACAGTGTGGTAATTCGCAATGACGACAATTAGTCGGAACATGCAAACTATCAAGCGAGGCTCCCTTCTTGCGATCAAGGCGCGAAATGCCGCCATGAGTCTCAGCGCAGGCCTT
>Ga0209137_1003946_pt1 | contig 12059 bp, 14 predicted proteins | sample SaaInl5LU_22_DNA_FD_184642 | JGI IMG/M metagenome (GOLD analysis project Ga0209137, IMG submission 184642) | Marine microbial communities from expanding oxygen minimum zones in the Saanich Inlet - ESP_105LU_22_DNA (SPAdes) (version 2) | ecosystem: Environmental > Aquatic > Marine > Intertidal...
TGCAGTGGCCTTGGGCTGATTGGATTTCAATTTCATCTTCACTCCTTAAGTTAAAAGATGAACCAAAACCCTCCTCTAATCAAGTACCCCTATTTGTCTCACACACGCTGACGTCGGACAGGGTTCGTTGGCTGCGGTTTTGGCGATGCCACTGGACAGGGCGTCCAGCACGTCACCCATTTTTTCAGCCCTTGGGTTCGAAGATGCGGTGTTGTTAGTAGCCATGGCCTTGCTCCTTGATGCCTAAATGCAGTGGTTTCATATAGGTTCATACCGGTTGGCTGTGCTTTTTTCTCAGCGGGGTGGATTGGTGCATCTCACGGGTAAAGCATTTACTTGTAGCGATGTTCCGGATTTCCAATCCGTGGTCATGTGCCGGGGAACCTCCCCGCGTCATGGAAGAAGTGTTTGTGGAGAAATCTAGGGGGCAGCTTTAGGCTGTAAGCGGACTACCGTATTAGTCCATTGATCATCAGCAGCCGACCTGTTGCTGTCCGTCACTTGGCGAATCTGAAGACCCTCTTGGCAGCGTAACCCGACGTTCGTGGCGAGTCATGAATTTTTTTCAAGTTCTCTAGAACGGTCATTGCGGATGCTGGGGCAGTGTGGGCATTTTTGATAAAGCATAGTTGAAGCGACAAGAACAAAGAGTGCCTACGTCGGGTTGCTGTTGCACCACGTTTTGGACGTGGTTTGCTACGACTTTTGTTCAGCATGCTGATTGCTGCGCGGTCCTGTGTCATGAAACTGTCACATATGTTGATTAATCTCAGCACACATCAACATGTATAGATAACCGCATATGAGTCTTTACGCAGTCAGCCGGGATAACGGTGAATCGCTTTATATCCAGATTGCCCGTCAGCTTGAACAGGAAGTAGCCACTGGCTATGGACCTGGCGATTGCCTACCGGCCGAAGGCTTGCTTGCAGTTCGATTTGGCGTCAACCGCCACACCTTGCGCCGGGCGATTGACGAGTTGGTCGAAGCGGGACTGCTGGAGCGTCGCCACGGGCGTGGCGTGTTTGTGTTGGACAGCCAGATCGACTACCAGATTGGCACCGGCACACGTTTTACAGAAAATCTTGCCGCCCTCGGCATGCAATCGGAGAACCGCATTCTGTGTCTCCAGACACTGGCCGCAACCGAGCGTGTCGCACAACGCCTGGCGCTCAACTTAGGTGACCGAGTGTTTTGGATTGAAACTTTGCGCACCGCATCTGACCGGCAACTGTGTGTGATTTCGCACTTTATTCCGGTGAACAGATTTCCTGATCTGGATACGCGCTATAGCGGTGAGTCACTTCACCAATTCCTTGCAGCCAACTATGGCTGCAAGTTAAAACGAACTGAAAGCCTGGTGACAGCGGTGCTCCCGCAAGGAGATGACGCGAAGTTGCTGGGTATGCCGCAGAACCGACCGGTGCTGCGCGTAAAGAGTGTGAACGTAGACGAGCGGGATGGAACCCCAGTCGAATACGCCATTACCCGGTTTCTCGCCGACCGGATCCAACTGCGAATTAACCCTTGACCTAGCCGTCTGACAACCTCGTTTTTCTACCTTACAGGAGCCTTTTTAATGTACCCGAAACAATTTGCCCGTCGCGCCCTTTTGGCGCTTGGCCTGAGCGCCATCACACTCGCATCCTTGGGTGTGAGCGCACAAACCCAACACGATGGCAGTGCTGCCAAGCCGTTACGCGTCGTGCTGGTACCTGCTGATGGTGGCACCGAAGATGGCACCAAAAAAGACTTTGAACCCATTTTCTCGGCCATTGGCAAGTCCACTGGACTGGTGTTTGACATCAAAGTCGGCCAGAGTTATGCCACCGTTGTCGAGGCCATGTGCAGCGGCGCTGCCGACATTGCCTGGTACGGTCCAGCCAGCTACTTGCAGGCCAAAGGCCGTGGGTGCGCAGAATTGTTGGCGCTTGCCGTGCGTCATGGTGAGTCTGTGTATTACTCCGGAATCTTCGTCCGTAACGATGCCGGTATCAGCAGCATTGGCGACCTGAAGGGCAAGAAGATTGCTCTAGGTGATGTCAACTCCACCTCAAGCTTCAACGTGCCCGTCGCCATGATGCTGGCCGCAGGTGTCAGCCCGGCACGCGATGCGGGCAGCATCAACATGGCCGGTAGCCATGCCAACGTACTCAAGGCTTTGGCTGAAGGTTTGGTCGATGCTGGCGGTGCTTCATTTGACTCCTTCGAGAAAGCAGTCAACGCCAAGGCCATCGACCCGGCGAAGGTCAAGGTCGTGGTCAAGAGCGCACCCATTCCGTATCCGCCGATTGCCGTTCACCCCAAGGTGTCCGATGCCATCAAGGCCAAGCTGCGCGATGCTTTCAACAATGTGGACAAATTGCCCGGCATCACCAAAGACCAGATTCGTGGCTACGGCGGTGGCAAGGTTGACGGTTACACCGCCAAGGTCAGCGAGCAGGACATGGCCAACGCCGGCAAGATGTTTGATCTGGTGACCGATCAGGTCAAGACCGACATCATGAAAAAAGCCAGCGCGCGTTAAGCCCCGCGTTACTACCTGTTCCTACAACTTGACTGTGCGGGGTTACGGCCCCGCATGGTTCTCAACCCGGAGAACGGTCATGATCCGATTCAAAGCTCTTTCTAAAACTTGGCCTGACGGCACCCAGGCGGTCACCAATGTGTCGCTGGATATCCCGCACGGCCAGTTCTGCGTCATTCTGGGCCCCTCGGGCGCCGGCAAATCGACGCTGTTGCGCGCAGTCAATGGTTTGATGAAGCCCACGCAGGGTAGCGTCAGTATTGATGGCGTGGAATTGTCTGTGTCCAGCGAACGGGCCCTGCGCCAGCGCGTGGCCATGATTCATCAGCACTTCAACCTGACCAACCGCATGAGTGTGGCCGGTAATGTGTTGGCGGGCCTGTTGCCGGTGGTGCCCACGGTGCGTGCGCTGCTGGGCTGGTTCCGGCCTGAACACCGGGCCAAAGCCTGCCAATTGCTGAACGGTGTGGGCCTGAGCCCCGCCCATTTGCAACGCCGCGCGGGCGACCTGTCTGGCGGACAACAACAACGCGTAGGTATTGCCCGCGCCTTCATGCTTGACCCCGAAGTGGTGTTGGCCGACGAGCCCGTGGCCAGCCTGGATCCCAAAATTTCACGCGACATCCTCACACTGATCCGCGATGCAGCCCGTGAGCGTGGTACGACCGTGCTATGCAGCCTGCACCAGATTGACCTGGCGCGCGAGTTTGGCGACCGCATCGTTGGCATGCGCGACGGCCAGGTGGTGTTTGACGGCACGCCCGCCGAATTTACGGATGAGCGTGTACGGGCCCTCTACCACGGTGCGCAATGGGAGGACCAGCCAACGCAGGTAACTGACGAATCGTCCAACGCCCCGCACGCACACCCAGTCATGGAGCCGGCCCTGGCCTGAGAACCCCATATGAACATGAAACCGATACCCGTGCCTGCAGCGGGCACTGCGCTGCATTGGCAGCTGGACGCACCCTACACCGCGCGCCATGTGCTCATCGTTCTGGCCTTGCTGGTCGTCATTCTCTTCACCGGCCACCGCACTGAAATGGACAAGATGGTGGTCATGAGCGCACAGGCTGTGGGCAACCTGGTGGGCGTGGTGGATGACTCCCAGGTGGTGCGCGGGCTGTCTCGCGTTGGCCAATCCATGTGGCCCCCGGTTGCGGGTGAAAAGGAAGAAGTGGCCCGCTTGCCCAATCTGGACAAGAATCATTTGCCCTGGTTTTCCTACATTGAAGTGCAGGAGCGCACCGAACAGCGACTCAACCCGCAAACGCTTCAAATGGAAACAGAGACCGAGCGGCTGGAGTACCTCGTCCAGCCCGTGGGCTACCTCTGGACAGTGTTCATCAAGATGATCGAGACCTTTGAAATAGCGATTTGGGGTACCTTGCTGTCGATCCTGGTCTCTGCCCCGTTGGCCTACTATGCGGCGCGTAACTACAGCCCAAACGGAACGACCTACACCCTGGCGCGCGGCACCATCAGCCTGTTGCGCTCGGCACCCGAGCTGATCGTGGCGCTGTTTTTGGTGCTGGCCTATGGCTTTGGCCCCATTGCGGGGGTGTTGGCGCTAGGTTTGCATGCCGCAGGTTTTCTGGGCAAGTTTTACGCCGAGGACATCGAGAATGCCGACAAAAAACCCCAGGAAGCACTCGAAGCCATTGGCGCGGGCAAGCTCAAAACGTTGTGGTATAGCGTCATTCCTCAGGTCATGCCGCAGTACATCGCGTACTCCATGTACATCCTGGACCGAAACCTGCGCATGGCCACGGTCATTGGCTTGGTCGGTGCGGGCGGCATCGGGCAAGAGCTCAAAGGCCGCTTTGACATGTTTCAGTACGGGCATGTGGCCACCATTTTGCTGGCCATCTTCATTGCGGTGTTCTTGCTGGACCAGTTTTCGGCCCGGCTGCGCGCCAAGTTGATCTGAGGGCTGCCCATGTCTATCACGACCCAACTCCCGACACCTTGTTGTCTAGATGTCTCTATAAATTTAATAAAACAAGGAGCCCCTGTATGAGGTCTTCCCCGCCACCACTTGATGTGACGTATGCACGCGCCCAATGGCCCCGGCTATTCTTGGCTTGCCCTGCTGAGTCTGTGCGTGCGCTGGCCCGCAGCCTGTGCGAACAGCACCAGGTGCAAGACATCCAGTTACCCCAATCCGGCCTGGCCTTGCTCAAACTGCGCGACAGCGCCCAAGGCGATGCCTATTACCCCGGGGAGGTGCCACTGGCCATTGCGCACGTTCGCGTGACCAGCTCTGACGGTGCCTGCGTTGAAGGTGCCGCGCAATTGCTGGATGACCGTGCCAGCCTGGCACGCGCCATTGCCGTGCTGGATGCAGTATTGACAGCCCAACTGTCTGGTCATGCAGAAGCGCACGCTTTGCTGGCCACTGGCGCAGCACGTCTGGCCGAACAAACTGCGCAGCGGCGCGCCTTGTTGGCCAGTACGCGGGTTGACTTTGCGCTGTTGGGCGCCACCGAGGAGGAAAACGATGATGAATGAACGCATGAGTGCAGACCTGCAGGCCTGGAGCGCACCCCGCCAACAAACCGTTTTTCGCCAGTTGTTAAGCGCCTTCAGCTTCCCTGGTCGTATTGAAACTCTGACCGAAGGTGACGCCTTGACGCAAACCTTGGCCACGCTGGTAGACCGCGAGGCCACGCTGGCTGACCCGCAAAACCTGCTGAATGACTTGACACGCCAACGTCTGCAAGCCCGTATGACGGGGCCCGAGCGCGCGCAATTCATTGTGGCCGATGGCAGCTTGTCCCTGATCTTCGAGCCCAACCTGGGCACGCTGGAGTCACCAGAGCATGGTGCCACGATTTTGCTGAAAGTCGCCACCCTGGGCAGAGGCGCGACATGGCAACTCACCGGTCCCGGCATCGCCGCCACCCAGGCGCTGGCCATCGCTGGCCTTGACCCGGCCTGGCTGGCGCACCGCCAGGTCTGGAACGAAGGTTTTCCGCTGGGCGTGGATTTGATTTTGATTGATGCCAACAGCGTGGTTGCCCTTCCCAGAACAACATTAGCCACATGTGTCACAGCAATGACTGCAACCGGAGAATCAATATGGGCTATGTAGCCATCAAGGGAGGCGGTCGCGCCATCGAAGGATCGCACGCTGCCGCTGAAGCCCTGCGAACTGCAGAGGGGGATGCAGGAACGCCATTAACTTTATCGACCATTGAGCACCAGCTGCGCCTGTTGACCTCGCGCGTGGTGTCCGAGGGCGGCTTGTACCACCCGCGTCTGGCAGCACTCGCCATCAAGCAAATGCAAGGTGACACGCTGGAAGCGGCGTTTGCCCTGCGCGCTTACCGTTCCACCAAGCCACGGCTGCTGGAGATGCCGGTGCAAGACACCAGCCACATGCGCCTGATCCGCCGCATCTCATCGGCTTTCAAGGACATCCCTGGTGGTCAGATGCTGGGGGCCACCTACGACTACGCGCTGCGCCTGATGCGCATGGATCTGGCCGATGAGTCACCGCAGGCGTTTCGTGACGTGGCCAAACGTTTCCGGCAAGCGCAACCTGAGACAGATTTGCCCGACACCTTTCCCAAAGTGCTCGATGCCCTGCGCGCCGATGGATTGCTACCGCCACTGGCACAGCGCGGTGTAGAGGCCTTTGACATCACGCGCGAGCCGCTGGTGTTCCCGGTGCCGCGCTCGGCGGCGCTCGCCACCATGGCACGGGCTGAAACCGGTTCAATGCTGGCCATTGCGTACTCCAACATGCGCGGCTATGGCGACGTGCATCCCACCATTGCCGAACTGCGCGTGGGCTACCTGCCGGTGATGCTGCCGCACCCGGTAACGGGTGAGTTGATCGAGGCCGGTGAGGTCTTGATGACCGAATGCGAAGTGGTCGCCATGTACGAGGGCGGCGACAACGACGGCCCGCCGGTGTTCACCCTGGGCTATGGCGCGTGTTTCGGACACAACGAGGTCAAAGCCATTGCGATGGCGATTCTCGACCGCGCGCTGCAAAAAGGCATGCGCGACGGCCCCAGCAACCCCTCGGAAGACCCCGAGTTTGTGCTGTTGCATGTGGATGGCGTGGACTCAATGGGTTTCGCCAGCCACTACAAGATGCCGCACTACGTGACCTTCCAATCTGACATGGACCGCCTGCGCACGACACAAAGCAAGGCCACGCCAACCACAAACACGTCGTTGAAAGGAGTCAAGGCATGAACCCCGGTTATGAATTGCCACAAGATGAAGCGGCCTACAGCTTCGGTTTTCTCGACGAATACGCCAAACGCGAGGTGCGCCGCTGCATTCTCAAGGCCATCAGCATCCCCGGCTACCAAACGCCTTATGCGTCACGCGAAATGCCGATGGGACGTGGCTTTGGCACCGGTGGCCTGCAAGTGACCTTGTCGCTGATTGGCCCGGATGACGCCCTGAAGGTGATTGACCAGGGCTCAGACGACTCAGTCAATGCGGTTAGCCTGCGCCAGTTTGTGGAGCTGACCTGCCCCGGCATCGACACCACCGAGTCCACGCAACAAGCCACGCTGATTCAGTCGCGCCACCGCATTCCAGAAACACCATTAACAGAAGCCCAAGTGCTGGTGCTGCAGGTGCCGTACCCTGACCCCTTGGTGCTGGTCGAGCCATCGGAAGCCCGGCGCAAGGTGATGCATGGTGAGGGCGACTACTCGCGCCTGTTGACCAAGCTGTACGAAGACCTCGTGCACTTCGATGAAATCACCATCTCGCACCGTTATCCCACGCGCATCAACGGGCATTACGTGATTGACCCCAGTCCGATCCCGCGCTATGACGTGCCGCAATTGCACCAGTCCAAGGCGTTGGTGCTGCTGGGGGCCGGGCGCGAAAAGAAAATCTACGCCGTGCCGCCCTACACCAAGGCCGAGCCACTGGTGTTTGACGATGTGCCATTTCGCACCGAAGATTTCACAAACTCACAGGGCCAGCGCCACGCCTGCGTGCGTTGTGGCGCGGTGGATTCTTTTCTGGATGAAATTATTCCGGCCGACGCGCAGGACGGTACGCAAAAATTCTGGCAGTGCTCGGATTCTGACTACTGCAACCAGCAGTTGGCCCAGCGCAAGCTGCTGGCGGGGGAAAACGCATGAAAAAAATTCTTGAAGTCCGTGGCCTGTCAAAAATTTACGGCCGCGGCTGCCCGCAGTGTTTCGACAGCACCGGCCCCGAGTTGGATACCAACATCTGCCCACACTGCGGCTCGGTGGTGGCGGCACACAACGTGAGCCTGGACCTGCATGAAGGCGAGATTCTTGGCATCATGGGTGAGTCGGGCAGTGGCAAGTCCACCGTGGTCAAAAACCTGTTTTTTGACGAAGCCCCCACCGCTGGTGAAGCCATATTTTTTGATACCCAGGAAGGTGGGCAACAGTGGGACATGTTTGCCCTCAACGCTGCCCGCCAGCGCTGGCTGCGCAATCACCGCTTTGGCATGGTGTACCAAAACCCGCACTTGGGGCTGAACTTCAATGTCTCAGCCGGTGGCAACATTGCTGAACGTCTGCTCATGAGTGATATCAGCCACTACGGCGACATTCGCGCTCGGGCGCGCCAGTTGCTGGCCCGCACCGAGGTACTGATCGACCGCATGGACGAGTCGCCCAAAAAATTCTCGGGCGGTATGCAACAGCGCGTGCAAATTGCCAAGGCCTTGGCCACGCGGCCACCGCTTCTGTATCTGGATGAAGTCACAACCGGATTGGACTTGTCGGTACAGGCCCGGATTCTGGATTTGATTCTGGAAATTCAGCAGGAGTTGCGCACGGCCATGATCGTCGTCACGCACGACCTGGGCGTGATCCGCTTGCTGGCAGGCCGCACGCTGGTCATGAAGTACGGGCGCGTCATCGAGTCCGGCCTGACCGATCAAATTCTGGAAGACCCGCAGCACGCCTACACCCAGCGTCTGGTCGCCTCCGCCTTGTAAGGAATCACGATATGCAACCTATTCTTGACATCGACGGCTTGAGCAAACACTTTCAGTTGCACGAGCAAAACAAGCTGATTCCCTCCTGTGCCAACGTCCACCTGCAAGTTCACACCGGGCAGCTAACCGCACTAATTGGCCCCACTGGCGCGGGAAAATCCTCTGTGCTGAAGTGTGTGTACCGCACCTATCTGCCATCGGGCGGGCGCATGGTTTACCGAGACAGCGAAGGCCACAGCACGGATCTGGCCCTGGCATCTGAGCACCGCATGCTGGAACTGCGCCAGCGCGACATCGGCTTTGTCACCCAGTTTTTGCACTGCCTGCCACGGCGCAGCGCGCTGGACGTGGTGTGTGAGCCTCTGGTGGCGCAAGGTGTAGAGCGGGAAGTGGCCCGCGCGCGCGCCAGTGAACTGCTGGGCCTGCTGAATGTGCCGGAGCGCCTGTGGGGCGTGCCACCTGCCACCTTTTCTGGCGGCGAAAAACAGCGCGTCAACCTGGCGCGGGGTCTGATTGCGCGGCCCCGGCTGCTGCTGCTGGACGAACCCACGGCCAGCTTGGACCCGACGACCACCGAGCGCGTCATCGGGCTGATCAACAGCATCAAGGCCGAAGGCGTGGGCATGCTCGCCATTTTTCACCACCCTGATCTGGTGCAGCGCCTGGCTGACCGCGTGGTGGAACTCACACCGCCGGTGGCGGTATCTGACATTCTGGAGACCTGTGCATCATGAGCCGTTTACTTTTGACCCACGCCCGTGTCGTTTTTGCCGACGAGGTGCGTGACGATGTAGCCATCCTGATCGACAACGGCATCATTGCGGCACTCGACCCCGAAACGGTGGGCAACACCCGCACCCTGGACCTAGCCGGACACTTGTTGATACCCGGCATGATTGACCTGCACTGTGATGCGCTGGAAAAGGAAGTTGAACCCCGCCCAGGCGTTCATTTTCCGCTGGACTTTGCCTGTGCACAGGCCGACAAGCGCAATGCCATGGCGGGTATCACCACGGTGTTTCACGCACTGTCTTTTGCCAACCATGAACTCGGCGTGCGCAACAACGGTTTTGCCGCCGAGATTGCACGCGCAGTCCATGCCTGGCAGGCCCACGCGCTGGTGGACAACCGGGTGCATGTGCGTTACGAGGTCACGGACGAAACCGCGCCACCGGTGTTGTCAGAGCTTTTGAGGCACGGGCATGCAAACCTGCTGTCCTTCATGGACCACAGCCCCGGGCAAGGCCAATTTCAGGACGTGGCAGCTTATCGCGCCTACCTTGCGCGCACGTACAAAACATCTGATACCGAGTTTGAGACCCTGCTGGCCGGGAAACAGGCCGCAGCCGCTGGCGCTATGGCACGCATGTCCGCGCTGGCGGTCGTTGCGCGTGAACATGGCGCATCGATTGCGAGTCATGATGACGACAGTGCCGAAAAGGTCGATGCACTGGCAAGTCTGGGTGCCGTGATCTCCGAATTTCCAACGAACCTGGCAGCCGCCCAGGCCGCGCGTAGCCGTGGCATGGCAACGCTTTTTGGTGCCCCCAACATCCTGCGTGGCAAATCACAGTCGGGCAACATGCGCGCGCTGGACGCGGTGCTCGAAGGTGTGGTCGATTGCCTGTGCGGCGACTACTCGGCGGCTGCCTTACTGCCGTCGGTGTTGAAATTGCCAGAACTGGCTGGCATTGGCCTGGCGGATGCCATCAGCTTGGTTACGCGCAACCCGGCGCGTGCTGCAGGATTCACGGACCGGGGCGAAATCGCCGTTGGCAAACGAGCCGATCTGGTGGCCGTCAAATACCTGGGCGGCTTGCCACAGGCCGATCGGGTGTGGGTGGCTGGGGTGGCAGCGTTGTCAGCACATTTTGATCATGTGTGAAGGTGCGGCAATGACTGCACGTCTGATCTATGTCGTCGGTGCCTCGGGCAGTGGCAAGGACAGTTTGATGAGCTATGCGAGAAGTCGTCTGGCTAATGAAAGCCAGGTGGTGTTTGCCCACCGCTACATCACCCGCTCTGCCGACGCAGGTGGGGAAAACCATGTGGCCTTGACTCAAGAAGAATTCGACTCCCGGCGCAGGGCGGGTTTGATGGCCATGCATTGGGAGAGCCATGGCCACGCCTATGGCCTCGGAATTGAGGTCAACCAATGGCTGGCCAAAGGCATCACTGTGGTGGTGAATGGGTCGCGGGAATACCTCGAAACGGCAGCACAGCGCTATCCAGAGCTTTTGCCGGTGTGGGTTGAGGTGTCGCCCGAGGTGCTGCGTGCGCGGTTGCAAGCGCGTGGCCGCGAGGGTGCAGAAGAGATCGAGAAGCGTCTGGCGCGTGCGCCAAAAAACCAGATTTTGGGTCGCCGTGGCGAGCTGATCCGCAACGATGGCGAACTCCGCTTGGCCGGTGACACGCTTGTGAACTTGATTCGCCATGGCAGTGGCAGCGAGGTAGTTTCATGCGCGTAACTTTCTTAGGCACAGGCGCTGCCGGTGGTGTGCCACTGTTTGGTTGCGGCTGTATGGCCTGCGAGCGTGCCCGACTGGGGCCAGCGTTTGTACGCCGACCTTGCTCGGCACTGATTGAGTCAGGCAACACGCGCATCTTGCTGGATGCCGGGTTGACCGACCTGCATGAGCGGTTTGCCCCCGGTGACCTGGATGCCATTGTGCTGACGCATTTTCACCCCGACCATGTGCAGGGCCTGTTTCATCTGCGCTGGGGTGTCGGTGCGCGTCTCGCCGTTTATGGGCCACCCGACTCGGAGGGCTGCGCCGACCTGTACAAACACCCTGGCGTATTGGAATTCCATGCGTTAACCAAGTTTGAGCCGCTGAGCATTGGGGCATTGACACTGACACCCGTGCCCTTGATTCACTCCAAAGTGACATTTGGCTACGCGATTGAGTCATTGAACGGAAGCCGCTTTGCCTACCTGACCGACACGCTGGGCCTGCCGCCCCGCACGGAATCTTTTTTGACCGACTGGCGTCCACACGGTCTGGCCCTCGATTGCAGCTACCCGTCACGGGATGACCCCAAAAATCACAACGACTGGACCACGGCTCTAACGGTCATCGACAAGGTCAAGCCCCAGCGCGCCTGGCTTACACACATCAGCCACACGCTGGATGCCTGGTTACTGGACACTGGCGAGTCATCGCCTCGCGCTGCCATCGCCATGGATGGCGATCGGGTTGACCTGCAAGCAGGTTTCAACCGTCCGAGTTCATGATGGACAACAGCGCAGCGCTTGCCTTGGTGACCTCGGTCATCATGCACGTCACCTGGAACTTGATTGCTAGGCACCAAGCGCGGGATGCGTACCCCTTGTGGTGGGTCCTGCTGGCTCACCTGGTGTTATTGGGGCCGTGGGGACTGTATTCACTTTTCACCGAGGTGCAGTGGACGCCCGCCCTAGTGAAATGGGTCGTGATTTCTGCAAGCGCCAACGTGGTTTATTTCATGGGTTTGCGCCGCGCGACGCTACACCACCAGCCGCACTATTATCCGATTCGAAACCACATGGTTGACTTCTTGGTGCACCGTGCCAGTGATATTGCCAGCGGTAAGGAA
>Ga0209137_1003947_pt1 | contig 12057 bp, 14 predicted proteins | sample SaaInl5LU_22_DNA_FD_184642 | JGI IMG/M metagenome (GOLD analysis project Ga0209137, IMG submission 184642) | Marine microbial communities from expanding oxygen minimum zones in the Saanich Inlet - ESP_105LU_22_DNA (SPAdes) (version 2) | ecosystem: Environmental > Aquatic > Marine > Intertidal...
GCGGCATCGACGAAGTGATCGCAAAGGCCGAAAAAATGGCAGCAGAGGCGGCCTAAGATATGGCAGACACCATGCAATTCGACCTGGTCAGCCCCGAACGTCGCCTCGCGTCGTTCGGTGTGACCGAGGTCCAGATCCCAGGTGCGGATGGGGATATGACGGTTATGGCCGATCACGCCTCAACCATCACCTCTCTGCGCCCCGGTGTTCTGACAGCCACGGGTCCCGATGGGACGCGCCAATACCTCGTGACTGGCGGTTTCGCCGAGATTTCACCCAACGGCACATCCGTGCTGGCGGAACGTGCGATCTTGCGTGAGGACGTCACACAAGCAGACATCGACGGCATGGTTGCAGAAGCAACCGCGGCCCGCGACGCTGCTGGCCCGGATGCAACTGATGCCGCTGCCAAAACACTGGCAGACATCATCGCAATGGGTGGCGAGATCGGCATCACAGCAAGCTGATCACACCGATGAAAAAATGATCAAAGGCCTCGCATTCGGTTGCGGGGCCTTTTTCGTTTTCCTATTGTTTACCCATAGCCCGTATTTTCGGCGGACCAGCCGAACCCGTTAACGAAAGCAGCCCATGAAACGCCTCGACAGCCATACACTTGGGATAGAACAGGGCGAGCTTGTCTTGTTCTCTGATTTTCAGGCCGGTGGTGATATGTGGACGGGCAAGGGCGACCGTATCGTGCGCCGCCGCGTAGAGTTCTCAGAGGCCTTCCGCAAAGCCCCAAGCGTCATGGTTAACCTCAGCATGTGGGACACGGATCACGCCACGAACACCCGCATGGACCTACGCGCTGATGATATAACCGAACGTGGCTTTGACGTGGTGTTCCAAACATGGGGCGACACGCGCGTGGCCCGTATCCGCGTGGGCTGGACCGCCATGGGCATGCTTCACGAAGACGACGATTGGGAACTTTATTAACCCCTCCCGTATGCTGCCCGCCTATTAACCCTACCGTGCGCCCAAAATTATTTGGCGCAACACCCCGATGGCCCGTGATATACCTTAGGATGCTAGCACATACCGGATCGGATCCTCGCGCCGCTTTACCCTTGCGCGTGTGAGGTCAGACCAAGAAGACAGCCCCCGCTCGGGCATATTGGGCCAAAGGTCGTTATCCAAACCATCCTTGATGGCGCCATCATTTCCGGCTTTTCAAACGTAGACGCGAGCCAGATATCTCGCACTTAGCTACCACCAGACATGAAAAAACGCCCCGCCAAATTGGCTGGGGCGCTTCTTGTGCTACCAAAATACCGGCATGTGTGCGCGGCGTCTTTGGGCTTAGTCTGTTGAGTATAGACCTTCGTAGATTGGGCCTAAGGTGTTGGTTTCGAACAAAGAACTCACGCTTGTGCCGCTCCAGATGTTCAAGATCGCCTGCGCGAAAATCGGCGCTGTTGGCACGATCCGGATGTTGGGGCAATTCTTGACCGCTTCTGTCGGCTGAATTGAATCCGTGATCACCAAAGATTTCATGACCGAGTTGCTGACCCGCTCAATCGCAGGGCCGCTCAACACACCGTGGGTGATATAGCTGTGTACTTCCGTGGCGCCGTGCTCAAGCAGCACTTCGGCCGCTTTGCACAGGGTTCCTGCCGTGTCACAGATGTCGTCCACGATGATACAGCGTTTACCGGTTACATCCCCGATCACTGTCATCTCAGCCACTTCACCGGCTTTCTCACGGCGTTTGTCCACAATTGCCATGGGCGCGCCGATGCGTTTTGCCAACTCGCGCGCGCGAGACACACCGCCCACGTCAGGCGAGATCACCATCACGTCGCTCAAATCGCCAAATTGCGATTTCACGTCCAGCGCAAAAACAGGGCTGGCATAAAGGTTGTCCACAGGAATATCGAAAAAGCCCTGAATTTGTGTGGCGTGCAGATCAAGGGTCAGAATGCGCTCAATCCCGGCGCCGGTCAGCATATTCGCAACCAACTTGGCCGAGATCGGCGTGCGGGCTTTCATGCGGCGGTCTTGGCGCGCATAGCCGAAATAGGGGATCACGGCGGTGATGCGTTGCGCAGATGAACGGCGCAGCGCGTCCGCGATGATCAGCAGCTCCATCAGGTTGTCATTGGCCGGGCGGGATGTGCTTTGCAGGATGAACATATCCTCGCCGCGCACGTTCTCGAAAACTTCTACAAAAACCTCACCATCGTTAAAGCGTTCTACCCGTGCATCAACGGGTTTTACGTTCATTCCGCGGTGCATCGACATGCGGCGCGCAACCGCGTTGGCCAGCGGTTTGTTGGCGTTCCCCGAGATCAGTTTGGGTTCAGTAATATTGGGCATGGTGTTTGGTCCTGTGGAGCAGCTTTATGACAGAATCGTGACATTGCGCACCTCCTAACATGTCACTACGGTCGCGCATAGTTTCATACGTCAAACAACAGGATATCCTATGGCTCATATTGACTACTACTTGGCGACGATTTCTCCTTTCACATACATGAACGGCACCCGCGTCGAGCAGATTGCAAAAGCACATGGTGCGACGCTGACATATAAGCCGCTTGATATCATGGGTCTTTTCGGCGCCACTGGTGGCACGCCGCCCAAAGACCGTCACATCAACCGTCAGGAATACCGCCTGCAAGACATGGCACGCCGCGCCAAGCTGGCGGGTCTGCCGCTGAACCTTAAGCCTGCTCATTGGCCCACAAACATGGCGCCAAGTTCCTATGCGATCATCGCAGCACAAAACGCAGGCGGCGGCGATCTGGGTGCGTTCGTTCACGCGCTGACACGCTCGTGCTGGGCCGATGAAAAAGATATCTCGCAAACAGACGTTATTGCTGCGTGCCTGACCGAAGCGGGCTTTGACGCAGGTCTGGCAGAAGCGGACATGGTGAACAGTGCCGACACATACGCGCGCAACCTCGAAGAAGGCGTGGCAGCTGGCGTCTTTGGCGCGCCGTTCTTTATTGTCGACGGCACCGAGCGTTTCTGGGGCCAAGATCGCCTTGATGATCTGGACGCATTTCTTGCTGGCAAACTCTGATCGGCCACTGACCGTGACGTGGTCGCCCGTAAGGCGGCCCAATCAATAAAGAAAGCCCCCCGCCTTGGATATCAGGCGGGGGGCTTTTGTTTGGGGGTGGTGCGCCAGTGATCTACTGACCTCTAGCCGCCGCTGATCAGCTCAAGAAACGTATCAACGTCGCGCTCGGTGGTGGACCATGACGCCACAGCCCGCGCGCCCAACAGCGCATCGGGGTCGCCCGCAAGATCGTGATCAAAGGGCCAGAAATAATATGCAGCACCGGCCTCATGGGCCTTTTGGTGTCCCTTGCGCGGCCAGCGGGCAAACACTTGGTTGGCGTCCGTGGGGTGCAGCAACTCACCACCTTCAATTTGCAAAATACCATCGCTGAGCCGCTTGCCCATGGCGTTCGCGTGACGCGCCATTTCAAGCCACAGATCGTCTTTCAGATAGGCGTTCATCTGCGCGCTTAGATAGCGGTGTTTGGAGAAAAGATGCCCGCCCCGTTTGCGCCGCAACTCGAATTCCCACGCCACTTTGGGATCAAAAAGGATCACTGCTTCCACGCCCAAACAGCCGTTCTTGGTGCCGCCAAAAGACACCGCATCCACGCCTGCTTTCCACGTCATTTCAGCCGCGCTCGCACCGGTGGCCACAAGCGCGTTGGTAAAGCGCGCGCCGTCCATATGCACCCCAACGCCAAAGCTGTGGGCCACATCCGCAAGGGCGCGCACTTCGGCGGGGGTGTAGGCCACGCCTGCTTCGGTCAGGTTCGTCAGGCTAAGGGGGCCGCGCTGTGGGTTGTGCACCCCAAGTTGGCCAGTTTTCTCGATGGCGGCGTGCAGCGCTGCGGGGCTGAGTTTGGCGTCATCCCCATCGATCAATTCAATCTTGGCACCGCCCGTGTAAAACATCGGCGCGCCGCATTCATCGACTTCGATGTGGGCCTCGCGGTGGGCAAAAATGGTCTGCCACGGCTGGCACATACACGCCAGTGCCAGCGCATTTGCCGCAGAACCCGTGGCCACCAAATAAACGGCAGCCTCGGGGGCCTCAAAGATGTCGCGGATTTGTTGGCGCACTTCGTCCATGATCGGGTCCGAGCCATAGGGCATCGCGTAATCGGCATTGGCCTTTTGGACGGCTTCCATGATCTTGGGGTGCGCGCCGCTTGAGTTGTCTGATGCGAAATACATGAAAGCATTACCTTTCTGGCTGTGATGCGGTGTTGCGGGGCGGTTTTGTGAAGCGGCGCTTTGGCCGCTACGTCTCCGCCATACATATTGCGTTAAGCGCTACCTGAGCGGCAAATCTACTCGGGGTCAATGATGTGGTCTTCCCACTCGTCCTCGTGGACCTCGTTTTCAGGCACGGTCCAGCCCTGCACGGACACGCCCGCATCATGCACAGTTTGCGCGCTGCCGCTGATCAACGGGTGCCAGTCATACAGTGGTGCCCCTTGGGCGCGCAGCTTATAGGCGCAGGTGCGCGGCAACCAATACATGTGGTCTTCGATGGTTTTGGGCGTCAGCACGATGCATTCGGGCACAAACTGATGGCGGATGTCATACTGGCTGCATTGGCAGGTTTCCCCGTCAAGCAAGCGGCACGCCACGCGGGTGGTCACCACTTGGCCGGTGTCTTCGTCTTCAAGTTTGTTCAGACAGCATTTACCGCAACCGTCACATAGCGCTTCCCATTCTTTGGGGCTGAGCGCGGTCAGCGGCTTTTCCCAAAATGGCTTAGACATCGGCCAGAATTTCGCGGGCTTTGGCGCAATCCGCGTCCATTTGGGTGATCAACGCCTCAAGGCTGTCGAACTTCAATTCGGGGCGCAAGAAATCCACCAAGGCCACGGAAATTTCCGCGCCGTATAAATCGCCTTTAAAGTCAAAAATGAACGTCTCGCAATTTGGCACGTTCTCGCCAAACATGGGCCGCACGCCGATGCTGGCGGCCCCTGTGTAGCTGCCCGCGTGCGGACCGTTCAGAACGTCTGCCTTGACTGCGTAGACTCCAAATTTGGGTGGGTGACGGCCGTCGATAGACATGTTGGCAGTGGGGTAGCCAAGGTCGCGGCCACGCTGATCGCCGCGGATTACCTCGCCCACGATCCGGTGCCAGTGCCCCAACATTTCAGCGGCCACGCGCGGGCGGCCATCGGCAAGGGCGGCGCGGATGTTGGTGCTTGAAACTTCGCCTGCATCAAGTGCCACCATCTGTGCGATTGTCACGCCAAAGCCCATTTCCGCGCCAAACGCCTTGAGGGTTTCTGCGTTGCCGCTGCGGCCTTTGCCAAAGCAAAAATCCTGCCCCACGACCACATGATCAAGGCCAAGCTGATCACAGATCACCGTCTGTGCAAAAGCGCGCGCATCCAGCTCGGCCAAGGCTTTGTTGAATGGCACTTCGAACAGACGTTCGACGCCCAGTTTATCCAGACGGTTTGCCTTGGCCTCGGCGTTCATTAGGCGGAACGCGGGCGTTGTGGGGGCAAAGAAATTGCGCGGATGCGGCTCAAACGTCATGATCCCAAGGGGCACGCCGCGGCGTATGGCCTCGGCGCGGGCAATGTCGATCACCGCTTGGTGGCCAAGGTGCACCCCGTCGAAATTACCGATGGCAGCCACGCCGCCACGGTTTTCGGGATCAATGAAATGAGTGTCTCGGATGATGCGCATGGGCCAAGGCGTAGCGCCCGTGCGCGCGCTGCGCAAGCGCTAGTCGAACTTGCGGCTTGGGGCCATTACAACGGCTTCGCCTTTGAGGACTTTCTTGCCGTTGATTTCGCAGTGGGTCTCCATGGTGACGCGGCGTTTAGGGATGTCCATGTCGGTCACGGTAACCACAGCGTTCACCATATCGCCCGGGCGAACGGGGGCCAAAAACTTAAGTGTCTGGCCCAGATAGACCGTGCCGTGGCCCGGAAGCTGTTCGCCGATGACCGCACTGATGAGGCCCGCAGTCAGCATCCCGTGGGCAATGCGCCCCTCAAAAATGGTGTCGTTGGCATAGTCGTCATCAAGGTGGACCGGATTATGATCCGTTGAGACTTCGGCAAACATCTCAATATCGCGGTCAGTGATGACTTTGCGCAGATTGCGGCTCATGCCGATTTCGATGTCTTCGATACAGATCGTGCCGCGGGGTGCGTTATCCAACATTGCGAGTATCCCAAAGTAACAATTGCGCTGTTCGTGATGAATACACGCAATAAAATTACTTTGCAACTGCAGAATAATTTATATGCAATTTATCGCAGGTATCCGATTGTGTAGCTGGGATTGACCATTTCGCCTTGTAAATAGGCCTCAAGGGCGGTCGCGTCTGGCTGGGTGTCTGTTTTGGTTTCAGCTTTGGCCAAGCCACCGCTGATGAACAAACAGTCAAGATCTTCGCCCATGGCACCGGCAACGTCGGTGATGATTCCATCGCCAATGGCCAGAATACTGCTGTCGGACACGTTGGGACGCAGGGCCGCAAGGCGGCGGCGCGCAAGATCATAGATGGGCGGGTGCGGTTTGCCGAAATAGAGGCTCTCGCCGCCCATTTCTGTGTAAAGAGCCGCTAGCGCACCGGCGCACCACTCGCGCCGTTCGCCGCGGTCCACCACGATATCGGGGTTGGCACAAAGCAGCTTCATGCCCTTTTGTTTGGCGTAGAGAAATTCGGGGCGCATCACGGACGGATCAGCTGTGGGGTCCATGGGGCCACAGCACACGATGCCATCGGCCTGATCCAGCGGAACTTGGGTGATGGTGACGGGCGCGTCGATGACGTTGAGCGGTCTGAAGAACGACTGGTCGTGATCTTCGCCGATGAAGTAGACTTTTTCGCCCACAACACCGCGGAACATTGCGGCGCGGGCACTGTCGCCTGACGTGGCGATATCGTCCCAACAATCCCGCGGCAGGCCCATGCCATCAAGTTGATCCGCCACAGAGGCGCGCGGGCGCGGAGAGTTGGTGACCATGATTACCGTGCCGCCTTGCGCCTTGAACGCCTGAAGGGCGGCGACGGCTTCGGGGAAAGGGGTGATGCCGTTGTGCACACAGCCCCAGAGATCGCAAAATACCGCTGAATACTGATCGGAAATTTCGGATAACTGCGTAACGATCTGGGACATGGGATGTCTTTCTGGCGGTGTGGCCGTGACGGGGGGCGGGGGAGGGGACGGGTAGCGACGGATAGCGAAGTGTGGTGCGGAAAAACTGTGCTGGCGCGCAAGGTTTTCTCCCCGCGCGCCAAAGGTGGGGGATTAAGCCAACTTGAGGTTCGGAATGATTTGTTTTTTGCGACTCATCACGCCCGGCAGAACCACGCTGTCACCAGTGACCGTTGCGCCGAATGATGCCTCTGCCACAGATTTTGTCAGCGCGTTGGGCACCAGCATGGTGGCTTCTTCGTTCAGGATATCGACCACAAAGAGCAGCACCTGATCCACGCCGTCTTCGCTTGCCACAGTTGTCATACTGTCCATCAAAGACGCCGCGCGGTCCAGCACGATGGCGGGCTTTGTGGTTTCCAGAACAGACACGCGGAATTTAGTGCCGTCCACGGCGTATTCCTTGCTGTCCATGCGCAACAACTCGGCATCGCTAAAGGCGCTGACGTCTGATTTGGCGGCGAACATTTCATCGGCGTAGGCGTCAAGATCAAGGTCCAGATCGGCGGCCAGAGCGCGGGCCAGATCCGTGTCTGTCTGTGTGGTTGTCGGCGAGCGGAAGGCCAGCGTGTCTGACAAGATACATGACAGCATCAGGCCTTTGATCTGCTCGGGCATTTCGGCGGCGTGTGCGCCCATCAGATCGTGCATGATCGTGGCGGTGCACGCCAGCGGGCGGATGGTGATGTCGATGGGGCCTGCGGTTTCCAGACCGCCCACAAGTTTGTGGTGATCGATGATCGCCGTGACGTTGAGCGCGTTGATGTTGGCGGGCAACTCGGCGGGGTTGTTGGTGTCCACAACAATGCAGTCCTGACCGTCTTCAAAAGCGTCGACGATCTGGGGTTTGGTTGCATTCCAACGGGTTAGGACAAATGCGGCCTCTGTGTTCGGCTCGCCCAGAAGAACGGCGCGCGCATCACCGCCGGTGTGGTTGATGAACCATTCCCAGATCAGCGGAGCGCCGGTGCTGTCTGTGTCGGGGGATTTGTGGCCGAAAATCAAGGTCGTCATTGGAGGGTCTACCCTTTAAAAATGGATTTCTTTTGAGGGCGTTATAGGCCCAAGCAATGGCCTTGTCACCCGCCCGCATCGATGGCTAGGATGCGGCGTTATGAGCACCAGCAGCACCCCCGCGAAAATCAAGGAAACGGACCTTTACGGGCCGGTCAAAGTGTTCCTTGAAGGGCAGGGCTACGAGGTGAAGGGTGAGATTGGCGCAGTGGATGTTCTGGCGCTGGGCGGTGAGGGGCAAGGCGGTGAGCCGTTGATTGTAGAGTTAAAGACTGCCTTCTCATTATCGCTTTTTCATCAAGGAGTTGCGCGATTATCGGTCAGCGACCTTGTGTATGTTGCGGTGCCCTACCAAAGCGGTAAACGCTGGCGCGCGGGGCTGAAGGCGAACGTGACGCTGGCGCGTAGGATCGGGCTTGGCATCATGACCGTGCGTCTTGAGGACGGGTTGGTGCAGGTGCATTGTGATCCGGTTCCCTACGCGCCGCGCAAAAATGCCAAGCGCAAGACGGCGTTGTTGAAGGAGTTTGCCAAGCGCAGCGGCGACCCCAGCAAAGGCGGGGCGACGCGGGCGGGCTTGGTGACCGCTTACCGGCAGGACGCCATCAAAATTGCGGCACATTTGGCGGATCACGGGGCGAGCCGCGGCGCAGATGTGCGCGACGCGACAGGAGTGGCGCGCGCTACAACTATGATGCGCGACAACCACTATGGGTGGTTCGAAAAAGTGACGACCGGTGTTTACGACCTAAGCGATAAGGGCCGCGCGGCAGTAGAAAGTTAGGGCAACAGCGCCCATGTTGGCGGGTTGCCGTGCTTACTGGGTGGTGCCTTCAGGGGCAGCGCCATCGCCGTAAAGCAGATCAACAGTTGATTGGGGCACAGAAACTTCGACGGCATTATCGGCTGAACTGTCCCCGATGTAACCTGAACAGCCCGACAAGGCAGTGATCGCAAGCAGACAAAATGTAGAGAGTAAACGCATAGACTTATCCTCGAACCAATTAAGAATCTGCACACAGCGTGTGTGCTTGTCCGCTTTTGGACAACAAAAAACCTAATAATTGATGAATTTGGGCTTAATTCGCGCCTTAATTGCTAAAATTGGCAATATTTCGTGAACAGTAGCGCGTGAATCTTAGGAATTGTTTTACCTTCGCATGGGCATTTAACCCCAAGGCGTTGTGTTTGGTTGTTGTGACACTTGGTTTTTGTAGGGGAATTTTCGTTCGTGACTGAGCTTTAATTTACGCAAAATAGACGGTGTTTGACCGTTTGAATTTTAGTGCAAAAGAATCTTGGGAGGGCCTGTTGACACCTTCATGGACGCTGCCTAACTATCGCTCGTTAGCACTCGCCCTGAGTGAGTGACAAGAATTGAAACTTGAAGCTAAGGAGCTGCACAGATGGCACTTAAACCACTTCATGACCGTGTATTGGTCGAGCGCGTGGAAAGCGAAGAAAAAACAGCGGGTGGCTTGATCATCCCTGAGTCCGCAAAAGAAAAGCCTGCGGAAGGTGTGATTGTTGCTGCTGGTGAAGGCGCACGTAAGGACAGCGGTGAGCTGATCCCGATGGCCGTCAAAGAAGGCGACAAAGTTCTGTTCGGCAAATGGTCCGGCACAGAAGTGACTGTCGACGGCAAAGAGCTGTTGATCATGAAAGAAAGCGACGTTCTGGGCATCCTGTCCTAAGCGCTTCTCTTTTAAGTTCATATAAATACACAAGATTTTAAGGAGCATTTGAAATGGCTGCTAAAGACGTCAAATTCGACACAGACGCCCGCGACCGTATGCTGCGCGGCGTAAACACGCTTGCAAACGCGGTTAAAGTTACGCTCGGCCCCAAAGGTCGCAACGTAGTTTTGGACAAATCATTCGGCGCACCGCGCATCACCAAAGACGGTGTATCTGTTGCCAAAGAGATCGAGCTTGAAGACAAGTTTGAGAACATGGGCGCCCAGATGGTCAAAGAAGTGGCCTCACGCACCAATGACGAAGCTGGTGACGGCACAACAACTGCGACAGTACTTGCACAAGCCATCGTTAAAGAAGGCATGAAGTCTGTTGCTGCTGGCATGAACCCAATGGACCTGAAGCGCGGCATCGACCTTGCAACTGCTAAAGTTGTAGAAGCGATCAAAGCGGCAGCACGTCCTGTTTCTGACAGCGACGAAGTTGCACAAGTTGGTACCATCTCTGCAAACGGCGAAATTGAAATTGGCCGTCAAATCGCGGATGCGATGCAAAAAGTGGGCAACGAAGGCGTTATCACTGTTGAAGAGAACAAAGGTCTGGAAACAGAAACCGATGTTGTTGAAGGCATGCAGTTCGACCGCGGTTACTTGTCACCCTACTTCGTGACCAACCCAGACAAAATGACAACCGAGCTGGAAGATTGCTTGATCTTGCTGCACGAGAAGAAATTGTCTTCACTTCAGCCAATGGTTCCACTGCTTGAAACAGTGATCCAGTCCGGCAAGCCACTTCTGATCATCGCAGAAGACGTAGAAGGTGAGGCGCTTGCCACACTCGTCGTCAACAAACTGCGCGGCGGTCTGAAAATTGCAGCTGTTAAAGCACCTGGTTTCGGCGATCGTCGTAAAGCCATGTTGCAAGACATCGCGATCCTGACTGGCGGCCAAGTGATTTCCGAAGATCTGGGCATGAAGCTTGAGTCGGTCACAATGGACATGCTGGGCACAGCCAAGCGCGTTGCGATCACCAAAGACGAAACAACAATCGTTGACGGTGCTGGTTCCAAGCCAGAAATCGAAGCTCGCGTGACACAAATCCGTCAGCAAATCCAAGAAACAGACAGCGACTACGACCGTGAGAAGCTGCAAGAGCGCGTTGCCAAACTGGCAGGCGGTGTTGCCGTTATCCGCGTCGGCGGCATGTCAGAAGTAGAAGTAAAAGAGCGCAAAGACCGCGTTGATGATGCCCTGAACGCGACACGTGCCGCTGTTCAAGAAGGTATCGTTGTTGGTGGTGGTGTTGCTCTGGTACAGGCTGGCAAATCGCTTGACGGTCTCGAAGGTGCAAACAACGATCAAAACGTTGGTATTTCGATTGTGCGTAAAGCCATCGAAGCGCCACTGCGTCAGATTGCTGAAAACGCCGGTGTTGACGGTGCAGTTGTTGCGGGCAAAATCCGTGAGAGCGACGACAAATCGTTCGGTTTCAACGCACAAACTGAAGAATATGGCGACATGTTCAAGTTCGGCGTCATCGACCCGGCAAAAGTATGCCGCACCGCGTTGCAAGACGCAGCGTCTGTTGCATCGCTTCTCATCACAACCGAAGCAATGGTTGCTGATAAGCCAGCGAAAGACGGCGGCGCACCAGCAGGCGGCATGCCTGACATGGGCGGCATGGGCGGCATGATGTAATCACCCGCAGTTTCCCGGTTTCGGGAAATGGGTGACGCATCTGCGTTCACGAAAATTGGGGCCTCTCCTGTGTTGGAGGGGCCCTTTTTGTTTGCCTGACGTGTTCTGGTGTCAGATCGTCTTGTCACGCAGGGCGCGGCGCGCGGCAGGTGGTGCTGGCGGTGTGGGGGAAGATACCGTAGGCATATCTCAGAAAATGAAAGTGACCGCCTGATGCGCCTGATCCTGTTGATATGCCTAACGATGCTTGCGTTTGCGGCGAACTCTTTGCTGACACGCGCGGGTGTTGTGGCCGGTGCGGACCCGATGCAGTTTGCGGTGCTGCGGGTTGTTGCGGGGGCGGTTACCTTGTGTGGATTGGTTGCGCTGCGCGGGCGGAATGCGGGCGGTGGTTTTCAGCTTTTTGCGGCTCAGCGTGTGTTTGGGGCGCTCGCTTTGGTGACGTATCTGATTGGGTTTTCCCTCGCGTACCGT
>Ga0209137_1003949_pt1 | contig 12051 bp, 16 predicted proteins | sample SaaInl5LU_22_DNA_FD_184642 | JGI IMG/M metagenome (GOLD analysis project Ga0209137, IMG submission 184642) | Marine microbial communities from expanding oxygen minimum zones in the Saanich Inlet - ESP_105LU_22_DNA (SPAdes) (version 2) | ecosystem: Environmental > Aquatic > Marine > Intertidal...
TTGAAGTTATGGACCGTATTATTACTGCTCGCGTAGGCTTGCTGTTGCGTCACCCTTTCTTTGGTAACATGGCTACACGTTTGCGCATTATTGCCGCAGACGAGTGGCTTCCTACTGCGGCTGTAGATGGTCGCAACTTGTACTACAACACACAATTCTTTAATGCAATGAACAATAAAGAAATTGAGTTTGTTGTTGCACACGAAATCCTACACATGGTGTTTGATCACCTAGGTCGTAGAGATGATCGTAATCCTATGCTCTACAATATTGCCGCAGACTACATTGTAAACAATACACTTGTGCGTGATCGCATTGGATCATCTCCTAGCATTGTAGACTGTTTCCAAGACTTTAAATATGAAGGCTGGACTTCAGAAGATGTATACGACGACTTGTTTGAAGAAGCTAAAAAGAATGGCGAAGAGTACTTGAAGCAACTTGGCGAAATGCTAGACGAACACCTCGACATGGACGAAGGTGACGAAGGTAGTTCAGACGGTGACGTAGGCGAAGATGGCAACGGTAATGCTACAAGTAAAAGTAAGCCTAAATATTCTAAAGAGGAAATGAAGAAGATCAAAGACGAGATCAAAGAAAACATGCTTAGTGCCGCGCAGAGTGCTGGTGCTGGCAATGTTCCGGGTGCCGTTGCACGTATGATCAAAGAGCTTACTGAGCCTAAGATGAACTGGCGCGAAATTCTGCGGCAGCAGATTCAAAGTACTATCCGTAGCGATTACACATTTAGTCGCCCGTCTCGCAAAGGACAAATGACTGGCGCTATCTTGCCCGGTATGGACTTTGATCAAACTATTGATATTTGTGTTGCTATTGACATGAGTGGGTCAATCAGCAATAAACAAGGTTCAGACTTCTTAGGTGAAATTAAAGGAATTATGGATGAGTACAAAGACTACAATATTAAAGTTTGGTGCTTTGATACACGAGTCTATAACGAACAAGAATTTACAGCAGACGGAGGCGATGACCTAAACGAATACGAAGTTATGGGCGGTGGCGGTACCGATTTCATGTGCAACTGGGAATACATGAAAGAACACGATATTGTTCCTAAAAAATTCTTAATGTTTACAGATGGCTATGCTTGGGATAGCTGGGGTGATGCAGATTACTGTGATACAGTATTTGTTATTCACTCAAATCATAATAAAGGATTGCAGGCACCATTTGGACAGACTGCACACTATGACGAAAATGCTGCATAGAAAAGAACCTAATCCATTGAATTTATTTAATCTGAGGCAAGTTAAATCAGCTCCGCCTCATTTTGAATACGTTAACTTGCCTGCTAAATATAATTTAGAAAACAGTCTTGCCAAATGGATTAGAAAGAACTGTAAAAACAGATTTTATTTAAATCGTAATATTACTTTAGATAGTGATAGAAAGCTAATAAATGTAATTACAGTAGGGTTTGAAGAAACAAAAGACATGAGTTATTTCATGTTAGCTTGTCCACATTTGAAATACAATTAAATAAAGTACGCATATATACTATATAAGGAGTTAAACATATGAGCGAAGATAAAAATGTTGAAGCCGGTTCTCCGGAAGTAACAGAGCAAGCACAGGCACAACAAGGTCCTGATCTGACTGTACAAGACTTACAGAACCTTAAATCAATTATTGATGTTGCAAGCCAACGAGGTGCTTTTAAACCAGGTGAAATGATCACAGTTGGTCAAACATACGCTAAACTAGAACAATTTTTAGAAGCAGTAGCCAAAGCACAACCACAACAAGGAGCATAAAATGGCACTTAAACACGTAGGCAGAATTGCTGCCAATAAAAGAAAAGTAATTGTAGCATACAGAGTGGTTCCAGACGAGCCTGATAACTGTGTAGTTGTAACTACCGAAAATCTAAATTCAGAAGAACACGATACGCTAATGAAGGCTGTTGAATCTGCATCTGGTCAAGAAGCAGAAGAGTTTGCAGTAGCAATGGCACGTACTTATCTTCCAGATGGGCGCAACATGCTATCAGGGTTCCACACTACAGGAAAAATGCGCAAAGTTCCAAGTGAAGCAGTTGAGATGACTCCAAATAGTAATACTACTATTAATCTTGCAGAGCTTAACAAAATTCTTGCTGAACAAAAAGGTGTTACTGTAGGTGATCTTGCAATGCGCTCAACCCCGGCAGCGCCTAGTACAAAGACTGAAGATGCAGTTGATGCAGCAGCAATGTATGCTAACGAAGCACCTGCGGCGCCTGTAGCTGCACCTGTTGACGGTGTATTGTCTGATTCAGATCTTGCAAAACAGTATCGTTCGCAAGCAGATCGACTAAGCAAGGAAGCTGCTGAACTAAGACGCCAAGCTGAAGAGCTAGTGCCTACTAAGAAAAAAGCAAAGACTAAAGAAAGTGCCTAAAGGCGGAAAACTACCCCCCGATGTAATTCGACACTGGCCAGAAGTATTCAATGATGTTGAAATTCAAACAATACCCATTGAATACTTAGTGTCGGTTCGAGTTGAATTTAACGACGGAAAAATGTGGGAAATAGAACTTGATAAAAACAAGTCTGCTTCTAAAGAGGTTATAGAAGACAGTCTGGGTAATTTCTTTGATGAATATAATGACCACATTGCTAATATCGACTTTCGTTTAGATACTAAGAAAGTAATAAATGATGTAAAGTCTCGTACTAAATCTTTTATGAAAAAACGCAAGTAGAAATGACTTTTGTTGATTGTGAGATAAATATATATAACAATATAATCCAGGAGTTATCATAATGGCTTTACGTCTAAGACGCGGAACTGATGCACAGCGCCAACTAATTACGCCAGCGCAAGGCGAACTGATCTATGTAACTGATACTACAGAACTGTATGTCGGTGATGGAACCACACTAGGTGGTGTAAGAATTACAGGTGAAGTTGTTAATCAACTTTCACAACTAAATGATGTTGATGCTGCGTTACCACAAGATGGTGACGTACTATCTTATGATAGTGCAACAGGAGATTGGGTAGCAGGCGAACTACCATTAGGCGATCTTTCAAACGTAGACCTAGTAACAGTTGCGCCAACAGACGGAAGTATATTATCATACGATGCTACTGCCGGTGGCTGGGTTCCTGCAAGTCCTTTGGGATTAGATTCTAGTCTTGAAGGATTATCTGATACAGGTGTTAGCCTTGCTTCAGACGGTGATGCTTTAGTATATAATTCAGTCAGTGGGTTCTGGGAAGCTCAAAAGATTAGAGTAAGTAGTTTGTTTGATGTTGAGCTTGACTCATCTCTAAGTAACGGCCAAGTATTAACATATGATATTGTTTCAGGAAACTGGATTGCAGCAGATGTTAGTATCGGAGGTACATTTTCAGGTGATGTAACAGGTAGTGTGTATGCAGATGATAGTACACTATTAGTAGATGGTCTTGCAGGGATTATTCCTGCAGAAAATTTAGTTGGCTCAGCAGTAATCGATATTACAGGTTCAGTATTTAGTGATGATAGCGGTCTATTAGTAGATGCTGTTAACTCGTTAATCACTGGAAAAGTTGTTAATATAGCAGTAGAAACAGACAGGGTACAAGCCGGTTCTATTAATATTGGCGGTGACACACCAAATTTAATAATTACAACTGATAATAGTTCTACGTTAGTATTAAATACTACAAATGAAACTGGAGAAATTGTAAGTGGTAAAAGACTTAGAGTTGGTGGCAAAAGTTCAGGTTTTGATACCCACGGCTTCCTAGACATTTATAATGAAAATGTAAACACAAATGCAATTTCAATATTTCATAATTCTGAAAATACAGGTTCTGTAACTGCTACTATTGCTAAATCACGCGGTACTAAACTTGCTCCTACAATTGTAACATCAGGTGACACACTAGGTGCATTCCAAGCGCAAGGTTACAACGGTGCTGCATATAGAAACGCAGGCGGCATGGCAGTTATTGCCAACGGTACTCCAGGAGCAGCTTATGTTCCAGCAAAAGTGTCATTGTACACTGCTGCATCTAATGGCGTCCCAACACCACAATTTACTGTAGACGGTAATGGTACTGGTACATTTGCAGGTGCGGCGCAACTAGCAGTATATGCTGACAACACTGCACGTGATGCAGCAATTACAAGCCCAACAGCAGGTATGTTAGTATTTAATACAACAAATACTAAGTTTCAAGGCTACACTGGCAGTGCTTGGGTAGATTTAAACTAATACCAAATGCATGATAGATACTTTATATTAGACAATTTTAAAATATCTAAAAAACTTAAACAATCATTATTATCTATAGATAAAAGGCGCTTTCGATACTACGGTATGAAAAGAAAGCGCCTTTTTATGTGTAATGTAGATTTATCATTAGTTCCTGAATTATGTGAAGTATTAAACAAATTTCAAGACCCTAGCATTATAAGTAATTTTGAATTAATGTATACACAATCTGGTACTATAGTAATGCCACATATCGATAGCAATCGCAATGCAGCTATTAATATTCCAATCGATGGAGATTTTGAAAACTCATATGTCGGATTTTACAACAAAGGCGCTCGTTTTGTACCTAACATTGTTAATTCACCCGAAGGCGAGACTGTGGTTGGTGGGGGAGGATATCCTGATGCTATACTAATAGATAAGATATCGTATACATCACCTATATGTTTAAATAATCAATCTATACATAATGTTGCAAATCTTTCAAAAAAAGATAGAATAATATTAGGTGTTGGTTTTAATACTTCGTTAAACTATTTAGATATATTAAAATTGTATCAATCTAATAGGTTGACAATCTCTTAATAAATTGTTATAATAATGCTATGAAAGAATATATACATGCGAAAATTCATAATATTAATGTCACTGCTAAGTCAATAGACTATCACGGCAGTGTTACAATCTGCTCTAACTTATTAGAGGCTAGTAGTATTGAACCTTATCAAAAACTCGATGTAGTAAACCTTAACACAGGTGCTAGGTGGACTACATATGCAGTACCCGGAACAAAAGGATCATTTGAACTAAACGGAGGCGGCGCACGTCTAGGTGAAGTTGGAGATAAATGTGTGATAATTACATATCATTCTGCAGACTCGTTTAATGGAGCAAAAGTTATATTTTGTAACAAAGACAACGAAGTTGATAATGTGTTAGATTACAAATGAAACTAATTGAACTCGATCATACACACGAACAAAAATTTAACAATTTTATTAGTGAACAAATTGCTGTTCGAAAATTAGATAGCTCATGGAATAATATTTCTTTTATAAGTGAATACCGTAGAATTTTTGCAGCAGTTGATGAAGACAACGAATTTATACAAGTACTAGCATCTAATAAAACTCCAGCAAAGGGCATAGGTTGGGTTTATCTTGATACACAACTATCTAGAAAGATAGGTATTAAAGTAGGCAAACAAGTTACGTTTGAACTATTAGATTTTGTTATTAAAACCCATGAAAAAATAGGCGTATGGGGCTGGTGGTGGGTACACGCAGGACGTCTTAAAAAACATATTACTTGGCCAGGTCAAGGGTTTGCTACACACTATTCAGATGCATTTGCAAAATATAATATAATGGACATTGCTGTTATTCCGGCAGGGACTGTAACTAACGTTCCGTTATATGATTTTATATTAAAAGGTCCTTTAGAAAAAGACGCAGTGTTACGATTTGCTGTACCATTTAGGCAACACGGTTTTGATTTAAACGATTTAAAAGATGATAATATTGGATATACGTAATGGCTAATATACTTTTAAATTATCAAACTAATAATTTAAGGTATGCTGTTGAGGAGTTATCTGAACATAGTCTATACTCATGGAGATCGTTAGCACACGAATATGCTAAAAATACCGCTGTACCTCTTCATAAAAATATTAAAGAAAATATAGATGTATACGAGGAAGAACGTAGTAAATTAGCAGAACGCATAAAACATTTTTTAGAAGAAAAAAATATAGACTTAATTTTTCCGTTGTATAATGACATGATGTTTCCGTACCTATATGATAAATTAGGATTTACTGATGCCCAATGTAGTATACTGTCTAGTAAACAAGCGTATACTGACTTAGCAAAAAGTTTAGATATTCTTGTTCCTAATACATACACTGATATTAAAAAAGCAAATTATCCTATTATTGCTAAACCTGTCAACGGAACTGGAAGTATTGGTGTTAAAGTTCTTAAAGATTATAGTGAATATTTCTTCTTTGCATCAGGCGAAGATATACAATACAACGATTTAGGCAAGTATTATATTTTTCAAGACTTTATTGATGGTATGACTATAAGCTGTGCAGGAAGGATCGTAGACGGAGAAATATTGTTTGATTGTTCTTACACTATAGAATCAAGTGAGTTGCCCTATAGATCCGAAACAGGATTTCTCCTTGTACCAGGATTAGATACAGACGATGTTCTTAAATTAGATATGGCAAAGTTAATCGGTGCATTAGGCATTGATAACTGTGCATGGATGGCTGATTACATATTCAGTAATGGAAAATTTTATCTGGTTGACTTTAGTCCTAGACTAAGTGTAAGTGCGCAGGTGCTGATTAAACATAGTGCAGGTATTGATTACAACAAACTTATTGTAGATAGTTTACTTTATAAAGACAAAACAGAAGTGCAATTAGACAAATGTGTAGTTTATAAGTATTTTGATATACCAAAAGGCAAACATAAAGTAGAGTTTAGAGGCGATGCTACACTTGCTGATGAATTAACATTGCCTTCTGAGCAGTCTTATTTGACACGTATGGATATGCTGATGGGGTCTAAAGGTTTCTGTGTTACTTCAGGTAACACGCTCAGCCAAGCTGAAGATAAGTGGCAAGAAGTAGCAAGCAATATAATAATAACTAGATTGGACTAAAGTCTCTTAATGCTATATAACTAGGTCTATCTGTTTTTGTAGTCTTGTTCTCAATAGAATTGTAACACACAAACAGTACATTCCTGTCTTTAGAGCTTGTATTACAAGCACTAGTGTGCCACATATTAGCATGCATCACAAACACATCCCCTGCTTTTCCCAGCACTGTATGACGCTGTAATCCAGTCATAGCTACCATATTTTCAGTTATCATACCATCTTTTTCATTAGCATCGTGCTTAATAGTCCACGTTTTATCTTTCTTTTCAACAAGAAAGTTTTCGCTTCCTGGTAATATTTCTAGGGGACCGTTTTCTAATGTCATGTCGTCTAACAAAAATAATAGACTTAGTGCTTTTGGAGCGGGCATTCCGTCGTGTGCTTGCCAGAATGTGTAATCACTATGCCAAGCATATTCGCCGCCTGTGTTTGCAGACTTATAATTAAAATGTACTTGGTGCGTATAGATGTCTGATCCTATAATATCCTTAACTGGTTCTATCATAGAGTTATCGTTAACAAATTTGTTTAATGTGTTATCAAACCAATGAGGTGCAAATATACTTCTTACAGTAGTTTGATCCTGTTCATATATAAATGTTTCTCTGTTGTCAACTGTTTTTAAATTTTCTGCAATGGTTTTAATTACAGCTGGGTCAAAAACATTTTTATATAATTTACTTGAAAACATTACACTAATAAATCTCCATATTCATACATTTCTTTTAATTTTGCGTAGGTAAACTCTTCTCTAAAACTTAAAGCTAAAATGTATCTATCTTGTTTAGTGCAATTAGTAACACCGTGAACAGTTTGTGTGTCAAAACATACTGGAACAGTATAAGATACCTGTTCTATTAGTTCTTCTTCAATATAATGTTTAGGTTTGTATAATGCACCTTGATTACCATCTAACCCAGGAGAAACTTCTCCGTCAGTATTATGTGTATAAAAATCTAATGTACTATTTTCAAAATCTCCCATAATTGGAATATTTAAAGTAGCAAATCTATCACAATCAGTATGTGGAGCAACAATTCCATTTGCCTTAACCATATTGATTTCTATTTTTTTAAATAGAGTTTTTGGATTTTTAAACTTAGAAGCTACAGGAATTATAGATTCTCTTGTAGGAAATCCTATAAATATTCTAAATCGTCCGTATCCATAAAACGACCAATCCGGAAACGTTTTGACATAGTTTTCTAATTCAATGCGCTCGGCATCGTACAATAAGTTTGGTAATAAAAAATAATTTTCCATACTAATACTTATTGATAAATAATTGTAAGGAGACTTAATATGAAGAAAATGACTTTTAATTTACCTAGTGTTGATGGTGTAGTTAGAGAACATCAAAATGACCATATTGTTGCACTATTAAGAGCTGCGCCAGTGGATGTTAAAACAAATATTTTAGGTACTCTAAAAGGTATGTTGCAACAAGGCGATGTTTGGTTTATGCACGATGCATTAATTAACGACAATCAAGGTTTTGAAATGGTGATTATTTTTGATAGTCAGGCAGCTATTGACACATTTGATTCTACTGTTAAAAGCGACTTTGAAGGATTTGGTGGAACTGTTGCTGTAGAAGATATGACCTTTGAACAGTTTGCAACATATGCCGCTGAAAATCCTGAATCAACGTTTGACGGACAAATGGTCTAACAACCTAGAGTATTCAATTTTAAAATCACCATTGTGATGTAATTTAAGATAATCAAATTTAGAAAAAACTTCGTTATTCATTAGCGGAGTTTTTTCTATTTGTTCCCATCCTGTATATTTTGGACGGTTAGAAAATGTGTAGTGTTTTGAATATATTATAGGTTTACTTGTTCTTGTGCTTAGTTTACCCGGATGCTTGTTAGCTACAAGTTCTTTTACTCTCGCTTCTTGTAAAAAACTCATTGTCATTTCGGGCGTATATCTTAAAAAATCAGGAGTACCGTCTATTTTTTGATCTCTGTACCATTTCATGTAACTGTTTACACGTTCAGTTTCTTCATACATCCATATCGAATCAAAGTTTTTAATATATGGCTCACCGTTTGCCATAATTATAGTTCCATCTAATTGAGAAATTCCGTGCATAATACTAGGCATTTGGTAAGCACAGCATTTTACACTATCTGCAATATCATATATTTTGCCACTTTCTATAAAATTATTAATATCTAAATCAACAACAATAGGTGTAATATTATGAGAAGCACAATAATTAAATGCAAATTCAGTATCGTGTGCATTATAACTTCCATAACTTATGATAGCAACCTTAAATGGGATTTTTGCTGTCTTAAACACATTTAGCATAAATTCACCATCTAGTCCGCCACTGAACATTAAAGTTATAGGCGATGTAGCAGTATCATATATTATTTGTGCTGCTGCTACTGCTTCATCGTGAAAATCTTTCACATCTAAACGATTACATTTTTTGATATTTACAATCCAATCATTACCAGTTCCGCTAGTTGTAAAATAATCATTATGTGTTAATGGTAGCATAGTTACCTCATAAATACGTTATGAAACATTTTGAACCCATTGACTTCGATTTTAATCAAAAACAAATATATTCTGATCTTATGGAAATGGATATCTTTGACAAAAGTTTCCTTGCTACAGTTATTTACAATAACGGACGTAGTAAGTACGATCAAGATGGCTTTTTTGATGCAAGAGACGATGTTACACATTACAACGAAAATAAAGAAGTTGTTAATGGTAAATTTAATACATTTGTAACCTACAATTTTACACACATACCCGGAATAGATGAAACTGAAGATAAAAGTTTTGTAGATACACCTACCGGTAGAAAACCCATTTGGCATGTTTACAATACTCCGTGGCAGTGGAAAGACGATACGCCCGAATCACTAAAGACTGTAGTCGAAGGACTAGGGTTAGAATATATAAGTTGTGTGCGGCTAGTTGGACAAACGCCTCCAAGTAAGGGTATTGTACACGTAGACGCTGATTATAAAGACAATGTTCGTTATTATAAACAGGGCGGAGTAAGTATTACACTAAATGTAACAGACGGTGGCGGCAATTTGCAGTTTAGATCGCCGCAGGGATTAGAAACTGTAGATGAAAGCAAACACAAGGTTTGGCATTTTAATGATGCATTGCCGCATTGCACAACTGAGATCAATAGTCCTAGAATACAAGTAAGGGTGTTTGGCAAAAAATGACAGACTGGCGTAACTTAATATTCTCCCCACTAGCACTGCCCGATCCTCCAGAAGTTGATATGGATAAATTTCTTGCATGGCACTCAGATCAAAAAGAATTTATGTTACGACATAATCAAAATAAAGTAAACAGTACAAACATATACGGAGGATATTGTTGGCATATTAGTTGGGCAGTTTGGTGGAATACATACGAACTTGAAAACCCGTGGATATGTGATTTTGATAAAAGATTTCCTGAGCTTACTGATTACATTAAATTATTTCCATTTAAGAAAATAAAAAGTATTAGCTTTCTTAACCAAATAGGTGGCGCAAAAGTAGAACCACATAGTGACCCTGATAACATGTGGGGTATGCGATTTTATCTAAAAAATAAAACAAAAGATGCATTATATTTTAGTAGAATGAAAGAACCTAACGATTATAGAATTGCAACTATGGAAGACAACAATGGTAATACTATTAAAGAACGTAAAGACCATTTAGAATTTTGTAGAGACGAAAAACTATACGCACAATTTCCTAAAGATAAATGCGCATGGATGCTTAATAGTTATCGGGCATGGCATGGGTTAGATAAAAATCCTTCACCTACAGGCAGTAGAATTACGTGTGCAATTATTGGTGAGTATGATCAAGAACAATTATTTACTTTACTAGACAATAGTACACAGCAACACAAAGAATATCAAATTTGGTTTTAGCATGACAGTATTATATACCCCACTAGATTTACCGGCATTAGATTTTGATAGAGAAGAATTTATCAATTGGCATGAAACCAAGCGTCACCGTAATAGAGATAATATCAATTACGAAAAGAAAGACTTTATTGCTCCGTGGCTAGTTAGCTTTGCATACCATGTTGATTATGGCTGGTGTAATAGATTTATGAAAGTAATTCCCAACTTCAAAGATATTCTATATAATCATTTACCGTATACAGACATTACATATGTAAACTTTTTAGAACAAAAAATTCCATGCCAGTTACATCAAGATGTAGGCAGTCGTCCTAACAGAGAAGTCGAACCAGGAGCATATAAAGCATTTATGGTGTATGATGCTCCTCTTATGTATTTTCAAAAAGGTGAAACTAAAGACACTATAAACAAAGAAAAGTTATATATTGATCATCCTAATAACCTTACTAAATGGTTTGCTATTAATAATTACGATGCATATCATGCTGCGGATTTGCCTGCAGAAGGACAACGTAAAATTATTATGACTATTTTAGGAAAACTAGACGAAGAAAAACATTCAGTAATATTAGAACGCAGTCTTAAAAAATATAAAGACTATTTAATTACAGTTTGAATATAGTTATCAACAATTACTTTTTTATTTTCTCTTAGCATTTTAGTAGGCAGTTTATTTCTTAGTCCGTTATTTTTAGAGTAATGTTTATCTAAATCTAACCCTAAACTAGTTAGGCCGCCGCAGGCCCAACCTGCAACCTTTTGATAAGTCTCGTCCATATTACGCAAGTCTTCTGCAATTTTTCCTGCTTTAATTGCATTCATATGTTCATTTTTCCATACCGTCATCCACGCATTAGTTTTTCCTGCTAATGTTGTCTTTAACAAACGCTTTTGATGATGTACTTTATATCCATACTTTTCAGGATTTCTGTCAATAGGTGAATGATATTCATGGTGTTCTTTTGAATGTATGAGTAACGGGTACCAATACCATAAATCAATATTTGGATTTGTTATTACTCGTTCTCTACTAGCTCTAATGTTATCTTCACTTTGATGCGGTAAACCTACAATGAGATTAATCTGTACTTTAACTTGTCCTGCACTCTTTTGTTTAATAGATCCAATAGCGTCAAGTACTTTCTCAATGTCAGCACCTTTTTGTATAGCTTGCCTAGTTTCTTTATTATAGCTTTCAACACCAAAACTTGCACCACGTAGTCCACTTTCAATAAGTAGATCTATTTGATC
>Ga0209137_1003952_pt1 | contig 12042 bp, 10 predicted proteins | sample SaaInl5LU_22_DNA_FD_184642 | JGI IMG/M metagenome (GOLD analysis project Ga0209137, IMG submission 184642) | Marine microbial communities from expanding oxygen minimum zones in the Saanich Inlet - ESP_105LU_22_DNA (SPAdes) (version 2) | ecosystem: Environmental > Aquatic > Marine > Intertidal...
CTAATTGCATCTTGGTATTATTTGGTATTATTTGGTATTATTTGGGATTTATATCATTTATCTAGTTGTTCTTTGTGCGTAATAGATAAAATCATCGGACGCCCCTCTTTATATCCCATAGTTAGTATTCGTATAAGTGGATTATCACTGCATATTTTTACTAGTTCATTTGTGTTCGCGTTATCACAACTAATTATTTGCAATTTGGGGACATCGACTAGTGATGTCAAGTCAGTTATATTACTGCACATCTCAAGTATTACATGCACTACAAGCCGTAATGGTTCCACATTTGTAACATTATTACATTCTATTAGATGTACCTTTGGAATACTCGACAAACACGAAACATTTGATATTGATACACATCTCAGCGTCAAACTAGTTATATTGATGAACGGTGTAAAACACCATCTCTTTACCAAAGGCAATTTTGTTATAAACAATCTTTCCACGTGTAATAACGAGGATATACCTTTTTCATCATCCAGTAAAGGAATACTCCCTATAGTCAGCGTTGGTACATTAGATAAACTACTAATATCATTAACGTCGCAATCATAAATAGTGACACGTTTGGACTTTCGCAGCGGAGAAATATCCGCTAATGTTTTACAACTAACAATAGTCACATTAGGGACGTTAAATAATGCACTAATATCGACAAGATTGTCGAGCCCATATATACGCACAGTTTGTACGTTTTGTGTACCAATCAATTTACGTGTTGATAGGTCTTCATATATGCATACTTTTGGTACCCAAACACCAAAATCGAATATTGATAATACTTTGTATATTTCAGAATTATGTAAATACCTTGTAATATAACTTATTACATCGGAAGGTAGAACAGAAATGTGCATGATGGTATTTACGATAATATTTATTATAGATAATATAATACAGGTTTTGTTTTTAAGGTTGTTGAATTTCTTATTTGTTTTTTACTATCCATAAGTATGACTCAAACAGAAATATGTCACATACGCACACATACATACGCATATACATACATACTGAATAAACTATACAACGTAATAGTATTAAAGAGATACCTATATATAATAATACATAAACATAAGCATAACATGTACAAAATAACAATAAATGATAGTCAATATACCTCATGGGATATTTTGAATACTGATACTCAAAATATGTCAATACTTAACGTAAACCCTTTTTTAGATAAGTTATTCAATAACGATACATTCTACTTGGTAGATGACCAAGTAAGAATATCTACTTCGCCTGTACGTCATTCTATGTCGCTACCATGCGTGCTTATATTGGCAGGTAATAAAACATATGGGCGTAACGCAAAAGGTAAAATGCTATACAGATGTGACCCATACGACAACAAACTACCATCTTTTTTAGTGCCTTATGATATAAAGAATGTGGGGTTTTCAAAGGTATTTGATAACTTGTATGTCACTATTGCATTCAACGAATGGACCTCAAAACATCCTATAGGTACTTTATCGTGTGTGATTGGCGAGGTCAATAAGTTAAATCATTTTTATGAGTATCAACTCTATTGTAAGAACTTGAATATATCCATGAGTAGGTTGAATAAAGATGTTGCCAGCGCAATAAAACATATATCATCAGCCGATAATAATGCAGATGGCTTTATGAAATTAATAAATACACAGTATCCAAATATAGAAAATAGAACTAATCACCAGAATTGGAAAGTATACACAATCGACCCTGAGAACAGTACGGATTTGGATGATGGATTCAGCATAAATTATGTGAGTAAAGACATCGCCTTGTTAAGTATCTATATATCAAACGTTAGTATTTTACTTGATGTGTTGAATATTTGGGATTCATGCTCTAGAAGAGTGTCTACGATTTATTTACCTGATAAAAAAAGGTCTATGTTACCAGCGATGCTGTCAGACCATCTTGCTAGTTTATTAGAGAATACAACTAGAATAACATTTTGCATGGATACATACATCGATATTAACACTAGTAAAATCGTAGACATTAAATACAAGAACGCTTTTATTAATGTTTATAAAAACTACCATTATGAAGACAAAAAATTATTAAAAAATACGGACTACAAAGAAGCACTCAAGGTTTGTAAGAACCTATTAGAGAATGGTACTTATAAATATATGGATAGTATAAATGACAGCCATGATATGGTGGCTTATTTAATGATGCTGATGAATCACCAAACTGCGCAGAAAATGCTCGGTGAAAAAATGGGCATTTTTAAAAATAATATAAATAAACAAAACGTGAAACCACCAGATAATATTAATAGCGAGGTAAGTAAATTTGTACAAATTATATCCAATTCAACAGGTAAATATGTGAATGGTGTGAATATAAGCGATGTTAGTGAAGTTAGGCATGATATGCTGGGATTAGACGCTTATATACAAATAACAAGTCCAATACGTCGGCTTGTTGACCTACTAAATATGATAAAGATGCAGGAAATGATTTTTCCAAAGATGTTGTCATCTAAAGCATCTGCGTTTTATAGTTATTGGGTGTCAGATTTGGAGTATATAAATAAAAACATGAAATCAATACGAAAGGTTCAGAATGATACGAACTTGTTGGAATTATGTAGTAATAGTAGTGAAATACTGAATAAAAGTTACGTTGGATATATTTTCGAGGTAGATAAAAAGTCGAAAGATATGTACAGATATTCTGTCTATTTGCCTGAATTGAAAATGTCTTCGTATGTATCAGTACCAGAGGAATATCAAATCTATGAACAAAAATCCGTGAGATTATTTTTATTTCACAACGAGGCGAAATTCAAACGAAAAATAAGATTACAATTCGTTAGCGAGAAAGATGACACTAATGAAATGCTGTAATTATGTAATGTTGTAATGTTGTAATGTTGTAGCTGTAATGTTGTAATGTTGTAATGTTGTAATGTTGTAGTTGTAATTATGTAGCTGTAATTATGAATTGCTCTAATGATGTAATAGTTATATTTTACTTATCTATGATTACCTCTCTTGCGATATTCTTTATAATTTTGTTTTCACTTATTGTATTATCTATTTCTGAACCGCCCATAGATTCAACTAATAATTTGGCATATTGATCTGATTTTTTAGATTCGTTACTTAAACAATCAGGATACTTTTCTTTGAACTGGTTCAATATTTTTGAGTTTTTATGGGCTACATGTTTAATTGCTCTTCTTAGCTTTTTCTTTTCTCTGTCTTCGCGCTCCCACTGATTATCGTCCTTGACATACATAACTTCGCGCTTTATGTCGCTGCAGTGTAGCGGACGTTTGGTTATATCTAATGCCTGTAAGTTCTTTACAATTATATCTGATATACCATTCACATATCCTAGTTTTCCCACATTTTCTAAATCTGACATCTGTAGCTTTAATGAGTTGACAAAATCCATAATGTTCATAGCATCTTTACAATCATCTTGTAAGAAAATATTCAGATTGAATGTTTTGTTATAATTATTATTAGTAGTTTTTGTGCAATCCTTCTTCATAAACTCGGTCATTTTGTTGTTGATATCTTGACTGTGTTTGATTAATTCTTGGTTTTGCTTTAAAACTAGTGTTATTAATTGATTATCAGAAATTGACATGTCTTCGTGTGAAGCTGGTCCTGATATACTATCAATATTGCTAGTGTTTATATTATTCTGCATATTAGCTATATTATTACCGTCTGGTGTATAACCACATTTTCTTTTATGAACCGATAAACCCTGTCGATGTTTGTAGCTTTTACCACATGAACAACTATATGGTTTAGCTCTAGAGGTAGCTGTGGGTGTGCGTTTAGTTTCGTTTGTATGTACGTCTGCCAATATGGGTTTAGGTTTGGAATGGTGTACCGCAATAGATGTGGCATTTTTCATGTCATCATTTGTCATCATTTTATGTTTACGTGTCAATAGGTGTTTGGTATAATTACTTTTCTTGCTGCATTTAAAGTCACAAGCTATACATATGAATTCCAGGCATTTTTTGGAATTTTTATTGTCATCATTTGTCATTATATATATGATGACATAGAAAATGCCTAAATACTTTATTACGAGAAATAAAGAATTTATGGGTATCTATGTAAAATATAAACGATGTAACTAGCCATTATTATTTTATAAAGTACAATATTGCGGATTTTCAGTTTGTGGGTATTAACGATTTTTTCATTTTCAGATTTTCCAATTTTTGAAATTTTGTTTTTCATTTTTTTCCAAATTTTGGATTTTTGAGTTTTTGTCGATTTTCTTCGATTTTCATAAATTTGCGAAAACTGGGTAATTATAGGGGACGAAAAAATGTCAGTCAGAGAAAAATGGGTCCTAGCCAAATATTGTTACTAATTACAATAAGGCATTTTTCGGCATTTTTTTGTCATCATTTTGTCATCATTTGTCATCATTTTGAAAAGATGGTAACATTTTTTTAATTATAAAAAACACGTGTTACTAACTTCAAACCTTAAAATACGTATTTTTTTCGGCATTTTTTCGGCATTTTCGGCATTTTTTATGTCATCATTTGTCATCATTTTTTTTCGAGGTATAATTTTCCCCCCGATGCAAATTTTCACAAATTTTTTTTTTATCGTCACAAAAAAAAACGCTGAAAAACGGAAATTAGAGCATTATGCTCTGATGTGAGTTTTTGAGTTTTTTTCTGGGGTTTTGTCGGGGTTTCCTGATTTTGGACATTTTTTTTATGTCCAATTTTGAAAAATGCAAAATACTTTCGGAAGAAAAAAACGCCCAACTGCGTTTAAATCCTGGGGTATGAATATTTAGGCGATTTGAAAGCCAACATTTGAAAATATGGTCATAAATTATGGGATTATTTTATTTGCCAGTAATACAATTATCATGTGTGATTATTGATATAATATATAGGAAAATACATATTATAATAAATTGTTTAATAATTCTTACCGTCGCCATGTTTAAGGTCATAATAAAAGCACATATCATTCACAAATACAATATTTGTGTGTTCTAATGTCTTAATATTATAATATAATGGTTTAAAGATATGGTGTCAGTATATATATTAATAATGGTAAAAGTGTGTTCTATTACGTCTTATCCTGAGGATAGTTTTTCAAAATATAAAGAGTATTTTGAAAAATTTAGTTACGAGTTGCATATATTTCAAAAATGGGCATTAGAAGGGATTGTATTAGGTAATCATGTATTGGTTACTGCCCCTACTGGTAGTGGTAAAAGTTTACCTGCTGAGTTTGCGTTGGATTATTTTCACGCTAAAGGAAAGAAAACAATTTATTGTTCGCCTATAAAGGCATTATCGAATCAAAAGTATTATGATTTCACTAATAAATATCCGCATATTACATTTGGTCTTATTACAGGTGATATTAAAACAAACCCAGACGCAGATGTTCTTATTATGACTACTGAAATACTACTAAACAAGTTGTATCAAGTCCAGAGCAAAACAGATAATGTAGTATCATCGGTTTCGTTTGACATGGATATTGAAAATGATCTAGGCGCTGTTGTTTTTGATGAAATACACATGATTAACGACAAAGATAGAGGACATGTATGGGAGAATAGTATTATGATGCTTCCTAGACATATTCAGATGATAGGTTTATCTGCTACATTAGATGACCCTAGCAAGTTTGCTTATTGGCTAGAGAATAGAGGCGAACAACCATCCGATAATACAGAGAAAATAGTATATTTGGTCAAGAAAACAGTACGAGCAGTACCATTAACACATTATTCTTATATTACTACAAATAATTCCATATTTAAATTAGTCAAAGATAAAGCAGTACAAAGTGAAGTAAAAAATATAACTAATAAATTGTTTGTTATTCAGGACGCAAAGGGTAAGTTTGATAATGACCATTATGACAAAGTTGCTAAGACACTCGACTTGTTCGGTAAAAATAAGGTTAGAGTAAAACGGAATCATGTGCTAAATAACGTATCCAAGTTGCTTGTAGAGAAAAACATGTTACCTGCATTATGCTATGTTTTTTCGAGGAGACAAATAGATATATGCGCAAAAGAATTGACAGTACCTTTGCTTGAGTTTGACAGCAAAATACCGTATACTGTTAAACGCGAATGCGATGATATTATTCGTAAACTACCCAACTATGAAGAATACTTGCTTCTTCCAGAATACAATACATTAGTATCACTTTTAGAAAAAGGAATAGCTACCCATCATTCGGGTATGATGCCTGTTTTAAGAGAGATTGTAGAATTGTTCTTTGCTAAAGGATATATCAAGATGTTATTCTGTACAGAAACGGTTGCTATTGGTCTTAATTTACCTGTAAAAACGACTATATTTACGGATATAAATAAGCATGATGGAGACCAATTTAGATGTTTATTGGGGCATGAATTTGTACAGGCGAGTGGACGCGCAGGAAGATTGGGATTAGATACAGTTGGAAATGTTATTCACCTGAACAATTTGTTTCGAGACACATCCAAATGGGAATATAAGCAGATGTTATCAGGCGCGCCACAAAGCTTGATTTCCAAATTCAAGATATCGTATAATCTTTTGTTAAATTTGATCGATATTGGCGACTCGAATGTAAAATCTTTTGCTAGAAAAAGTATGATAACTAATGATATTGACGAGCAACTGAAGGGAATTTATAATAAGATAACAACCACTCAGAAAGAACTAGACGAAACAAATAACAAAGGAACAAAACATTACGATGAAAAGATGGCTAAGGTGTACCAGGATTATTTAGATACATGCCAACAAATAGAAAAAGTAGCACCGAAAAAACGTGCGAAATTGTATTCTCATATAGACAACCTAAAAGCGGAATACCCGAATATTGAAGCCAATAGTAGAATTTTTAATAAATCAACAGACAACAGAAACAAGCTGACCTTACAGTTGCAGATTTATGAAAAAGAATATAAAGAAGCTTCTAACTACATGGACTATTCTATAGAAAATGTTGTACAACTATTGGCTGAAGAGGGATATGTTGAGATAGACAATAATAATACCACAGATACAGATACAGATACAGATACATATACATTAACACCCAGAGGCAAAATAGCAAGTAACATAAAAGAAATACATTCTTTAGCATTTGGAAAATTGATTGAACAGAAAAAATTGCAGAGGTTAACATCCCACGAATTAGTAGCATTATTTAGCTGTTTTACCAATCTAACCATTAATGATGATATGAAATCCTATCAGCCAAACATAGATGCGCCAAATCTGACTAACCTTTTGTTTGATGTAAAACAACTTTATGACGAATTCCAAAAGAAAGAAACACAACAAGGTATCAATAGTGGGTTAGATTATGATATTCATTTTGATTTAGTGAGTTATGTTGTAGACTGGTGTTCGTGTAATAATCCAGCAGAATGTAGACAAATATTAGATAGGCTAGCAGGAGATAAGGGAATATTTTTAGGAGAATTTGTCAAAGCTCTGTTGAAAATAAACAATATTTCAGCAGAGATGGAAAAGGTCGCTGAACTTACAGGAGATATGGAGTTCTTAAGTAAGCTAAGAGAGATACCTCAATTGACATTAAAATATGTTGTTACAAACCAATCCTTGTATGTATAAATTATTATAATATAGTATTTTTATAAGATGCTTAAAAAAGGATAGGTAGTTTATTAACTATTGTATTATTTAACGTGGTATTAATTTTATTATTCTCATACATTTATTATGTTATGAGTCATGAATTAGAAGTGTTGGATGATAGAACAACCAAAGATAAAATAGAATTTATAGATTGTTTATTTACTTCGGTGACCATCCAATCTAGTGTTGGATATTCACACTTGATACCAATCGATAATAATGTCAAAATGGTTATGATATTACACCAAATTCTCACTATATTTTTCCATATATTCTCAATAACTTATTTTATAGTTGTATAATTATATAATTGTAATACTTATTTACTTGATTATCAGTCATATTTTATGTATAATGATCTTCATTTTATTTGCATATAATATAATATTGGATAATATTATGTCACAAAATAAGGAACCATATGTTCATAAAACAACACCATATCCATCATTTAGTGATTTAGAAAATGCAAATACTAAAATAATTCAATTGATCAATTTGAAAAAAAATACAGAAGTATGGAATACTGAGAATAAAGAAAATAGTTATCATATATCTTCGTTTTGTGAGGACGATATACAGGATGAATTAATGGCGCCCGATTTAGACGCATCTGATGTGAACAGAGAACAAGGATATTCATCATATAGTTTCTGGATAAACAATAAATTATTGTCACTATACATTAGTTTATATCATTACACAATAGATATTATCAAATTCTATAAAATGCACGGTATTTAACAATTTACAACATCAAATATAATGCAAAATAATCTAAAATGATTTACAATTATAATATAATTGTAAATTATATTGTCTATTATGATAATTAATAATAAATATAAAATAACAGATAAAATCGCCCAAGGGTCGTTTGGTTCTGTATTTAAAGGAATTCATATTAGAACAGGCAATAAAGTTGCTATTAAGGTCGAATCTATTGAACGTAATTTGAAAATGATAAAAAATGAATCCACAGTATACAACTATCTTAAAGATTTGAAATGTGTGCCTAAACTGAAATGGTTTGGTAGAGACGATAATAATTATTATATGGTAACCGATTTATTAGGGCTTTCATTACAAGAAATAAAGGATAAAAACACGGTAATACCGATTAATACAACGAAGAAAATTGGTGTACAGATAATACAAATATTACAGAGCATACATGCAAGAGGACTTATACATAGAGACATTAAACCCGACAATTTTATGCTGGGCTGTGACACTATGAATAAACGTATTTTCATAATTGATTTTGGTTTATGCAAACCATACATTAATGATGACTCTCATATAGAAATGAAAAATACACATAACTTAATAGGTAGCTATAAATATGCAAGCATTAATTCTCATAACTGTATTGAATTAAGCAGACGCGATGACTTGGAGTCATTATGTTACATGCTTATATACTTACATAATGGAATATTAGAATGGTCAAATATGAATTCGAATGATACCGAAGATATTAAATACATGAAAATGAATATAATGGATAATGTAAATATCCCGTATGTTTTTTTGGATTTCATAAATTATGTACGTGAATTGAGATTCGAACAAGAACCAGATTATGAATATTTAATTAGTATTTTGGAGTGATAATATATGAATACACTAACAATAAGTTAAAAATACAAAAATATATACTGATGTTTGTATATAATAATGTCATACAACAAAATAAATGAATATGCTACAACAATCTATAATGTTTTCAAAATGGTAAATACCAAGGGTAAAGAAAATAACAATAATAAATTAGGGTATATTTCAATCATGATATATAATTATTATTTGAGTTTAGTAAAAACAAACAGGTTAGATGTGGAGAGTATTGAGAAAAATAGCCAGAATGGTCCTGTAAACTTGTTGCCTATTTTTGAGTATATTAATCACTATGAAATAGAATTATACGACTTTAAAAACATAGATGCAAACGATGTAAACACAAAGAGTCAAAAGGATATTGAAAGATTTGTATTAAGTCACATATATTATTTGACCCAAAATAACTTAAAGTGAACTACATTAGTAACTGTATAGTTATGAGTGATAATAAGACAGTAACAAGCACACGTAACAACACAGGTTGTGTGAAATGGTTCAATAATAAAACAGGTTTTGGTTTTATTACTATTATTAAGGGCGACCAGATAGGACAAGATATTTTTGTTCATCATACAGGTATTAATGTATCGAGTGAACAATATAGATATTTAGTTAGAGGTGAATATGTAGAGTTGGATATAGAAGAAACATCGGATGATAAGCACAAGTTTAAAGCAGTCAATATATCTGGTATTTGTGGAGGAAAGTTAATGTGTGAAACAAAACACATGACTAATGGCAAATTAGACGAATAAACAAATAAACAAATAAATAAACTAATACATAAAAAATGTATTGGTGAAAAACTATTATTTATAATATAATTAACTACTATAAATAATGAAATTAGATGAATCATGCTTGGAAAAAGCATACAACTTATTAATAAAAGATAAACGACAAATATGTGTATTCATATATTGTCCTCCAAAGGTAGGTTCAACAACACTAGTATCTTCTTTTAGGATGGTCATGAATAAAGTAGCAAACGTAATTCATGTTCATAATGAGGTTATGTTGGAAGTATTGACAGGTATTAAAAATATAAAAGTAGTTGAGCTGATTGAATACATCGCAACCAAAGTAGAAAAGATTTATGTGGTTGACATATACAGAACTCCGATTGAAAGAAAGATGTCGGAGTATTTTGACAAATTAATGTTTCATTTTAATAACACGGAAGATTCAATTAAGCAATTTAGTATAGATAGAATTATTGATAGGTTCAACAAAATTTACCCATTTTTAGAGTATGATGACTATTATTCAAATACTTATAATATAGATACCTCAAATGGTTTTAATTATGAAGACAAATATATACTGCATGAGAAGAATAATATTAACTACTTGAAGTTACGATTAATAGATTCCAAGGAATGGTCTAAAATATTATCCAAGATATTTTGTAGAGAAATAATAATTATTGAAGATTATTTGACTGAAGATAAAGTACTAGGCAAAAAGTACAAGGAGTTCAAGGACAATTACTTATTACCATATAATTTTTATAATGATTTATGTAAAGATATTGCTAAATTAACAAAATACTTATCGTCGGATGAGTGTATGGAATACTTGGATAAATGGAAGGGTAAATTAGGAGTAGAAGTTACACCTTTTACTGGAAAAGAATACCAATTATACTTAAGTATAACAATAGCAAATCAACATTACGATAAAATAGAAATTAATCATTATATAGATAATGGTTGTTCGTGTAAAGCATGTAGTGAAAAGCGAGTCGAGTTATTGTTAAGTGTAAAAAACGGTAAACGAATAACCGATAAAATAATCCATGGGGAATGTGTATCAGTATATAAAAATAAATTAAATAAAAAAATAGCGTCTAATGTGACGAAAGCAGTCACCCTCGCAAGTTCAATCGCAAATGCAAATGCCAGAGATAATACTACTAAGTATATGGAAAAGATAGACCAATCAGCCATGTCTAAATTAAACTATGGGCACAATAAACAATTCAGGAAGATGCTGATAAATAATATATGATTATACAAATCCGAAATAAGTATTTTTACAATCAAATAGTATAGATATGTTATCTAATAATGTATATTATGGAAAAATCGGATGTAACAACTCATGCTGATATAAACAGAATAATCAAGAAATCCAATTTTTTTATAGACGAAATCAATCAACTTTTACACAATCATGGTATTGAGTTTAACTCGCGATTAGATATCATAATGAACTATATACATCACAAATTCCACAATAAAGAATTAAATGACGGTAATTGTAATGTAGACCAAGAAGTGAATGATAAAATAGAGACATTATTTGACGATTTATTACTAGACAAACACGAGTTGATACAAAAAGTGTTCATGTTTTATTGTGACAAGCAGACCAAAATAAATTTAAGTCAATATTATACACCCGTTACAATAGGCAAATTTATATCTGCTTTGTTGGTGGAGAACAAGACATTAGTAGACCCCGCATGTGGTACAGGTGATTTGGTTTTGAATTATAATGGCGACATTAATGTATGGGACATAAGTGAAGATGTGATTGAAATGTGTAAATTTAACTGCAATCTAAATGACAAAGACGCAACATTTGAATGTGTAAATAGTATAAAAGATAATATAGACGTAAAGGAGCAATTTGATTATTGTTGTTTAAATCCGCCATTTGGAACATCAACAGTAATAAACGACTCTAAGTTATTAGACAAATATGAATTAGGCAATAACAAAAAAAAGGAGGAGATAGGTATACTATTTATAGAACGTGCTATGCAACTTTTAAAACAAGAC
>Ga0209137_1003954_pt1 | contig 12038 bp, 5 predicted proteins | sample SaaInl5LU_22_DNA_FD_184642 | JGI IMG/M metagenome (GOLD analysis project Ga0209137, IMG submission 184642) | Marine microbial communities from expanding oxygen minimum zones in the Saanich Inlet - ESP_105LU_22_DNA (SPAdes) (version 2) | ecosystem: Environmental > Aquatic > Marine > Intertidal...
GCAGATAATCTGTTAAATAATTTTACATTATTAACTTTTTCTAACGATTTATCTGTTTTATTTTTTCTCATCATTTATTTATTTAACTACATAATGAATTATATTGTCCAATAACATTCATTATCGCACTTTCTAATGTCTTATAATCTGTCAATAATTTAGACCATATACCACATTCTAATGGTACTTCTAAATTACATACACTTTGTGTTGTTATATAATTATTATATTGTATGTCACAAGTTGGGAATAATAGAGTTAAATTAAAACATCCCGATATTTCATTCTCCACATTCGCCTTAATAGTTTTATATTTTTCAATGAATTGTAATATTTCTGCAGTATTAAAGTTTAATGACGCCAATAAATCTTGTGTAGGGTTATTAAATAATTCTCCATAAGTTGTGTTTATTTGTGAAACCCAATTTTGGTTTACGGATGCCCATTGTGTTACAGACACAACATTTCCTCCCATCGCATTACAACATTCTACATTTGGCTCTAATACATTAGTGTTTTGCCAAACAATATATTCTTCTGTTACATCTTCTCTATCGTTAAAATTACCTTGTAATGTTTGTGATTCATCTACACTATTTGTAAATGCGATGAAGTTTAAACAATTAATATTACTAATTGTGTTATCATGTATAATTGCAGGATTACAAGATATGTTATCCGCACATTGTATTAGATTTCTAGCTTGATATTTTAACATATAATCAAAAGAGAAATCTATTGTACAACTACAATCTTCTAATTCAGGTAATTTAAATCCTTGCCAGTTCTCACTCCCAAATACAACTGAAACATTATTTATATCGTTACAAAGTAACCTATCTGGATCGACTGCCGCACTAAATACTACGTTAGGGTTTGTAGAATATGGATTGTTACCCGTAAATGGAATTAAAGTATTAACATTGTTAGGGTCAATTGTAAAATAACCAAATGAATATCCATAAAATTCTGCAACTTCTTGATATAAATCACTTAGTTGTTGATCACTATACCAATCCAAAACAAAGTTATTGTCATATATAATAGGTTCAAAACTTACTCTACCATATTCATCAATTGCTTGTACCTGCCAATTAGAAGGAATCATTAAGTCAGGATCATCTAATATTGCGTTTGGTTGTATTACAATGTTGTTACCATCGTCATTAAAAACAATTTCTTTAATTATAACCGACTCTTCAAAACAATCTGTAAAAATCTCAGTAGAGTAATAATTATAAACTCCACCAACAGGATTTTGTAAATCATAATATGAATTGTTAACTTGTGTATCTATTACTGGAACTGTATATCCATCTAATTTAATATCTGTAGATACTAATTCAGGTCTAGTTAATTCATTACCCTTTATACAAACGATATATTCGTTTTCACCATCGTTTACTAACTGAAAGTCGTAACCGTTATATGCACAACATTCAGGACTACTTATTATTGTTGTAGATATACCACCCGAACACTGATCATCATTTAAAAAAGTAAATATTGTTTGAAATAAAGGTGTTATATTTTGTGTCTGATTTATATATTCTACATATTCCTCATAACTATTAATATTTTGTATTTCAGGATATATACCATAACTTCTAAGATCATCAAAATAAGCTTGTTCGTCAATTTGAGGTTGTATTACTTGTACACATTTACCATTCCATAATTGGAATACGTTATTAGGTAACGTATTATTTATAAATTCCCAAACTATAATACCGTTATCTAAAACCTCGATAGGTTTACCAACACAAGGTGCAGATGCGGAACAATATTCTGTTAATCTACCAAATTCATTAATATAAGAAACATAGTTTGCGTCTAAACTTCTACAACACTGAGGGAATTCATCAAAACTAACTTTATTACCATCTTCATTAGTATAATAATAAAAAGGTAAACACTCTTGTAAGGTTAAATTCTCACAACTATATTCAACAGTTTCAACCTCTACCTCACTTAAACAAATCTCCAAAGTTTTATTAGTATCACAATCTTCAGTAGAGATTTCATTTAAACAATTTTTTAATGATAATTCATAATTATTTTTAATAATCTGCCATTCTGGAGAATAAACTAAATAACTATCTTTTTGTATTAACTCTAAAAATGCATTATATTCTGCTTCCGCCTCTGCAAATGCTTGTTGTAATGTCGTCTTCCCATCATTTTGTAACGGAGTTTCAATTATTGAATAATTAACATTTAAACAATTATCTATAGGTTGGTAGTTATTTGTATTACTATTATATGTTAATTGTGTAGTATAGAATGTCGACCCTGTAGGGATACCATTAAAAATACCATAATTATAATTTACAAAATAATTTTGTCTTATAGTGTCTGCAGTTATAACTACGGTAGGTTCATTATCAAAATTAGGTATGTAACATCTACTAAAATATTGTAGATATTCACTTCCCCCATCATAAGGTCCAACATGTGGATTGTTACCATTTAATACTGTTAATACATTACTACCATAAGTTTCTCTGTACCATCCTCCAGCTTTTTGGAAGTACATATCGGTAATACCATTCTCTACAACTTCTCCAGTTTCAGGATCAATAAAGTTACTAATTACTAAGTCACCATTAACTGGTGGTAATGGGAACCCATCATCATCATAAGGTATATTAGACAAATCAACTTCACCAGTATAAATGTATAACAACCTTTTTATTTCTTCGATATCTAATGGTTTATCTACAACTACAATATATTCATTAAAATTAACTAATGACTCAGGTGCACCAATAAACCTAAATAAAAACTCAACCGCTTTCCTACTACCCTTACTTTTCCATAACCAAGCAATATTAAGAATCAATCTTCTGTATAACTCAACATCAATTTGTTCTTGTGAAAGATTTGTTGATGTCCCACTAAATTGTCCACCACCATTACTCGGTAAGTATAGTTTAGAAAATGATGTGTCACTAATAAAATTAATCGGTTCTAACCCTAACATAAATGCTAGATCCTTCACTAAAACGTCAGGTAAATTATTTCTTTTATTATATGTTACAACATGCGCAAACTTAATACCATTAATATATTTTTTAACGTAATCAAATTCAACACCATATATCCTAACCAATTTAGTAGCCTTTTCACCATTTAAAGTTAAATCTTCACCGTCTGCCTTTGGTAAGGTATCAAAACTATTTATTGCTTCAGTAGTATATTTTCTAAATATAATGTCAGTATTTGTTTGATCTAACCCCTCACCCAATTTCGTCAATTTAGTAAGATAAGCTATATAAAAGGTGTCGAAAAAATTAAGGTTATACCCATCATCCATTAAAGGGAAATCGTATACTTTTTTACTAGTTAATAATACACCATCATCAGTATAATTACTACTAATAATCTCTGCCCTATATATTGGAGTAATGTCTCTATTTAATATTGTTCTCTGAAAATCATCTAACCCACTAAAGAACTTCTCAATTTCAGACTCATTAGGTTTTATAAAATAAGGGATAGAGGCATCTACATTATTACTTAAAAAGCTATATTGTGGTATATAGATACCCGTAAGTTCAGGAAATGGATTACCATCTACAACCAAAGTTAACTCCGAATTAGTTTTTTGTGTTGCTGGTGTTATACTTTTAATATTTTTTATTATCCCATTGTGTTCTATAACATATGACCCATATTTTAAAGTAAAATTCCTTAAAGGATTTTCTTCACTATTTGTTGCAACATACTTAGAATCTTCAGTATATTTTATAGCGTATGGATTATTAAAGAAATTACTATTAACTTTAAATGTTGATTCGTCACTAGAGATATCATAAACATAATCAGTAATATTATTACCTGTAACACTACCAACTTTATTATCTACGTATATTGCAGCGGGCCAATTCTCCTGTATGTCTAATAAAGATGCCCTAATCATTTCGCTAGAAGATCCATACCATATATAACTCAAAGGATTTGTAATGTCTATATTAAGTTTAGCCTTAACATTACTTTGAATAGTTGATTGTGTGTCACCAGATGTACTAATATCATCTAAAGTAAAAAATTTAGATTTAGTGCCCTGAGTAAATAAGACATTTGGTTTTGGGTCTAAATTAACAGATATCGAAAAGTTACCATTGGTAAATAATGTAGTACCCCCCTCACTAGTAAGCTGAAATCCTACTAAATCAGGACTGAAATTCCTATACTCAATGTTATCATTGAAGAATATTCTTTTTGCGTATCCCGCAATTTTTATTCTGTTATTATTTGCCATTTATCTCTTTAAAAGTCAGTTATATCATCAAAATCTTTCGTTGGGTCAATAGTAAACTTCTGTTCCCTAACTTCAAACAATGGTTTACCAGTAAACTGATCTTTAACTTCATATAAGTTATATTGTCTGTATATTTGGTTACCAAAGTTGTATATAGTATAAATACCATCTTCTAAAGATTTTGTTTGATTAGAGAACAATGCATATGCTAAAGTTTCATCATCGAACTCAACCATTTCAATTTCTAACATAACAGGGTCGAAAAATGTATTTGTAATGATAACCTCTTGTTGTGGGTTACCAATGAATGGTATCGCATTAGGTTTTATTGATGGTGCCGAAGAAGGAGATACCGTACAAAAAACACTTGTGGAGTTATCATTAAATGTATATGCAACAGATGCGTTAGAGTTTCCTTGATTTTGTGTAACTGGTAATGCCCTATTATTAGAGGTTATGATTCTAAATAAATTTTGTATTTTATCTTGCCCAGTACCAGTTTCTTCTTTAAGATATTCAACTCTATAACCAACTAAATTACCATTTTCAAATCTATTTTGTAAATCTAAAGGTATCTGATTTATGTTAAATACAATTCCTTTTACATCTTGATTATCAATTAAAACACTACAGTCTTGTATTGTAGTTCTAATTTGTCTAGGCCTAATTATAATATTGAAAAATCCCTTTGCACCAAAAACATTAGTCGGTAATTTTAACGTATATAACCCACCGAATATCTCATTTGTGTTATTTGGGTTAGACGCAGGTATTAATACCTCCGCAGGGTCTAAAGGGGTTAATTGTACATCTGTTATTAATTCCCTATTAGGGGTATAACTATAAAATATCTCAACATCGTTTATTGATACGTCTGCTGGTCTTATTGTTCCATAATTTCCTGTTGCCATAACTTTTTTTTTAAATTCTTATAAATCCACCTCTATTTGTGTCAATATCATTAGTTGTTTTTATTTCCGACAATAATGCATGTCTCTCAAATATATCAGCAATACCCCTATTAATAAATACTGCACTATCAACTTCTGGTTTAAAAACAATACCTAAATATTCTTCTTTTTTTGTTGTCGCACTTAATGATGTATTAAATTCATTCCAACCACCATTACCTGTTTCAAAAATTGTAGTTTTATAAGATGTATTTTTACCAAACTCGTCAACTTTTTTAGTGTATTTATTTTTAAATGTACTGTATTTTATTCCTGTATTATTTATATCATTAACATTTGCACCGATTTTATAAATAGTTTTTTCTACATCTTCAGAAATAACACCATTAAAAATATTTGTAGTATCATCAGAAGTATTAAGGTTAGGTACATATATATCATCACCTGAAACATCTTTTCGATATGATTTAACTTGACTTAACAAACTATCATCTGTATATCCTGTTATATTAATATTATCTTTGTAATAAAATTCTACAGGTGCACCTGCCAATCTCCCATATGTAAACGAATTAAATCCTTGTGGTTTTGTACTTAAAGTATCTGTTTTTGCAGTATATGGGTTATCTGTAAAAATACCCATATCATCTAATTTTTGTGTAATAAACAAACTAACATCTATGGAATTAGGTATTTTTTGTCCAAATGAGTTTAGTTTGAAATTACCCTCACTATCTATTTTATATTCAGGTATTCTACCATAATAGTATTTAGGGTTATTTTCGTCAATAACTGTTTTACCCTCAGAATTTTTTATTAGAACACTTTTAGGTATCGATCTAATAGTGAAATTCTCTAAATTTATTTTTTTTCTAATATATTTCATATCTTATCTATAAATACATTAAATTGTGGTTTGCCAAAATGTTAAAGTAGGTATATCCCCGTTTGATGGGTTTAAATTAACTCCCGGTGGTACTAAGGATTGTCTACTATTAGGTGAAAATCTATATTTGTACACACCATTATCATTTCTTAAAATTATTTTTAAATATAATACCCCATTTTCACCTTCTATATTGGTTAATGTTATGTTATTAGGATCAAAATCTTTTGACGGGGCTAATTCATATACCCTACCATTAGATGCGTTGTTAAATTGTACTACACCATATAACTCATATTCTTGATTTGGGGCGTTGTCCACTAAATCTTTGAACCAATAAATGTGAAATCCTTCATGAACCTCTTCAGGTTGTGTTACAGGATCACCTAAAATAAAACTAATTTTACATTCGTCTATCGGTAAGGTGAATCCATACTCATTTTCTTGTTCTACACCCACCTGCGTGTAAATGTCTGCAAATCCCAATAATTCATTTTGCCCACTATTAGGTTTATCATATAAAGATAATCTAATAAAACTATTAACAAATCTATTTGTCCTACAAAATACATCATCAAAAATGAAATTAATGTCTCTATATACACCTGCTTCGGATCCCGTACCCCTATGTTGTGGTGAACCCAAATTAATACTTTCTGGAGTATAAAAATTAAGATTTATTTTAAATTTATCTATTATATTTCCAAATTCATCTTCAGGTTTAAATATTATCTTTTTGTAATCTATTATAGGGTTTATTGCGTTTTCTACCTCATCTTTTACAAATTTATCTTCTATTAACTCCGCATTATCTACTGGAAAGAAATTACTTTTTAAGGTAATACCTATTGTAGTACCACTACCTATATTTTCTAATAATATTTTTCTTCTATCAACAAACATCATCTAAACTATCTTCTTCTAATATTGATAAGTCGATACAACTACCACCTATATCTCTCTTACCTAATTCATATTCCCCCACATAATCCGCCAAAGTAACTTCTAAATTTAAATCTGCAACCCCATTATAATTTACTATGTTATATACACCATCTACACCACTACTACCAATTAATGAAGAAATTAACCCACCATCCTCAAAGGTATATTTTAAAAATGTTGGATCTTGTAATAAACTTAAAAATTTGTCTTGCTGGACATTACCGATATCAGATGAACCCAAAGTGATATCTTCTGATATTAATACAAATTCACAAGGTGGATCTTGTCTACCCATATAAAATCTTTTATCTAAATACATATAATGCGCACCACTCTCAAAAGGGTAGTCTACACCACCACCACTACTATCTATAAATCCAATATCTAATAAATCTCTCCACTTAAATACATTAGGTGAAATCTCAGTGGCATAATCAGGTATCTGAAATGATTTTCTTAATTCCACAATATCTATTGGGTTTGTAATGTTAAATTTGTCAATTATTGACTGTAGATTTACTAAAGGGTTAATATAGTTTGAATATTCTCTTATTTGTATTAAATTAAAAGGGTTATAAATATATCCTTCATTTTTATTTTCTTTATTACTATCTATAGCGTTTAGATATTCTCTATAAATTGTGTTTATTCTATGATAAACATCCTCTAATCTTCTTTCTAATAGTTCATTCGCATTATACTCAACAATATCAGCGTAAAAATCAGTATCTGACTCATCTATATTTTCAAAATAAGATGAACCTACATAGTTTGGATCTCTATATGAACGTATATTATAATTTATATTAACATCATTTTCTAAATCATATCCCGCAACTATAGGTGTCCAAAACCTAACACCTGTATTTCCATTTTCATCGGGACTACTAGTTGTGACACTACTACTCAACCCTGAAACTGAATTTGCCCAATATTGTGAATTTAATGAAGAAGAATCTGAATCATTATCATTTTTTATTATACTTAAATATAATTCACTTAATGGTCTACCTAAATTATCAACTAAACCTTTTACATCAACATCTGTTTTAAAATTAAATGCAGCTACATCATCATTAAAATATGTAACCCCATACGCTGCAGGATATAGATCGTAGTCTTTATAATCTACAGTTATAGATCTAAACTTTCTAATATAATACTGTGATGGTTTATCTTTAACAACTCTCTTTATCGTTGACTGTCCCACAACGAAATCAATATCTGAAGGATTAACATCAATTACAAAAGTTCTTAATTTTTTATTGTTTGTCACATTACCTAATTTAAACACCCTATAAAATTTAGTATTTAAATTTAAAGTGTTAGGTGATGTTAAATCTATAAAATTTAATAATTGTATTCTATCACCAGAAGATAAACCATGATTCATCGCAGTTCTAAATCCAGTATACAATCTACCATTTATCTCTATTGGAAATTTTTCTATTACTGGGACACCTCTTTCTATCTTTAATCCCTTAACTATCTCTTTTTGATTATCACTGTCAAAAGGGTATGTTATCTTCAATAAATAATTTTGTTTACCATCACTATCCAACATTCTTAATCTATCATATCCAGGGTCAAATGGAAAAAAATCACACAACGCACTTTTATTATCATTAAATTGTAAAGCATCTTCATCAGGTTCATCGTTATAAAAACCAATCCACCCATCTTTTTCAAAGATACCCGAACTTAATATAGTTTTTGCTTTTATGTTATTATTCTCATCTTCATATATTTTAACATTTTCGTTAAATATAGGATTACTAATAACAGGTTTTATTACACCATAAAATCTATATATAGTACTTTCTTTTCTTTCTTTTTGGAATTGTTCATATTGATCAACAGTTGTATCAATATCGTTTAAAGGTATGGGTTTATTAGTATTTTCTAAACCTATTTGCATTTGGGTGGTGACATTTACATTGTCAGGTAACCTTTGACTATTTAATAATATTTTATTTGTTTCTTCCACTATCTATAAATATTTTATTTTTAACTTACACCAACAAATATTTCAAACCCATCAAAATTAAAGTATGGTATAACCTCAACCTGTACTTCATATGTACCAACACTATTTATCGTGTAAGTTTGACTACTATTTTGATATACACCTACTACTTGTGAAAGTATTGTTTGGTTTATAGGGCCTCCGTTACCATCATTTATTTTGACATTAAATGCGTTACCATTTGATCCTATCGTATTAGGACATAGGTTAAAGGTTCCTCCTCCATACATATTAACATTTATTGTAGCAGTTCCCGAATTTAATACTATTGTAAAGTTTCTAGTTTCTGTAACCTCTCCATTAACAGTACAAGGTGCAGATGTTATAGAAACTGGACCCGTAAAGTTTTGTCCAAAAGTATCTATCAATGTAAAATTAGGTGTGTTACTACTTCCAGTACCACTACTTCCAGTACCTGACGATCCAGTACCACTAGTCCCAACATTACCACCCGTTGTTGTTCCTCCACCTGACCCTGTTCCACTACCACCAGATCCAGAACCTCCTGAACCACCAGATGGATTGTTATTACCTTGTGAACCACCACCTGTAGTATTAGTATTTTGTTGTACTTGTCCCACATCTACCTTTTTAAGTAATGTCTCACCTAAACAAGTTTTATATACAGTAAATGGATTGTCAGATACATTATTTACATTAGGTTGGTTATTGATATTTTCCTCTACACTTTCATTAGATGTACCTAAACCTTGTAGTGTTACTGCATTTATTTTGTCTGCAAAGAACTTAGAAACTGTTTTATGTAACGCAGTTTTACCCGGAACTAAACCAAAATATAAATGATAAGGTGTCTGAGAACGATTAAACCTAACACCACTTACATTATTTACATAATCCACAGAATCACCTACATCATCTAATATCGATCCACTACCGAAATTTAATGTATTATTCCCATTAGGGTAATTTATAAAATTACCTGTCGCGCCAGGTGCTAAACCATAAAAATAATCTGGATTACCATTATTATCTTTATATCCACAAGCATCTCCAGAAATAAATGAATCACCATCATTATACTCTGAAAATACTATAGTACCATCGGGTAACTCATAATATAAATCTGGACTATTATATACTGTTATATCAGGATATGTATTATAAACATTATCACTATCAATACCACCAGGTCTCGTATGGTGAAAACTTCTATCAGATTTATAACCATTAAACCTTCTACAGAAATATTCTCTAATATCTGCATCATGATCAAATCTAACAAAACAACTACCCGCTTCTATACCAATATCATCTTTATCCACAATTTCCACACCTATTTGTGATTGATTTACCGCCGCCTGTATATTTGCACATACTACTGCAGCACAACCAAACTCCACATATGCTCTAAGATTAAGTGATGAATCTTTTTTATCATCTAACTTATTAATTACCTTTTTATCGCCGCCATTATATGGATCTGGATCCCCATCAATTTTAACTTTAAACTCTTCATAACTAACTTGGAATGTTGTAGGTTCTAATTGATCCATAATAAAAGGTACGTCATCTATATCACAATAATTCATACTACCTAATTCCATTATTGTTGTAGGTAACATTAAATTCGCCTTATATTCATTATTGTTTTCTTTAAAATCTCCCGGTTTAATATATGGAGTATAATATATTTCACCATCATACCAACTAATCAAACCATGTTCTATTATTACTTTATAATCATCATATTCTTGTGGTTTATTTTTACATGGTGCAACCCCATTTTGTCCACAATCAGGAGTACAATTAAGTCCTTCACATTTATTTTGTGGGTTAAATAATCCTGCAAGTCCTGGAGGACCATTATCTTCTTCAGATTCAGGATTTTCAAAGGATCCGTCTTCCCCTCCAAGTAAATTATTTTGTGGAACATCATTTTCAGGTACTTGCCCACTACAGTCAGATGACGTTTTGAAGAATTCTCTTCTTTCCACCATTCTAGTACGATCACAAATATTTCTATGATGTCCGTGCCCACCTATATTCTCCCATGTGGAGAATCCATTAGGGTCTTCAGTTTCAACATATTCGGGTTTTCCATGAAATGTTGTTATCTCTCTATTTTTTATAACAAACGGTATCGATTGTGCGTTAAATGTATTTTCAAACTCCGCAAAATTATTAAATGATATAACACAACCATCTTGTGATGAAGTTTTACCATTAAAGGTAATTTCTTGAACCGCCAAATTTTTATTATCTGTTTCATCATCATTTTCAGGAGTACCATACCAATCAGTAACTCTCTTACCTTTAATTTTCGCAGTACAACCACCAACAGTTATAGAAGGATTACTAAATATTATTGTAGGTATCTTAATTCTCCATTGATTATATGTAGGATTACCTTGAAAATTATTCGTTAAATTACCATTTTGTCTTATTCTACATTCGTAATCACAAAATTTATCTTTTTTAATTTGTCCAAATTTCCTTTTAGATTTTTTTAATTTATACTTTCTTTTAATTAATGGGAAATATAAAGAACCACCAACCCAATCATTATAAAAATCAAATTTTAACATTCGTAAGAAAACCGCCACTGGTTCTAAAACACAACTAACCCAATCTTTTACACCCGCAGTTTGTAATCCCGCACAATTTTTACAACCATATGGGGCAACATAAGTTTTATTACATTGTAATGGTGCAAATGGCGATGGGATATGACTAACTCTCCATTCTCTCCCTTCTTCCGCACATCTTAAAGGTATCAGTGGTATCTTAACACAACAATCTGAACAACAAGATGGATCATCAGGGACACCATCAAGAACCCCCGCATTTATCCTTTCATTTTTACACGCACATCCGTATGCATAACTTAAAGATTCATTATTACAAACACTCACACTTGGGTCGTCGCCTTCTCCGTTATTTTTAATAGGACAACAACTATGTACATCACCTTCAGGACAAGAAGATTTACATTTTTTACAGAATAACCTACCAAATAAACATCCCCATTTTAATTGTATTTGTAAT
>Ga0209137_1003956_pt1 | contig 12031 bp, 8 predicted proteins | sample SaaInl5LU_22_DNA_FD_184642 | JGI IMG/M metagenome (GOLD analysis project Ga0209137, IMG submission 184642) | Marine microbial communities from expanding oxygen minimum zones in the Saanich Inlet - ESP_105LU_22_DNA (SPAdes) (version 2) | ecosystem: Environmental > Aquatic > Marine > Intertidal...
ATGATGAACTCTCTGGCGGTCATGGAGATGACGTACTGCTAGGCGACGCCGGTGATGACTTTTTGAGAGGGGGCAGTGGCGCTGACTCACTCGATGGTGGTGAGGGAATCGATTATCTACGTGGGGATGACGGTGATGACTCTCTGCTCGGCGGGTATGGGACGGATACACTTTCAGGCGGTAACGGCTCTGACTATCTCGCGGGAGGCACCGGCGATGATTCGATAAATGGTGGAGCCGACGCCGACCAACTGTTGGGCGGCGAGGGTATAGATACGCTCCGGGGTGATGCTGGTGCAGATACTATTTCAGGTGGCGCTGATAATGATGAGCTCTCTGGCGGTCATGGAGATGACGTACTGCTAGGCGACGCCGGTGATGACTTTTTGAGAGGGGGCAGTGGCGCTGATTCACTCGATGGTGGTGAGGGAATCGATTATCTACGTGGCGATGACGGTGATGACTCTCTGCTCGGCGGATATGGGACGGATACACTTTCAGGCGGTAACGGCTCTGACTATCTCGCTGGAGGCACCGGCGATGATTCGATAAAAGGTGGAGCCGACCCCGACCAGCTGTTGGGCGGCGAGGGAAATGATTTCCTTCAGGCGGACGGCGGGAATGATTATTTAGACGGCGGCGCTCAGAACGACACCCTCTCGGGTGGGAACGGGCAGGACACTCTTTTAGGCGGGTCAGGAGATGATAGCCTAAAAGGTGGAGCGCAGTCTGATTTGATTCTAGGCGGAGATGGCGCCGATTCGATTACCGGAAACACCGGCAGTGATCTTTTGGATGGCGGTGCAGATTCTGATACGGTAGAAGGCGGTTCTGGCGACGATACGATTCTAGGCGGTTCAGGCGACGATAGTATTTTCGGTGAATCAGGGGAGGATTCCATTATCTCGGGTGAGGGTAATGATCGAGTCTACGCTGGCTCCTCAAACGATATAGTCCAAGATAGCTTGGGCGCGGATAGTATTTTTGCAGGATCCGGTGATGACCGAGTTAACGCAGGCGGCGAAGACGATCTCAACGACGATTACGTCGAGGGGAACTCAGGTGCAGACTTACTAACCTCCGGTGCCGGTAATGACGAGATATACGGCGACGACAGGGTCCTTGAATACAAGGGATTAAGAGACGATCCAGAGGATCAAGTTCGTTGGAATGACACCATAGACGCGGGTAGTGGTGATGATCGTGTTTATGGAGGTTGGGGTAGTGATTTTATCGATGGGGGTGTGGGTAATGACTACATCCGCGGAGAGTCGGCCGAGGATACCGTGATAGCCGGTGAGGGTGATGATGAAGTCTGGGGGGATAACGGGGACGATAGCGTCCACGGTGGTGATGGTAAGGATACAATTGAGGGCGGAGTGGGTCACGATCACCTGTTTGGCGGCCAAGGAGCGGACTTAATTCACGGTGGGCTTAATGCCGACACTATTGGTGGTGGAGACGGCTCAGACAGCCTTTACGGTGATGACGGAGATGACCAGCTCTTTGGTGGTGCTGGGAACGACATCCTCTCCGGTGGCTCTGGAGCCAATCAACTTTTCGGCGAAGAGGGCGACGACACCCTAATAGGTGGATTGGCGGATGATAGGCTCGATGGCGGTGTGGGCGTTGATATGCTTATCGGCGGCGAGGGTGACGATGTCTTGGTTGGTGGTGAGCAAGATGACTGGCTCAACGGCGGCTCTGACAACGATAGTCTCTATGGTGACTCCGGTAATGATCACCTAAATGGCAGTTCAGGTAACGACCTTCTTTTCGGTGGCGAGGGAAATGATTCGCTCTACGGTGGCTATGGTTCAGATGATATCAGCGGCGGCCAGGGTTCAGATCTGATTCTAGGTGGTTCTGGTGCAGACACTATGCACGGGGGGCTCGGTGCGGACCAAATAGAAGGCGGTACGGGCAACGATGTGATTCTAGGCGGTGCGGATGATGATCGGCTGTCTGGAGATAGCGGCCACGACTTTATGGATGCCGGTGATGGGAATGATGTGCTCATTGGTGGCGCAGGCGACGATACTTTCGTCGGTGGATTAGGTGCCGATCAGTTCGTATGGGATATGAGCTACGCTCAAGGCTTTGACGTCATTCTTGACTTCCAAAAGGGGATCGATACGTTTAACTTCTTGCATGCGGGCTCTGTTATTTACAACGATGTAATGTTTGCACAATCTCAAAACGGTGTCTCTTTCTCAGTTGGCGACATAAATGTGGAGCTCAGAGGTATAAGCGAATACTCACTTGATGCAACAGACTTTGATTTTACGGTCTGACCCCTGAGGTAAACTTGGCATTAATTTTGCTGCATATTGAGTTGGATCTGTTTAGGTTTAGCTAGATATGAAAAATAGTGGCGAAATATATGCCGAATTTACCCTGATTAAAATTAAGGCCTCTCTTACTCACGAACCTTTATCAGAGGGGCAATTTGAATCCATCCGCAAAGTTCTGTTGGCAACGCAACGTGACCAAAGCCATGCTGTGGACGTTAGGTTATTCATACCGGTATTTTTTCGAAGCTACTACATTCTTCTGTTTGCTGGCAGAGACCGACGCAGAAGCACCTTGGAGCTCAACCGAGTTCGCCTTATTCGGACCTTTCATCGCGTCATCCGTATCATCAATCTAAGCACTTTAACCGTTCTCTCATTCTTACTAGCAGGATTGATGTTCTGGGGGCTGTACTCCGTCAAAAGTGCGGTCGGTATTGATCTAATTCCCGGGTTTCATTTATCTGAGTGGGTTGTAAGCGTTATGCGTGGACTTTCGGAGGTGGCTCAGTGATCAAAAAGGTTTTATTTGTGTCAGTACTGGCTTTGAGCGGATGTTCGTCCATGGAGCGTTTGGTCGATGCCCCAGAGAAACAAACTTCAACCCAGGCAGGGGCTTACGAGCTCGAGCTTTATAAACGTTCGGTACATCTCTTCGACCCAGTTTCAGTCGATGATATTGCCAGTTCTGAACGCCTACAGCCACGGCTAGAAAACCTCTTTATATTGGTTGATGACGGTGATGACTCGGAGCTCTACCGTGGCGTACCGAAGCAGGTGTATGTCTACGAGATATTTCGCCGCTTTAATCTATCCATGCCGCATCTCAACTTGAGAGGTGGTGCCTATCGGCTATCTGAACATGACGATGAGCTTTGGGTCGGTCCCTACTCTTCCAGAGAGGTACAACACAAAATTGATCTAAACAAGCCGTTAACCTCACTGGGGACAAAGAACCTTGCTCAAGGCATAGAGAAAATTACTGAGTTGGCTGTGACGGCTAGGGGTAGAACGGGGCTTGTTATTTTTACTGATTGGCAAAATATAACAGCCCAAGAAGTTGAGGCTGTAGCAAGGTTTAGGCAGCGAGGTGAAGCGCTAGCGGGTTTCAACGTCATGCCGCAGATCGGTTCTTGGGATGGTAGTGAGAATCCCTTTTGCGTCTTCGCAGTTGGTGTCGGTAATGCTATGTCTCGCTCGCTGTTTGATCAGGCCGATGTTTGTGGCTTCTCTGAGGCGGCAGATAAAGTCGCGCAGCCGAGAGATATGGCGTACTTTGTCAGAAAAATACTCTTCACAACCCCTTTAGACTCTGATGGGGACGGCATCTACGACTACCAAGATCAATGTCCTGACACGCCAGCAGGGCGAATTATCAACAGGTTAGGATGTTTACGATTCGAGGCAGAGGAATAAAAATGATGTGCAACTTACGTTTACTTAAGGACCTTAGCCAAATTCTAATTCTTGTCGCTGCGGCTTTTAGTTCCCTAGTGTCGCTACCAAGCCAGGCCCTGGATGGTCGTATGGGAGTGCCTTTCGCCGAGGATGCTCAGCGTCAGAGAGCAATCACTGCCGCTTCTTCAATAGGTAATGATGAGCCGCTTGAAACGGTTGAACCCATATCAATCCCTACTCAGGTTCTAGTGCCTGTAGTGGGACCGTCAGAATTGGAGCGTCAAGTTGAAAAAAAACTGGCTCCGGTGAGCCTGGAGGAGCAGATCCAAAATCAGGGTCTATCTAGCGAGCTAGAACAGTTCGGGTACAACATTTTCACATCGCTTCCAACCACTTTTGCGCCGGTAGAAGGCATTCCTGTCCCACCTGATTATTTGGTTGGACCTGGAGATGAATTTATCCTCCAAATTTTTAGTGCAACGGATATCCAATACAACTTAGTGGTAAGCCGTGAAGGGCGACTCCTGATTCCAGAGGTCGGCCCGATACAGGTGGCTGGGTTAACGTTTGAAGAGACCAAGCTTCTTATTGATCGAACACTCGCAAGCTCAAGAATGGGCGTTAAGACGGTTCTAACACTTGCAAATCTTCATACCATACAGGTAATGCTTGTTGGTGAAGTTATTCAGCCGGGCTCCTATGTAGTGAGTGGGCTATCGAATTTGCTGAATACATTGGTCAGTGCAGGCGGTGTAAAGCGCTCTGGTTCTTTAAGGAATATACAGGTCAAGCGTGCTGGGGATGTTGTTGCGACCTTCGACCTGTACAAACTTCTACTTGAGGGCGATACCAGAGGAAACATCAGCTTACGCCAAGGTGACGTAGTATTTATTCCATCCATTGGGCGGACTGTAAGTGTTGCAGGTGAGGTTCTAAGGCCGGGCATATACGAGTTGAAAGACGAGGAGACTGTCGCCGATATTCTCCGGCTGGCCGGGGGGGCTTTACCAACCGCGGCCTTGGACAAGACTCAGGTTGAACGAATCGAAGCGACGGGTAACTACACGCTAATTCAGGCAAGTCTTAATGACGAGCGAGCACTGACACCAATCAAAAACGGAGATTTCATCCGAGTCTACCCAGTCCTCAATCAGATGAATTCGGTGGCACTGCTGCAAGGTAATGTGCTTACGCCTGGGGGATATCAGTGGCGTCCCGGTATGCGGGTAACCGATCTGATTGGTGATCAGGCCACATTGCGGCAAAGTACAGATTTTTCGGTAGCCATGATCGAGCGTGAAAATCCAGAGTCGAAAAGAACCGAAGTAATCTATTTTGATCTAGGTGCTGCTCTAGCCAATCCATCAGCCCCTGCGAATGTGATGATTGAACCTCGAGACCGACTCACTATTTTCGATGTCGCCAGTAATCGAGAGCAAAAAGTGCGTGAGGTGGTAGAGAAGGTGCAGGCGCAGAGTCTAGCGGGTGAGTTACCCGGCATCTTTACCGTTACAGGCGCGATTAAGCACAGTGGTGATTTTCCATTGGCAAAGAGAACTCGTCTTCTAGATGCGCTAAAATATGCTGGCGGACTGAAGCCTGGCATCGACCGTGATTATCTTATTCTTGTGCGAACAGATGCCTCGACAGGATCAGTAGATTTTATCGATATTAGTCTTCGGTTAGCGCTAGAGAGTCGAAGAAGTGATCACAATCCGATTCTAAGACCATCAGACCGCATCTACGTTTTCGATCAAAAACTCAACCGCTCGGAACTGATGTCTGATGATCTCTATCGTTTGGCAAAGCAGGCAAACTCTTTTACCGAGCTAAGTATAGTAGAAGTGTCTGGTTCAGTTAGGTTCCCAGGTCAATATCCCTTGGTGGCGGGTATGAGACTGGCTGACCTTATTAAGGCTGCTGGCGGTATGACTGAGGATAGCTTCGGAATTTCCGCGACACTCTCTCGTCAAGTTGAGTTGCAAGATCAATTCGTTAAAACGGATATGCTAGACGTTACGATTGGCAAGAGTGCTCCGATGCTTAATGGCACGGATATAATACTCGAGCCTCGTGATCATTTGATTATCCGTCAGAAACCAGAATGGCTCTCGAGTCCTGGCTCCGTAATCGTCAAAGGCGAGGTGCTATACCCCGGAGAATATAAATTTGAGAGAGGCGAGACCCTTTGTGGGATCGTCCAAAAGGTGGGTGGATTTACTGAAGGTGCCTACTTATTTGGCACCGTTTTTACTCGTGAGAGCGTGCGTCAGCGTGAGCAGGAGGCGCTAGATAGAATCTTCCGTCAGATCGATGATCTGTTAGCGGATGTCCACCTAAGTCCGGGTGTTAACAAAGATACAAAAATGCCGGTGAATCAGAGTACCTTCGATACCTTCAAGGTAATCCAGCAGCTCAAGCCTGAGAAGGCAGCAGGGCGCTTGGTTGTCGACATGGAACGTGCGGTTAGGCAGTGCGACGAGAGTGTGGATATCGTACTAGAAGACGGAGATCAAATTTACGTTCCTGCTTTTCAGCAAGAGGTAAGCGTAGTCGGACAGGTCTACTTCCCGTCCTCCCATAAATTCTCGCCAGAGCGAGGCGCGCTTGATTACATTAATTTTAGCGGTGGTACCAAGGAGCTTGCCCAACGGGAGCATGTATACATTGTTCAGGCCAATGGTGAAGTTATGACTGTAAGATCAATGGCTAGCACCTGGGGCTGGCTGTTGGCACCCTCAAACACGCGGGTGACACCAGGCTCTACAATTTATGTTCCGCTGAGTGTGGATCGCATCAATGGGCGTGAGTTAGCTCAATCATGGGTTGATCTGGTATATAAGCTGACACTCTCAGCTGCAAGTGTTTCTTTCCTGTTTGGTGGGAATTAGGATCCGTAAATGACACAGATAAAGGCGAATACTCAGGAAAGCCCTTTAAATCTCGATCAGGATATAGACCTGTTCGAGTATCTGTACGCACTGCTGGCAGCGAAGTATAGAATTTTGCTGCTTGCTATAGTTGTCGCTATTGGGATTTTTGGATTCTCTAAGACCATCGAGGATACCTTCTCTGCGACGGCAACTGTAGCCGTCAATATTAATAGCGAGCCGGGTGGTGTTGCACCGAAAAATTATCGGGCAGGAGACTCGCTAGGGTTGATTGAGTACGACCTGTTGATTGATCCCGCTGCAGATAACGAGATGCAGAGATTGTTAGCGAGGATGAAAAGTGCAGCATTCTCCGAGTTGTTTGTGATGGAGAATGATCTGCTGAAATACATCTATGAGGATCATTGGGACAGCGAGAAGAACGAGTGGATTGATGGTTTTAAGCCCTCGAAAACCGATGCTGTTCTCTATTTCCGCCGATCTATGCGTTCGGTCAACCTCGATCAAGCGACAAAGCTGCTGGACCTAAATTTTGTAACCCGAGATCCAAAGCTTTCGGCCTCCCTCGCGAATCGGTTTGTAACGCGCTTCAACAAATATATCCAGCAGATGGACGCTCAAGAGGTGGCAGAGCGCCGTCGTTTTCTGGAGAGTCGGTTGGAACAAACCTCCAATCTGGAGATACAACGCTCAATCTACCGCATGTTAGAGACTCAGCTAGCGACAGAAGCTCTGATTTTTGCAAAACGTGATTACCCCCTTGAGGAGATTCAGCCGGCACTTGCTCCACAGTTCAAGTCCGCGCCAAAGCGAAAGACCTGGGCGATCTTGGGTTTTGTCGGTAGCGCCTTCGCCGGCGTTGTGTTTGTTTTATCTTGGGTGTTGATCTCGAAATTGCGCAAAGCGCTGCGTGCGTACAGCGGACAATCCGGCTCTGCGGCAAAAACGCCTGAACAACCGTTAGTTGCAGCTAAGCCTCCTTCCGATAAAGCCGACGCTATCGCTGCTTCTATAGAGGAGGCTGACGTTCCCTCTCGCGAGGCAGCGAGTGTTGTAACCCCTGCAAACAAGACCGAGCATGCGCCCAAAACTGGGCAGCGAGACCTCCCAGCCCGCCAGGAGCTAGATGAGTGGCTCGATTAAACGGCGTGAGTTAAAAGCGAACCAGAGACAGGTGACTGATATCAAGCTGGTAAGCTAGGTCTTTCCGCAAAATTTGGCACGCAACCTGCATTCACAGATTCAATATCTATGCGGGAGCAAAGTAGTGTCAGATTTGAGTCTCATTTCTTTAAAACAGGAAAATCTAGAGGGGTTAGCCGAGGCCTATACTAAGGCAGCGCCGTTTCCACACACTGTTTTAGATAACTTCTTGGATGAGGATGCATTCGATGCACTGCTACGCGCCGATTCAGCCTTGTTGCCGCGCTTCTCTAGCGTCGATTTTCTAACGTTTCTTGGGCATCTGACGTCGAAAAGCGAGCCTTTGCTTGCCGATGTGTACCAAGACAATGAAGCGATGCTCACGCCGTTCATTCAGCAAACAGCACACGTTGACTTCGCTAAGCACCTAACACTTAACCTAGACAGGCGCCTTGAGCTGATTATATTTCTCGATGGAGATGGTTCATCGAACTCGGGTTTACGGCTTATCGCCTCCGGGGACGATAGCGCGTCAGTTTTAATTAGAGCCAAAGCAAATCGCTGCGTTATCTTCGACACCAGCGACTTTACGCCCCATGCGCAGGTTGTTGATCGGCTTACCGAATCCAATGGGCGTATCTTCTCAAGGTATTACTACTCAACCGGTCGACCCGAACGCGAACGTTTTGAGTCAATTGCGCCCTTAGCCGGCGATGATGATGGACGCTTACCCTCCATCAAAGATGGTATCAAGCGGCAACTAAAGCTGTTCCTACCACCGATAGTCTATCGATTGAAAGGGACCGATAGCTCAACCCGGATTACAAAATGATAGCGGTGTTCAAGACAATATTCGGTGCCTTCAGCGTGCGGATGATAGGTTTGGGTATTAGCTTTTATCTAAATGTCTATTTTGCGTCACGAGTCTCGGCTGCCGAACTCGGGGGGTACTATACACTTACCCAGCTACTGCTACTGCTCTCTGTTCTATATCGCACTGGCTTGGATATGGTCATTGTTAAGTACAGTCGAGTACTTGGGCTTGAACGTCTCAAGGCGTTGACGGCCTTCTTGGTTCGAAGTGTTGCGCCCCAGCTGCTGATCGGCACCTTACTGCTGCTGGCTCTAACGCCTCTTGCACTCAACTATTTGGGTTGGGAGGTCATAGTTTACGCTCTGATCTCAGTAATTCCATTCTCGATGGCTCACCTGGTTGCGGAGTATCTCAAAGGTCGGGACTATCAGAATAGGGCAGCACTATTACAAAGCGCTGCCATACCTCTGATCACGCTTCTCGTTTTCCATTTCACGAGCTTTGATGTGATTCAAAGCTATCTTATAGGTGTGCTCTGCGCTGCGCTGCTAGCTCTATCTTGGCTTAGGAGCGCAGCTAGCCATCACGCCGGCGTGGAAAATGAGAGCCAAGATACGCAGGCGACTGTCGCCCAGTCTCGGCAAATCTTTTTCACCGTTGCAATTTTAAACGTGGTTATGGCGACCGCGGATACGCTCTGTTTATCCTTTATGACCGCCGGCGATGATGTCGCGGTTTACGGGGTTGCGAGTCGAATAGCTCTACTTTCATCAATCGTCTTGGTTGCTGTGAATGGGGTTATCGGCCCTCGATTTTCTCAATACTGGGTTGCGCGTGATATAGAGGGTTTGAGGTTTGAGTTTTTGCGAGCCACGGCGGGACTGGCGCTGGTTGCTACACTGATTTTTGCAGTGACTCTGATATCAGCGAAGCCATTTTTGAACTATTTTTTTGGACCAGCATACGCAGGCAGCTACCCGGTACTGATTATTCTCACCTTTGGGCAACTCATTACTCTATCCACAGGCCCGGTTGCTTACGGACTTATGATGACGAAAATGTCTGTCTATCATCGCCGCTCTCTCTACTATGCCGTTGCAAGTAACCTGATTTTAAACCTGGTATTGATACCTCCGTACGGTGTTATGGGGGCTGCAGTTGCAACGGCTATCAGTTTGGTCATTAAGAATGGCTACAGTTTTATAGTTTTCTGGAAATTTATTCGCTTCGAGGTTTTGAATAATGAAATTGCCCGCTAATGCTGAAATGCATCTGCTCATCATTTGGCAGAACGCTAGGTATCGCCAGGCCGAAATTTTGCAAGAGGTTGCAAAGGCTATGACGATCGTGGAAGTCCTAGACGTTGAATGGTCGAAAGATAAATTCTCCGAGAATATGACTCGTTTTTATGGCCAAAAATTACCCAGTCAATCTCACAAGGAGAAGCATTGCGGTAAAGGACCCTTCTTGTTGGTAATCACTCGTGATGATCAACCCCAATATTTAGAGCGCGATACTATCTCCAGATCGATTGAGTTGGTGAACACCAATATGTTCGATCTCAAAACGAAGCTTCGTAAGATGACAGGCGGTGGACATCGCATCCATGCAACCAACGATCCGATTGAAACCGCACATGATCTTAGCCTCCTGCTAGGGATGAGTTTAGATCGCTACCTTGAATCCGCACCTGAGCGTTGGAACGGTAATATCAGGTTTTTCAAACAAGATCTCGCTGGTGCCCGTGGGTGGGAATCAGCTGAACAGATGTTCGAGATTCTTAACAACACCATAAAATACGCTGTGCTGAGAAATTTTCAGAGCTTCCCAGAGAAGCTTACGCTAGCGGGCCACGAGGATGTTGATTTCATCTCGGATGATTACGAGAACTTTATCTACCTAATTAATGCCAAAAAGGTCGTTCCAGAACCTTATCGCGTTCAGCATGAAGTTTCGATAAACGGAAATACGACGTTCATTGACGTACGTAGCACATCCGACGGCTACTACGATCCAAAATGGGCGAGGGCACTGCTTGACGACCGGATCTATTGGAATGGGCTCTATATCCCTTCAGGACAGCGTTACATCTATGCGCTGGTCTATCATGCATTGATACACAAATGGAAAATTTCACCTGACTATCTGGTGCTGATAAAAGAGAAATTAGGAACTGAAGACTTGGCGCAGGTTAAAAGCATGCTTGATAGATTTATGGCCATCGAGGGTTTCAAGTACGTTGAACCTAACGACCTATCGGTCGGATTTAATGGCCAGCCCTGGAGTCTGCGACGAACAATTAATGAATATCTTATGAAGATGAAACGGTTAAAGATGAGGCTTGCCAGTGTATGAAATTTATAAGGCGAGTCATTTGGTATCTGCAGCGTAACTCGTTTTACAAGTTCGATCGTGCATTAACTATTTTAAGGATGTTAATCGGCGCTCCCGAGCTCTACTACAAACTGTACGTTATTGAGAAGTATCGAGATATTAAGTTATTTAATTTCTCTTCCTGGCATCACTCATGCCGATATTTAGTCGCTAAGAAAGATGGCGTTAAGGTATTTATAAAATTGGGCCATAACTTCCTTATACATAATGAGGTCGAGGCAAGTCGGCGGCTTTGCGAAAGCGGAAGTGATCTGGTACTTGAGGTGCTAGATCACCGGCTTTCCCGCCTATTCTCATCGTATGTGACCTTCTCGTTTTTAGAGGGCTATGCTCCACTGGATGAAATTGGAAGCTTGTCTGCCAATCAGCGCTCAATTGTTGAACGCCAGTTGAAGCTTTTTCTTGCCCAAATTAAGCGTGTCGGTATTGTTCATCGCGATATCAAGCCCGCAAATATTTTCGTAGAGAAGAGCGGGGTAGCGGTTAAGGTGATCGATTTCGCGATGAGTTTAGGTGACAACCTAGAGACTGTTCAGTATGCCCTGTTTAACGACTTTATTCAGTGGGACATGGGCGGGGATTACAAAATGCCAAATGGCGAGTGGTGTGACGACTACGCGATGGAGTTGATCTTCAAGCAGCTCTCGGCGCGTTTCTGAAACTGTGCTGGTAGATTGTTGCTAATGCTAACGAGAGACAGCAGATTGATAACCCTGGCATGAATATGTACTTGGACTGCAGAATAATTACGATAGTGGTTGATATAAAGAAACAGAATATCGCAAAGAGCAAGGCGTTGCTCTCGCCCGTTTTGGCCTTATGCTGCCAAAGTGTAATCAAGGTGTTGCGCAGTACTAGGTAGCTCATTATTAAGTAGAGTAGGGCCCCAATAAACCCGTATTTAAAGGTAACTCCGATCATACCCAGATCGGATGAGTGAAACTTCCACCATAGAAGCTCCTGCTCGGTCTTTTTCGAGTAACTTTGTTGTCCGAAGCCAAAGATAGGGTTCTCTTTTATGACCTCCCAGGCGATGGTATATGACTTGTAGCGAACACCATCAAACTCGGGATCTAGCGTTGCTAGATGGGCAAACAGCA
>Ga0209137_1003957_pt1 | contig 12029 bp, 12 predicted proteins | sample SaaInl5LU_22_DNA_FD_184642 | JGI IMG/M metagenome (GOLD analysis project Ga0209137, IMG submission 184642) | Marine microbial communities from expanding oxygen minimum zones in the Saanich Inlet - ESP_105LU_22_DNA (SPAdes) (version 2) | ecosystem: Environmental > Aquatic > Marine > Intertidal...
AACCAATAAGTTAGATGGTACATTTCATAAATGACGATTTTATAATTAATCTTAAAGTTAGACACAGCCTATTTCCATTTAATTTTTGGGTGTTATTATTCCTAAAAGGACTAATGGATATTCTAAACCGACGTCTAAGTAAAACCACCGAATATCACGATAATAAAAATGGGACAATTATAAACATTATTTTCTTTAAGTCATTTTGTCCCATCTAACTTGTTAGTTAATCTTCAAGGGTGTAAAAATCTCGTTTCTCGCTTAAAACTACAGTTTTCATCTCTAAAACATTATTTTATTCTCTTTAAGTCATTTATTACACCGTTTGAAATTTACATTCTTGGAAATTTAAAATGCCAGTTTTTAGTAAATTAAAATATGTTACTATGTTTGACCGTTTCATGCCGTGTAAAATGTGGTTGTACGAATTTACCAGTAAACTGATAAATGGGTAGCACACCCCCCCCTAATCGAATTAATGTTTCTGACAGAAATATTATTGCTTTTGTTTCTAATTTCTTATACCATTAATGAAAAATAGCCAGTAACGTTTTAGACATTTTGACCACCATTCAATTATAAGAAAAGAAGAAGGGTTTATAATAATAATTAAGTAATAGTTGGAACATTTATAATAATGACTGATACCAAACTATTTATAGAAGAAACATTTTACTATTCATTTTACAATATATAATATTGTAATCTTTATATAATTTTAATTTTTAATGGTACAAATGGTCAAGTGGTATAATCAATATATAAATTACATAAAGGAAATTGTTGTTTAAAAAAAATAAACACCAATAACATAACGCTTCATTGGAACACAATATGGGTACAGAAAGAAAAAGTTCAAATATTAATTCTCAAAATCTGGACGTTATATTTGTATTAGACATAACAGGGTCAATGGATTCATGGATTAATAGAGCAAAAAAAACTATTGGTTCTGTTTCAGACAAGATTTCTAAAAATAATGTAGATGTTCGTTTTAACATTATCGGATATAAAGACGTCTGTGATAGAAGATGTGATGAACATTCCATACATTGTCCAGTCGAATGCAAAAATAGTAAATGGGTACATATTAGTGGTTTTACGAATAAATCATCTGATATTGTTGATTTTCTTAAAACGGTATCTGCCTCGGGAGGTGGTGATTTCCCAGAAGATTTATTTGGTGCATTACAGTTGGTAGCAATGGAGCCATGGCGGGATAATGCCAAAAGAGTCGCAGTTATAATTTCAGATTCCCCTCCACATGGTGAACAATTTTCAGACTTCCATTCAAACACACCAGACTATCCTCTACCTTATGATGGTTCAAAGGTACCAGAAGACATTGCAAGAGACCTTCGGAGAAATAATATCCAGATATTTATATTGTATGTAGAGAGTAATACTCTTGAAAAAACAGCAGAATTTCTGGAAAAAAATGAGGTTCAAACAAGAGTAACATCAATGGTTGATGAGCATTGGAAATTTTCTCTCATTATTCCAGATGATTTATCATGTATGGCACTTGATTTTGGTGATGATGAAAAGATTTTGGTTGATGGTCTTGATGGACCATTTAGTTCAACTTTTTTTCAGTTACGCCGTGGACTCAGCGATGATGTTTTGCGACCATTAATAAAATCTTGTTTCGAGGCGGGTATGAAAGATGCAATACGACTTGTTTTATATATTCGAGATAGAACTGGGGATATTAAGGAAAAAGATTTGGGAAGAAATGCTTTTTGGATTCTTCGTGAACTAGATCCATCATTTGTGTCAAAATACTACAAAGAGTTCATAAATGATGTTGGATGTGTAAATGATTTACTAAACCTTGCATCAAAGGCTGATGTTGTTTATGGTAAAATAGAACATCGAGAATTATTATTTATGGCGGTTGCAACAATGCAATGTTATTTGAAACATGTTAATACAAATGAGGGAAAAGAAATCTTAAATTCTTTATCTAGTAATAAAAGACATCGTCATCGTCGTTTACTAGAATGTCTGAATAAGAGTTCATTATCACGTGTTGTGAGTACTAATAACCTTGAACTTCCTCCTTATTTTATTTACAAATGGCTTCCAAAGTTTGGTTCAACTAAACGTAGTAATGGAACAAAAAGGTTAAAGAAATGGGAACGTGAAAATAAATTTGCAACAAGACTTTCAAAGTTGATGTTTGTTCACCATGATGATGCTAAGTTGGAAGATACATTGAATAATATTCCATTGTCCATTCCATCTAGAGAAATTATTAATTTCTTGAATATTCCAAAGAGGGATAATCCTGAAAGAGAGGCGTTATACAGGGAGTTATATAGCTTTTTGGCAAAACTTTGTGATAATATTCCAGTTGAAGTACCGATGTGTGCTGGACATTGGGAAAATGGTGTTGAACCTTCAAAAGCTACTTCTGGTGCTCAGAAAAAGTACAAGAGATGTTTTGAAAAAAGAGTTCCTGAGAAGCTTGAAAAAGCTATTCAGAATGGTAAAATTAAGGCTACAACTTTACAAGGTTATGAGATGACATCTCATTTTATTTCAAAGATTATGAGTGAAAGAGCAGATGAAAAATTTAAAAATATACATGATAATAACGTTGTTAATGAGCAATGGAAAGTATATTTTGAGAAAAACAAGTTAAATGGTAACTTTAGTTTTCAGCTTGATTGCACAGGATCAATGTTAGGTGGAAGTCCAATGCCTCTTTCTCTTTCATTGGCACTATTTCTTCTATCTGGGAAAAACAAGTTTATCAGCTTCGATAACCCTGGTTGGTGTAATGTTAGTGGTACAACATTATCTGAGCAAATACAATCTGTTCTTTCTCATTATTCAGGATTACATGGTGATATTGCAGGTGGTTTAAAAATTGCATTAGAACAGGAAGTTCAACCATGTGTTCACTTTGTTCTTACAGACGGTAGGTACCCTAGAATGAATATTCAAGAAGCTGTTTATGTAAGAAATAAACTTAACAAAGGCAATCTTACAAAGGTTGTAATCTTAAATCTTCGCACGGGAGATGATAAACTTTTGATCCGAAAACCAGATATTTTAGGAGGAGAAGGTTTCTATGTAGTTTCTGGACACTCACCTGTGTTAATTAAACTATTTTTATCAGAAAATGGTGACATCGAAAGTCAGGTTCGCAATATGTTACGCGAAAAATATCCGTTAAATGAGTAGAATATATATATTTACATTTACAAAAAAATATACAAAGACATGTATGATACGAGATATCTATTAGAACTTAAATCTGAAAAATAAATATTTTTACCTTTTACAAATGCTAATATGTTTTTTTATAAAGCTAGGTTTAAGAGGTTTACTTAATGAATATGGGGTAGGTGTTAGTTCACAAAATGAATATTCACATGTGATAGGGTCGTATAACCAGTCAATTGAACAATATATTAAGTTTTCTAGGTTGTTAAATATTGTTATAGAATAATCTAATATATTTTTCAAAGAATTCGTATCTACAGTGTTAATTATATTTTTACTTTCTTTGAATTTCTGATTTTCACGAAATGAATTTGGATAAAACATTTTATAAAAAGAGATATAATTCATATTACTATCATATCTTGCTTTTTCATAGTACATATTACCACCCTTATTGTAAATATAAAAGAAACTTATTCTTCCACAAAAAATGTGGACTTTTATATCATATGGTATAATTCCATTTCCAATTACCTTTTCAATAAATGGCTGTTTGAACTTTGAAATTACTTTTATAAGTAAGATAAGGTTATATTTTTTCTTTTTAATTTTATCGATGTATAGTCCATCTTTAATTTTTTCTAAAAGTAGAACATTTATAGCTGAATGACCAAAAGAACTTTTAAGTACAAATCTTTTTAGCGATAAATCAATATCCTGTATTGATTTAATTTCTTTTATAAATGATGTTTTAAGGTCTGGAATTTTATTTTTTAAATGTCTAATAGTCAATAATTTATTCCACGCATATGATAGGGTAGAATAACGTTTTCTATTGTATACAAAGATTACTTTGTATAGAAGTTGATAGTTTGTCATTTTATTAATAATTATATGTTTTAAAATATTTTACCATAAAAACTTAGTATAAACTATAATGTCCGTATTTTTTATTATTATTAAATGAAGTTTATTTTTAATTAGTTAAAATATTTACTTTTTGTTGCATTCGCTTAAAAAATTGGTATAATCCATCACGAACCCCATAAGATATATTTCATAAAATCATGTAAGGGTATAGCTGATTACATACTTCTTAATATTTTCAATAATAATTTATGTTTAATTTTTTAAGTATTATTGAGAATATTTTGTATAATAACTTTTTCTAATTATGACTTTAGATTACATAACTGGAACACCACCAACAATACCAGCACCTAAAGATAGACCAGCTCCGGTTCTGGCAGATGCACCAATAGCAGGACTATAAAGTTCAAGGATTGCGAAAACAGCAGCAGCGGTTACAGCAAGCATTACAATTTCACCAAGAGCAAGCTTAGTCTTAGGAACAAGGTAAGCAGCAAGAGCAACAGCTCCACCTTCAACTAAATATTTTGCGGCTCGTCTAAGAACTTCCATAACATCAAGTCCGTAATCCATTTTGCTAATCTGATAAGTATATAATATAAAAGAAAAAAAATTTCTGTTTTATTTCAGAAAATATTTCTGTTTTATTTCAGAAAATATTTCTGTTTCGTTTCAGAAAAATATTTTTTCGGTATAAAGAATTTATATATACAATATATCAAAAATGAGTAGTTCTCACAGAATGACACCCCAGAAAGTTTCTAATGATCAAATGAAGAAACAGAAAAAGAAAGTTATGGAAGAGGAAGTAGATTTTCTGGAAGTTGATAAGCCTATTCCTGGACAAAATTTTGTTTGCATGTCCTTTTTATCTCCAGAATCAGCTATTAAAGAAAGATATTTATGGTATCTTAAAGAATTTTTAAATGATTTAGTGAAACCTATTCCTCAACAAGATGAAATTTCAGATACGGAATACAAAACCAAGTTACATAGTATTTTAATGAATAAGTTTACACATAAATGTATTACTGATATTTGGGAAGACTTTTTATTCTCTAATAAGGAAGAGTTGAACAAAAAATATGACGAAGAGGTAGATTTTCAAACATCAACTCGTGGTCTTAAAATACGTGGTGTGTATGATACATACGGTGAGGCTAAGAAAAGGACTGAACAAATTGCACGTTTTGATAAGAAACATCATGTTTATATTGGTCAAATAGGTTATTGGTTACCCTGGGATCCTGATCCGCATGAAGTTCAAGAACAAGAATACCAGGAGAGGGAACTTAACACCTTAATGAAAAAGTACCAAGAAAATCTTATTAATAAGGAAGAATTTTTCCATGCAAGGAACAGAGAAAAAATGGAATCGTCACTTAGAGAAAACAAAAATTCTAAGAGGGCAAGTATTAAAGACAATAAAGAGCTTGAGAAGGTTAGAAAGACTGTTTCTGAGAAAGATAAACTATTAAATCAAGCATTAGAAGAACAAAGAAATAAAAATCCAGAGCAGAAAGAAGTTAAAAATGAAGATGATTCTGAAACATCTGATATTGAAGAAGTAAAAGTGTCCCAATATCAGAAAGAAGATGTGGAATCAACTGAACAAATTGAGGAATCATCTAAAATAAATGTAAAATTTGAACAATCAACGGTAACAAAAGAAACTGTATCTAGTGTATTTGAAACAGACGACCCTTGGTTGCAACGAAAGAAAGCTCAAGTATAAGTTGTGGATAAAATGGACGTCAAAGAAGTAGGTTATTCAAAATTAGAAGAATTAGAATAAATAAAAATTATAAATAAAATAACACTAATATTATATTTGTAAATTCAAACTGGTGTATGTTTCCATATTAATTTTATGGTGATTTTTGGCATGATAATCCAAAATTATATGATAAAAATGAAACTCATCCATTGAGTAAAAAAACATTTGGTGAATTATATGAAAATAAGATTGAAAGAGAAAATATAATAAAAATGGTTATAACTTAATAACAATATGGGAAGTGAATATAATAAATAATTATTTTCGCTTTCTGTAATCGCATCTTTTACAATTATTTATATGACTTCCAGCATTATCTAAAATAATAAGGTGATTTTTATACTTCTCAAATACAAATTCTTCAAAAAACTCAACTAATCTTTCCTTTATCATTCAACCTTTCTTATACAATTTCCAAGGGTGTAAAATGGGACATTTTTAAGTAATTTTGAATTATTAAAAATGACCTAAAAAATTATATATTATAATTTGTAGAATGAAGTTTAGAAGGTTTCTTCGTCTGTTCTTATAGTTAAATAGGGGTTAAAATGTCTAAAACGTTACTGGTTGTTATTCATTAAGACTATAAGAAATAAGCCTATTTTAATGGTATATTATAAGGCCTCAAACGGGAACGACATTTGCATCCAAATAAAGTCGTACATTCGTTACATACCTTACATTCACGGTTCTCTGGATATTCATTTTTACAGTTTTTGTTAATACATTTACCACGAGGTAGTTCATTAACGCTACGGTGTAATTGAGGAAGAGGAGGAATATCCTTTTTCTCATCTTTTTTGTCACAATATAAAAGATTATTCATTTTAATATATAATATATAAATTAGTAAAAAATAATCAATTTTTAGTAGAACAGAAAAAACATAATAGATATATTTTTCCTGTGCTGTAAAATCCAATATCTTCTTTATTACATTTGATACAATTAAAAAAGAATGTATCTAATTCAATTTCTTTTTGAAATTCAGTAATAATTATAAGTTCTTTAGACAAATCAAAAGTGTTTTTTTGTTTTTTTTTGTTTTTTTTTTGTTTTACGATACTGTTTTCATTAAGGTTTCTTTTATTCATTGTTTAACATAAAATAGAATTTAATATATTAAATTATTCAATTTTTAACTTTTTACTAATTCGTTAAAAATATCTGGTAATTTTACAGATTTATTGTTAGTCTTTTTATAATTGTGATGTTACCGTTATCCGAATATTCAAGATTTATTATCTTATTACTTTGCAAGAATTCTAAAATATTTATCTTGTCATATTGCCATTTTTTTTGTTTGGATAAATAATTTCTCTATTTTCATTTTTCTTTGCCTTTTTAGTGTACAGATAATAAACATATTTCTGAGATGGTTTACCTGGATTAATTTTTTCACTTGAATCAAAGAAAATATATCTTATTTTTTTAGTATTGAATGTTTCGATAGATTACGAAATAGTCCAAATTCTTCTTCAATTCCATTTCCCCATACCATTTAATTTATTAGAATTCATAGATGATAATATATTATTACACTATAATTATAAAATACTAAATATGTCTCATATGGTAACATTAACTCCAATTGGAAATGGATACGGACATTATGGAAATATGGGAATGTCTGCCTTGAAATCAATATCATTTTTTTTATTATTTGCAGGTATTATTCTTGTTGCAATTGGATATGTTCAACAAGAAAGATTGAATGTTCCACCAAGAGTAGAATATAGATATGTTCCACGAAGTTTCAAAGAAGAACAAGCGATAAGTACTCCGATATTAAGTGTTTTTGGAAAAATGTTTTCAGATAGAGGACCATGGGAGAAAACAAATGGATTTGTTGATACATACCCTTGGCAAAGCCAACTTATAAACTCAAGGGTTGTATTACCATTTAATAATCCTTCTAGTGGATTTGGAAGATCTGTTGGTGAACGTGTTATAGGATAAGGTATAAAGTAAAAGACATTAAAAAATATGTAAGTATGTTAAATGTATTATAGTAATAATGACACGTGGTATGATGAAATAAAACTTCCAATAAGGAATAATGAGTATAACCCATATGATAGTTATGTTGAAATGCAATCTTCAAATAATATTTATAGAAACTATGACAACATAGAAAATAATAATAAAAGTATAGATCGAGATGATTATGTTAATAGATTAATACCTGGATTTTTTATAATATGTATATGTTTGATATTTGCATTGTTTATTTTAATGAATATTATTATTTATAACACGTTTGATTTTTCTGGTTCATTAAATAGGTGTATTAAACATAAAAATATTCCTGTAAAAGGAATCGTTATTTCAAGTAACAACAGTATTGTGATATTTGAATATAAATTTTACTATAATAAGTATTACATTTTTAATATTACATGTGATATAAATGTTCAAAACTCTGATTTGTTTCAAATAGGATATAAAAGACAACTTTATCTTTCTGATACAAAAGACGATTGCAGTCTTACAAAATACAAATGTGTTAAACACGATATAGATGGTTTTACCAAATTTATTATTTCAATTTTAATGTCAATCGTAATATTTATTCTTATTCTTTCAGTTATAATATACATAGTAAGTTATTATTATACATAATATGAATAATTGTGAACTTGTAATAGAAAGGATATAATAAAATATGATTTACATTAATTTATATTTGAATAAAACGATAAAAGTTTGAATATCAGTTATTTTTACTGGATGTAATACACCAACCTTTCACATTAGTACATAAAGAAAATATTATGTTTGTATATATGAAAGAGTCTTTTCTAACGAATTCAGTGATAAATGAGATAAATGATGAATTATGTTCTAAAACCAAAGAGTGTAAAATACACATAAGATTACAACAACGAACCACTAAAAAGTATATTACAATAATTGAAGGGATGTCTGAAAACACAGAACTTAAAAAAATTATTAAACTAATGAAAAAAAAATTTGTTTGCAATGGAACTATTCTTAAAAATGATGATAATGAGAAAATATTAAATTTATCAGGTGACCAGAGGCACAAAGTAAAGGAGTTTTTAGTAAACTATAATATTTCAAAGGAAAATGATGTTATAGTACATGGTTTTTAATATTGTTAATAAATATTTTATTACATATATAAACAAGTAATAAAATATTTTTATATAATATATAAACGTGATAAAATACTAGTTAAACCTAATGTTAATTAAATGTTAGGAGTAATATTTTAAGTTAATAGTAAGTATTTTGATAGACAGTTATTTGATTTTAGATGAATAAATCATTTACAATAACATATAATTTTATTGCGATTTATAGCACTTTTAAGAGGATCCACTTCTAAACCACCTATATTTATAACGTTTTTCATACCTAATTGTTTTAAGAAAATTTTTGCCTGTTCAGCACGAATACCTTTTTTACAGTATGTCGTAATTGAAATATTTTTTGGAAGTCTATATTTTGTTATAAACTTTTGTAAATTATGGAATAATTTATGTTTTGTTTTTTCAGTAAACGGTGGTAATGGAGTTGGAATATTTATTGAATTACATATGTGTCCATTACAATACTCTTTTTTAGTTCTAATATCTAGAATTAAATTATTTTTTTCCATTTTATAAATTTATTATTTATAAAAATAAAAATATTATTTATAACCATTTTCTCTTAACAGTATATTGTCCTATTTGTTCAAATTTTAAGAAATTATTCTTTTTACATTTCAAAAAATAAAAATCGTATTTATTTTGTATATTACATTCCACCCCGAAGTCTGAGAACTAAATGCAATGTTGATTCTTTTTGTATGTTATAATCAGCCAATGTACGATTATCTTCTAATTGTTTTCCTCCAAAAATAAGACGTTGTTGGTCAGGTGGAATCCCTTCCTTATCCTGAATTTTATTCTTAATAGTTTCAATTGTTTCAGAAGTATCAACACTTAAGGTAATAGTTTTTCCTGTTAAAGTTTTTACAAAAATTTGAATAGAACTTCCATTTTCATCACTCATATTTTCCTTTCTATTTATAATATCTATTAATATTCCTTTTAAACCATTTTACACTTATGATAATTTACACCTTTTTCTTCTTGTATCTAAAAGGTTAGACACAGTTAAATTATGTGTAATTTTTTGTTAGTCTTAAAACGTCTTATTATAAGTATTAAAATGTACCTGAATAGTCACCAACATATATCGTAAGTGGTTTGACTATTTTTTTATTATTATGAACATTGTCTGAACTCATGAACAGAAGTACCTTCGTACTTCATCCATAGTTATCCTTTGCCTAGAGTCTATTTGCAACATTCCCACCACAATATCTTTTGCAGACCCAAGGCGTAATTCATATCCCAAATTGCAAATGAGTTGAGAAACACGCCCAGCGTGGAGTTCGTTCATTTGCCTAGTTCCTTCAGGATGTTGTCGAAAGAAAGAATCTTGGCGATATGCTCGAATGAGCATCGTGTCTCCAGTCAATAACATGTAAAACAAAATCCCCAAAGACCAAACATCTGTAGCTTTAAAGTCGGTTTTTGCTGGAACGTGGCGTAAACCAGAGATTTCAGGAGCCATGTAGATTTTGGTTCCCTCATTTTCCAATTCATCCTTGTGGTTCAAAATGTCAGTTAGAAATAACAGAGTACCAAAGTCAATCAACATGACTCTGTTTCCTGTAACCATAACATTGTCAGCCTTAATATCGCGATGTACAGCGCCTTCGGAATGCAGATTATACAACGCTTCAGAAAGCTGACGACAGTAATACATTGCACGACAATGAGAGATATTTCCTTCTTGAAGAATATTGCTCATATCCGTTTCTTCATAGTCCATAACAATACAGTCTTCCTTAAGTTCCCACATAAATGTAACAAATTTTTGCAAATATTTTTCACTAGGATTGTTCACTTCATTACAAATCTGTTTTGGAGAAATTATTCCATGTATCTTTACTAGTTTTCTGGTGTCTTGAATTCTATTATATTTATTGTATTCTCCAAGTCCGCATGGTTTAACTGCAATAACAAGTTCTTGCACCCTACACATCATAACGACTAACCCATTGCAACATTCGCCTATTTTACCAATAACCTCCAACCCGTAAATCTCGATAAGCGCCATAATATAAAGAGAACGCCATTCTTCAGACTGAGAAAATGGGTAGTGTTTTGTAATAAAAACAATTATCCAAGCTTTTGCTTTACGCAAGTTTTTGACTAACCAGTCATAGCAACGCTCAATCTTCGTTTGTCTGACCCATCGCTTTGAAGTCACTATTTTCTCACGATTATTTAGATATAATCGTTGAAAAAACAAAGAACATAAATAGTGCGTTGCTACTAAGGTCGCAACGATTATCAAAGCGATAGTGTACCAAGTCATGAGTGGTACCCATACTATTTTAGTTTGTTCGGACTATGAGTTTACATTTTTTTACTATTTTATTTTGATTAAATACTACTAATTGTATTCTTTGCCGAACATAACATTGTCCTTCGTCAACAGTAACACATTTTAATTTGGAATATGTTCTATCTATTCTTCACAGATAGGGTTCCTTGTGAAAAGAGAAAGTATTACAGAACTCGTTCTCATAAAAAGTTTGTCAAAAAAAAGCAACCCTAGTATACCTTTCAGTTGGATTATACCTAAAACAATGATGTAATACTCATATTTATCGTTATCCTATTATTGTTCATTTTTATAGTTTTTAATACTATTTTTTATAAACTCATATATTCATTTAGAAAAGGTATTCGACACAGATGGTTGAAATACTCTTACAGAATAATTCAAGTAGAAGTTCCAAAAATGGAACTTCTGCCTTTAAAATCTCTTGTTCAAGAATATTATATGCATACGACAGGTCAAAGTAACCTGGGCTCAGCATGTTGAGAAGAAGATTCTGGATGGAGAGAGATGGTGTTCGAAAAAATGGTACACCACCTTGAATATCCCCTCCATCATCTTGAACTTTCTTTCCTAGTCTTCTTTCCTCTACAAACTTGAATAGTTTATTACATTTCAAACCCTCCTCCTCTACCTTTGAGAGAAAATTGGAACCTAATCCTTTTGTTTGGTGGTGAACAGGAAATCCTGTAAACAGCCAGAACAAGACTAATGCTAATGCAAAAATATCATTGTCTGTTGTCCATGTTAATAAATCCCATGTCACGCGTATAAACTCTAA
>Ga0209137_1003959_pt1 | contig 12028 bp, 16 predicted proteins | sample SaaInl5LU_22_DNA_FD_184642 | JGI IMG/M metagenome (GOLD analysis project Ga0209137, IMG submission 184642) | Marine microbial communities from expanding oxygen minimum zones in the Saanich Inlet - ESP_105LU_22_DNA (SPAdes) (version 2) | ecosystem: Environmental > Aquatic > Marine > Intertidal...
AAACATTTTAATATAAATCGTTTTTGAATGCTCAATTATATTCATTATTTATTCATATTCGATTGGGTCTACATATTTTTTAGAATAATTATTAATGAATGGTTGTATTTGTTCGCATATAATGACCCTCGCCTTTCGTTTGTAGACTTTTGCTTTTTTTAATTTAAGTTCATTCACATAATCAATGATTAGGGCAAACTCTTTCACCGTATTATTAATAACATAATCAGTCAATTCATCGACCGAATGATTTGTCTCACTAGCAAATTTTTCATAATTGCGCAACAAATCACATCCCACGTTGATGATGATATCGTCCATATCCCATTCAAATTTATGGTGTTTTTCCGTAGAATGTATATTATATATTCCTTTTTTCCATTTGTCTAAAGGCAATATGTTTAGAATGTAACTAACCCGTAATCCTTCCAGTCGATTATCCATTGGAAATGGGGTACGAGTACCTTGTAAATGCGTACAAAATTGGTGAATAAAATTAATATTTGATTCCACCGCATCAACATTTGGACGCCATTTGCTAGTGTACCCCAACAAAATCGATAAATTAGGAATACCACCACATAAAACATCCAACGGGTTCCGAGGTTGGTATCCATTTTGTTTTTTTAGAAAATCGAAGTAATGCGGATTGTGAATTCGTCCAGTTTGGACCTGTCCAGTTTTCCACGAAAAGGCGTTGTTACAATGCGTACACCACATTTGGTCGCACCCATTTATTTTCGAAATGCGTGTAGTACAAACAGGACATGAACGAGTTTCCTTTTTGATCAGTTGTACCGTCTCTACCTTTTCTTTGTCACACATATGTTCGTGTTTGTTTTCTTTCACTTCATAGCATTTGGAGCAAGTATAACTATCACATAATCCGCATTTGTATGAGGTGGATAAAAATCCTTTACAATCGTTTTTCTGACACTTCACCGTGGATGTTTTATGTGGTGATATTTTCTTATCAAACGAAGGGGGGATTAATTTATCTAATTTTAAACACTCATCCAAATAATTTTTTTTTAGTCTTTCAATATTTAACAAATAAATTGTTTGAAGTTCCTTTTGTTGTTTTTCTATGTCAATTTTTATTTTCATACGATTTTTGTTGTACAATATACGCTTGGCTTCTTCTTGTGATTGTGGAATACGACTTTGTTCGATTTGTAACAAAAGTTCCATTTGCTTCTTTTTGAGTTCGCTTTTGAAAAACGTATAATTGATGTTCTCAATAATAAACATATCTTCAAATTCATATTTACAATTCATACAATGTGGGTTATTGATCGATGTGGTAAAATAAGTTTTCATACAACTTTTACAACAAGTAAACTTGCATTCTTGGCGCGGACACGTAATTTCCGCTCGAGTCGAATATGTAAAGGGATCGCAACAAATAGAGCAAGTCATAGTGATAGAGATAATATAGTAGTTTAGTCATTTTCTATTTCAATTTTTATAATCAAACACGATACATTTGCATTGTCTTCTTTTTGCGACTACGCGGTACGCATAAATAACCACAAAAGTCCTTGTAATTCAATGTGCCACCCGAATCGCGATTGGCCAATTCGGGGTCGTAAATAGGTTTTTGGTCGTTGTCCAAATGTGTACTAGGTTTGTAACCAGGTTTGTGTGTCCATATGCCATCATCATTTAGTCTATAATAATGATAATCACGCTCAGGTGCAACCACTAATGCCCCCTTGTAATAGTTCGAAGGACACACCTCCCTTTTCGTTGTTTGAAAAATATGTTTATTATCTTTTAATGTTCGTTTCATCATAGTAGGGCAATTGAAATCTTTTTTTTTGAGCAAAGGCATTTTAGACGCATATCCTGGTTGTGGACGACGACAAAACCTTCCCTTTTTGTATGTTTCTTTACATAAAAAATAAGCTTTATCACTTTTTAAATTCAGAAAATACGTATAACAATTATGACTTTCACGAACAAACAAATTTTTATTGTACGAATAGTCTTGTGATTCAACTGACTCCATTAATATATTGTTTTATTTTAGATAAATGTTTATTCCAACTTAAATCATAAATAATCGTATTATACTTTTCAAATAGGTCAGCTGTTAACTCGTCAGCATCTTCTACAAATTGTAAATAAGTTTGGATCCATTGGTCTTCCACAAACTTAAACAATTCTTTCAATGCATCGTTTCCACCTACCCATTTTCCTTTATGGGAAATATATATTTTATTTTTGTCCATAACTTGAATCACATTATGTTCTAAGATATAGTCACACATTTGAATATATAACTCTTGTTTAGAATTCAATACAGACAATATATCTATGTTAGTCAAACATTGCTCATAACATTTAGGTGTAGACTTAATACCAGACTCTAACGAAGACTCTAACACAGAGACCCTTTCTTTTAGTTTTCGTATTTCTTCTAAAAGGTCATCCATATCCTAGTATTATATAAAAAGAATAATCAATTTAAATCTGTTCTTGTGTGTGTTCTTTTATCAATTTCCGCGTATTTACGTCAATTATTCATGAACCATCAAAATCAAACAGTTTATAATTACCGTCTTCGCCTTTTCCTATATTGTCTTGTTTCCAATCTATATAGATTATATCTAAATTTTGTAAAAAAATCCTTTACCTTTTTCATTTGTTTTTTTTTGCTTTTTTTTATTTATGCGTTTTTTAAGTTTTCGTTTTTTATTCATAGTTTTCTTTTTGTCTAATCTTATATAAATGAGACAAAATAGTCAAGGAATATATTTAATCTAGTTTGATTTCTTCGTGAAACCGAGTGTCAAATTATTTTTCTCTACACATAAAAAAATTGGGTACACCACCCATCATTTTTTTATTTTATTTATTCTTGGTCGGAATCCGTGTCCGTAGTCCTTTTAGGCGATTTGTCCTTCTTGGACGCTTTTTTTGGTGCGTTAGGTATTTTTTCTTTTTTTGTCTTTTTGGGTGTCACCTTTGGAGGTTCTTGTTCTTCCACATCCGACACTGGTTCTTCTTCCAATTCAAATGGGTCTGAATCGTCATCGCTTTCCTTGGATTCAACACTTGCCTTGACTGGTGCCTTGGTAGGTTCTTCGTTGCTTGCGTTGGATTCGTCTGCCTTGACCTTCTTTGACTCGCGTCGTTTTGCGTTGCTTGCGTTGGATTCGTCTGCCTTGACCTTCTTTGACTCGCGTCGTTTTGCGTCGTATTTCTTTTTTTCTTCTTTGATTTGTGTTTCCGTCACACGAGTTTCTCCACCCATATCCTCAATGAACTTCTTGATATGTGCGTTCTTGTGTTTGATGACCCTTTTTCGCTCGTCTTTTTCTTCTTGGGTCATCGTCTTTTTGGTAGGCTTATTGGTTTCCAACTCGGTAATCATCTTGTTGACCAGTTCCGCGTCCTTTTCGTATAGGTGTTCAAGAACCGACTTGAACGAAAGTTTGGAGTCTTTAAGCGTTTGAGAAAGTTGTGCCGACATGATTGGTAAGCCTTTAAAAGTTATTTTTTTTTATTTCAATTTTTATAATACTGTGAAATCAGTGCAGATACTCCTATGGGTTTACTTACCATTGCGCGAATTATGCCCCAATATATCACGCAACACTTCGGGACTATATCCACAGAAATGAGTCATAAAATCGATAAATGAGTCGGAATCTTGAAAAGGTAATCCTTTGGAGTCACTTATCAAATAATGCCCTATTCCCAGTCGCAATATACCCAGCATTTTTTTGTCCTTTATGGTGTATGAACCCAGCATTTTTTTGTCCTTTATGGTGTATGAACCTATAGAGCTTGTATATGGTGTAATTTGTATTTGTATGAGTTCGCTGGTAGGTGGTACACCTAACGTAGTATATATTTTTAAAACACAATATAACTGAACCTCTTGTTTCCAACCAATCAACAAGTCCAAGTTCTCTTTTATTTTGTCTCCCAATGTCTTTATGATTTCATTTAAATGTTCCAATATAAGGATAGATTCATCTTTGTTGTTCAGTTTAATATTTTGCATTTGGATTACACATTCGTCGTCAGAATCATCTGAAACAACAAAATCTGAGTCATCTGAAACAACAAAATCTGAGTCATCTGAAACAACAACATCGGGGTCATCATTGTTGTTCAGTTTAATATTTTGCATTTGGATTACACATTCGTCGTCAGAATCATCTGAAACAACAAAATCTGAGTCATCTGAAACAACAACATCTGGGTCATCGTTATTAATAATAAAATTCTTCTTCAGTTTCATATTTTTCATCATTTGAGTGACCACTTTGGCATCTTTTTCGTACAAACCTTCCAAAACCATCTTATATTTTATAAGCATCGTTTTATTCAATTTTATTTATTTATTTACAAGAATAGAAAGATTATAATTGCTTTTACCAAATAACCACCATTAAAATTATTCACTAACACTTGTTAAACCATAATTGGATTTTATATATTCACATAATTATCATTTTTTTTCTATCCAATCATTTGAAAGTGTTATAGTATAATGTCCATTTACGTCTGTTAATATTGTATTTACACCACTTTGGTAATTTCATCATTTAAAACACTTTTAGACACTGGGTCTTCTTGCCTACCTCTTATATAATATTGCGGTTCTGGATAATTTATTGGCGGACAAGAGTGTGCTATTATTGTACTTTCATCCATTTTTTCTAAAGTTAAATATAATACTCTAAACCCATTTGGATCAGGATTTAACAAAAAGAATCTACATACTTCAGGGTCAGGTCCGACATAACTACGTGGATATTTCTTTCTTGATATTCGTCTTCGCTGTGCTGAACTAGTTGTTTTTCTCTTTCGTGTATTTTTTTATTAATGAATATTTCATAATTTATCCAATAAGTAATACACCATAAATACTGAAAGGATCGCACCTATCCTAACAATGAGTTTAACTTCTGATATTTGCGAAAACTAATCCACCGACCCATGGGTCCTTGCCTGTAAAACTTGAAACATTCGTGAGTTGTATATTCTAAAGACAACTATCTTAAGATACACTGCTCTATGTAGCGCATGTAAGTGCGGACATTTAGACGTGTTTGACAAACATATTAGAATAAAACGTCAAGAATGTGCGTACGTTATGGAAAATGGTGCGTCGATTGGCGGTCATATTGAGGTATTTGATTGGTTGAAAAAGAAAGGTTACTATACATACACACCATACGAATGCATTTATAGTGCCATAGAAAACGGAGATATTGAGTTGTTGGATTGGTTTAACATCAGCGACGATGAATTAGCCAAACTAATCTATGATGAATATTTCATTCAAACCGAGTGTAAAAGTGGACAAATGGTTGTATTGGACTGTCTCAAGAAAAGGGACACATCATAGAATGTCCTTATATTTTAGACGAAGGATTGCGATTGGCGAAACAAAATGGACACACTGATTTGTTGGAGTGGCTTGATAAACAATAAAAAATAGGGTCACCGCCCATCTTTTTGTTTTTTTTGTTTTGTTTTCTTTATTTTATACAAGAATTGCTTGCGGACGATACCACGCCTTGTGTTCTAGCAAATCTCTTCATCGTCTTCTTGTGCTTTCAACAAAATCTCTTCATCGTCTTCTTGTGCTTTCAACAAAATCTCTTCATCGTCTTCTTGTGCTTTCAACAAAATCTCTTCATCGTCTTCTTGTGCGTTCTTGTGTTTGATGACCATTTTTCGCTCGTCTTTTTCTTCTTGGGTCATCGTCTTTTTGGCAGGCTTATTGGTTTCCAACTCGGTAATCATCTTGTTGACCAGTTCCGCGTCCTTTTCGTATAGATGTTCAAGCACTGACTTGAACGAAAGTTTGGAGTCTTTAAGCGTTTGAGAAAGTTGTGCCGACATGATTGGTAAGCCTTTAAAAGTTATTTTTTTTATTTCAATTTTCTACTTGTCACGCAACGTTAAAAAAGGACGTACCTTTCCTAGTCTTCGCGCTTTCTTTTTTTTCCGGTGATAGTAGGTTCTACTTTGCGTGTTTCCTCCTTGACAGGGTCCTTGACAGTGTCCTTAACATCATTCAACACCTCGGCAATTTCTTGTAATGGCTTCATTTTATAAGCATTATATATTATTTCTAATTTATTTCAATTTTTCAAGAACTCCGTTCCCGAACCCTTGTATATCGTTATTTTCAATTAAAATTGAAATGAATATTCTAATCAAACAATGTCTACGATTAGACCTATTACGATGACACCTATTTTGGAATTGCCGTTTTATTTGAATCTATCCAGAACTAGCTTCACCCTCGAAAAGAATATTCCTGAGGAACTTATTCCCCTGCGAATCAATAATTATTTACTTAGTCAAGGGTTCGACATCACTTTCAACAATAAATGCACCAGATGGGAATTCTCACAAGATATCGAATTGCGTGTATGGAAAACTGATGGAAACCTTGTGGTCGAAATGCGTAATGTAGGAAATGACCAGAACTTTTATCAACACTACCACCGCATTCGGTTTTATATGACCTCCGAAGAAACGAATATTTAAGGTGAAAAACAAACAAAAAAATGTGATGGGGTCACACTTTTTGTTACTTAAATCCACCGCCATCTATTGAGACAACGGTTCATATGTATACATTTTATAAAACGTTTCTATGAAAAAAATGGGTCCACCATCCTCTTTTTTTTTGTTTTTACCATTAGCGGTGTTGTGCCAGCGGTTGAACGTCTTCGGTGAAGTTGTACTTCGCGCAAAACGCTTGATAAATCTTGTACTCTTCTGCGTTGTTGTTTGTAGTGCGATCGCACCGCAAACATTTCACGTAATCGTATCTTTTCCAGTTGAAACTGGAACATTGGCTAGATTCGTCGCACAATTGGCAAGGGAACTACCAATACATATTTATAAAAATCTAATAAAAGGAGCATATGATAGAAGTGAAAAGTATGTAAAAAGACCATCAACGAGAAAAAGGAAACCCAAAAAATATTTGATTAGGTCGGCGTTTTAAATGTTAAAAGGTGTAATACATTTAAATTATATAACACATCAAATGTACTGGGTGTGTGGCTGTAAGGACAAGAAGACGATGCTCTTTCAAATAAAAAGATGGGCGACGACCCTTTCTTTTTATTTTTTTTTCTTTTTCTTAGTCAAGCGTTTCGACCAGTTCCATATAGTGTTCCAATTCATCGCAAATCGTATTGGTTTCGTTGTATCGTTCTAATCGTTCACTCCAATCCATCCTTTTCCAGTCTTGTTCGGTAAACATAGTGTCCATCTTGTTTGTTGGGTAAATGCTCTGGAATAATCGTTCAGGAGAACCGATGATGTATTCGTAACCATCGTAAGCTTGTATCTTTTCCATGGTTTCTGGACCCCATACACCATCAGAATACTGCGATAACCACACATAATTCCCCACTCGGTTGGTGATTTTATATTTGTTCAGGGTGATGTATTGCCTGGATGGAACTGCGCTAGGTAGCACATAGACGCCACAAGTAAGATAATACTCAACCTCTTTGAGTGACCCCAAGTAAGAGATGATGTTTTTCCATAGTAGTTCGGTGAAGTAAGTCATATTTGCTTTGTAATCTTTCTAAAACATTCATAAACCCAGTTATTTATTTCAATTTTTTATTATGAACTTAAAAAAAGCGATCTGTTTTGCTTTCTAAATCACCCAAGCTTCAGCAAGTGACGCACGAGTCGCTTTCATCGATTCGTAGTCATAACCAATTGCGTTTGTTTGGGTTATCGGAAATATGCCACCAGTCCACCTTGTCAAGATTTGCCTTCAAATGGGAATTGCGCTTTGGTTTTCTGACAAGGAAGGTCAACCGACCTTGTCGAGATGCTTCGCCAAGAGAGAAAACGCCTGCTTCAGCGAAAAAAGTAGGACCATCTGTAAGAATATAGCCAACAAATAAAAATTGGATGTATCCAATTTGGTGTGTGTGTGTAGCTGTAAGGTTAAGCATACCGTGTGTGTTGTGTGTGTAGCTGTAAGGTTAAGCATACCGTGTGTGTTGTGTGTGTAGCTGTAAGGTTAAGCATACCGTGTGTGTTGTGTGTGTAGCTGTAAGGTTAAGCATACCGTGTGTGTTGTGTGTGTAGCTGTAAGGTTAAGCATACCGTGTGTGTTGTGTGTAGCTGTAAGGTTAAGCATACCGCGTTATACGCAAATGTCCTCCCAATCGTCCACATTTTCAAGAACGATCTCTACATCAGCTGGCGCTTCGACTGGCTCTTCTGCTGGCGCTTCGACTGGCTCTTCTGCTGACGCTTCGACAGGTTTGGATGTGTTGTCCTTCTTCCATTCCACAAGTTTGTCGCGATGTTCGACGATGATTTTGGTCAGCTCGTACAGGCTAATTCCTTGTTTGTATACACGCGCTCGCAATTTGGGGGCATTGCTGATTTTGAACTCTCCGTTACGGTTGATGACAATTAAAGTATCCTTGCGTGCTGCCGATAGCACGTAACCCATCCAAATGCGCTGGTTCTTCCGCCGAACTTCGACGTCTTGGTGCATCATGCGTGATACAAGTAGGTCCATATCAAACGAGGGTGGGTTCATCACAAGTTCGTCTTTAATCCAATCGCAGATGTTTGTCCATTGCCGTTCACCGAACACAAAAGGCCTTTTACCGTAGCGGGCTTTAAGCTTGGGGTCCACAATCATAAAGTTACCGGTAATACGTTTTGGGTCAAGCATCGTATTCATTGGGTTAGTTGTAAATCGTTTATATCTTATTGGTTCGTCAGCCTTTCTCATACCAACTTTTTCATTTCAATTTTTTCGGTTCTTGTACGTAGCTGTAACTCGACCTCAAGTATTGTTTATTTGAGGTCAAGTATTTAGTCAAGCATTTATTTGAGGTCAAGCATTTATTTGAGGTCAAGCATTTATTTGAGGTCAAGTATTATTTACTTGAGGTCGAGTTACATCTACGTGCAAGAACCGAAAAAATTGAAATGAAAAAGTTGGTATGAGAAAGGCTGGCGAACCAATAAGATATAAACGAATTCGCACCCCCTAACAATCATGTCTACTTTCGAACAAATCGAGGTTGCCGTCGCCGACAAGCGCGTCTCGTACAAGGACCTGGTCGAGGCGATTTACGCGGACAAGGCGAACACGGACCGTATGGCGGAAATCTTCGATCGCATCGTGCTTTCCGAAACCGACCCGAAGGTCTTGCGCAAGAAGTACCGCAACGAACAAGTCAAGAAACACGGCGACGATAAGGCAGCAATCAAGGAAGCTATGACCGCCTACGACAAGAAACACAAGACGAAGCGTGTGCCACCTCCACCGCGTGTATGGACGGAAGAAGACAAGGTACGCACCAAGGCGAAGAACGCTTATGTGAAGAACAAGGAACGCGAGCAAGGCAACAATGTGACCATGGCCGAGCTGAAACTTCTCCGCAAGAAGTGGCGCAAGGAGTTCCTCGAGCAACCGAAAGACGAGGAACCTGAAGACGAGGAACTTGAAGACGAGGAACCTCCAGTCCCTGAGTCCGTCGTGGAAGCACCGAAGGGCCTCACCAAGGAGTTCGACGAGGAACCTGAAGACGAGGAACCTGAAGACGAGGAACCTGAAGACGAGGAACTTGAAGACGAGGAACCTGAAGACGATGAACCTGAAGACGAGGAACCTGAAGACGAGGAACCTCCAGTCCCCGAGCCTGTCGTGGAAGCAAAGAAGGGTCTCACCAAGGCGGACAAGGTGCTTTACAAGGCACTTCAATCCAAGAAAGGCACCCACACGGAAGAGGAGAGGAAGCAGTACAAGGCTCTTAAGGCGAAGGCCAAGGCATAACAAAAAAACAAAAAAACAAAAAAACAAAAAAAAAGATGGGCGGTGGCCCTATTTTTTTGTGCGCACGACAATTTCAAATGTTCCTGATAAAATTGAAATGAAAAAGTTGATATGAGAAAGGCTGGCGAACCAATAATATACCTACCGACGATGTTTAAACTAAGAGATTGGGTTCAATCGGACAAGATTGACTGGAGGAATTTGTCGGGAAATCCCAACGCCATTCACCTACTGGAACAAAACTTAGACAAGATTGACTGGAGGAATTTGTCGGGAAATCCCAACGCCATTCACCTACTGGAACAAAACTTAGACAAGATTGAATGGGAATGGTTGTCGCAGAACCCAAACGCAATTCACCTACTGGAACAAAACTTAGACAAGATTGACTGGGACGCGTTGACGGAGAACCCAAACGCAATTCACCTACTGGAACAAAACTTTGACATGATTAACTGGGACGTGTTGTCGTATAACCCAAACGCAATTCACCTACTGGAACAAAACTTTGACATGATTAACTGGTACGCGTTGTCGGAGAACCCAAACGCAATTCACCTACTGGAACAAAACTTAGACAAGGTTGACTGGGAATGGTTGTCGGAGAACCCAAACGCAATTCACCTACTGGAACAAAACTTAGACAAGATTGACTGGGAATGGTTGTCTCGGAACCCAAACGCAATTCACCTACTGGAACAAAACTTAGACAAGATTGACTGGGACGTGTTGTCGGAGAACCCAAACGCAATTCACTTACTGGAACAAAACTTTGACAAGGTTGACTGGGGGGATTTGTCGGATAACCCAAACGCAATTCACCTACTGGAACAAAACTTAGACAAGGTACACTGGCGGTATTTGTCGAATAACCCTGGTATATTTGAATATGACTATGAGGAAATGAAGAAAACCCGTGACCCAATTAAGCACGAACTGATGATCGAAAGGTTTAATCCCAAGCACATCCACCAATTTAGTTCATGGGGGTTTTAATAACAAAAAAATAAAAAAACGGGGTAGCGAACCCATTTTTTTTGTAGCATTGATAAAAATTGAAATGAAAAAATCTGATTGGAAAAGGCTGGCGAACCAATAAGATACCTACCGACGATGTTTAAACTAAGAGATTGGGTTCAATTGGACAAGGTTGACTGGTGGGTTTTGTCGGAGAAACCAAACGCAATTCACCTACTGGAACAAAACTTAGACAAGGTTGTCTGGAAAGGGTTGTCGGGGAACCCAAACGCAATTCACATACTGGAACAAAACTTAGACAAGGTTGACTGTATATGGTTGTCGGATAACCCAAACGCAATTCACATACTGGAACAAAACTTAGACAAGGTTGACTGGGACGCGTTGTCGATGAACCCAAACGCAATTCACCTACTGGAACAAAACTTAGACAAGATACACTGGGGCTTGTTGGCGGAGGATAACCCAAACGCAATTCACTTAATGGAAAAAAACTTAGACAAGGTTGACTGGGAATGGTTGTCGATTAACCCAAACGCAATTCACCTACTGGAACAAAACTTAGACAAGGTTGACTGGGAAAAGTTGTCGATTAACCCAAACGCAATTCACCTACTGGAACAAAACTTAGACAAGGTTGACTGGAAAGGGTTGTCGCGGAACCCAAACGCAATTCACCTACTGGAACAAAACTTAGACAAGGTTGAATGGAAATGGTTGTCGGGGAACCCAAACGCAATTCACCTATTGGAACAAAACTTAGACAAGGTTGACCGGTGGTATTTGTCGGGAAATCCCAACGCCATTCACCTACTGGAACAAAACTTAGACAAGGTTGACTGGTGGAATTTGTCGCGGAACCCAAACGCAATTCACCTACTGGAACAAAACTTAGACAAGGTTGACTGGGAAAAGTTGTCGGATAACCCAAACCCAAACGCAATTCACCTACTGGAACAAAACTTAGACAAGATTGACTGGAAAGGGTTGTCGCGGAACCCAAACGCAATTCACCTACTGGAACAAAACTTAGACAAGGTTGACTGGGACAGGTTGTCGTATAACCCTGGTATATTTGAATATGACTATGAGGCAATGAAGAAAACCCGCGACCCAATTAAGCACGAACTGATGATCGAAAGGTTTAATCCCAAGCACATCCACCAATTTAGTTCCTGGGGGTTTTAATAACAAAAAAATAAAAAACGGGGTGGCGAACCCATTTTTTTTGTAGCATTGATA
>Ga0209137_1003965_pt1 | contig 12020 bp, 7 predicted proteins | sample SaaInl5LU_22_DNA_FD_184642 | JGI IMG/M metagenome (GOLD analysis project Ga0209137, IMG submission 184642) | Marine microbial communities from expanding oxygen minimum zones in the Saanich Inlet - ESP_105LU_22_DNA (SPAdes) (version 2) | ecosystem: Environmental > Aquatic > Marine > Intertidal...
TGTCCATGGATTGGAACAAAGAAACATCGGCTATATAAATAGAGCGGCCATGGGTTCCCAAAATGAGTTCTTGCGCCGTTTCATGAACCACAAGATCATGGCAGGCGACTTTGGGCAAATCCCCATCGAAGGCATGCCACTTCCCGCCAATATCAAAACGCACATAAACACCATTGTCTGTGCCCACATATAATATAGAGGCTTGCTTAGGGTCCTCCTTAATGACGTTGACCGCCCCCAAAGGCAAATTATGGGCAATGGCCTCCCAAGTCTGTCCGTAATCCTCACTGAGGTAAATGTACGGGGCAAAATCGTCGCCGCGGTAAGCATTCAAGGCAACATAAACGCGGGCCGCATTGTGTTCAGAGGCCACAACACGACTGACCCATAGGTCTTGCGGCAGGTTCCCCGAAATGGTTGCCCAATCGGCTCCTGCATTGCGGGTCACACTGACAACGCCATCATCGCTCCCCGTATAAATCGTGCCAAAATGAAATGGTGATTCGCTGATCGTGGTTAATGTTCCATAAGCCACATTCCCCGCTTTAGCCCCTTGGGTGAGATCTCCAGAGAGGGTTTCCCAATGATCCCCTTGGTCAAAACTGCGGTGCAAGCGTTGACTGCCATAATACAAAATATCTTGATTGTGCGCACTGAGTAATACCGGGGTTTGCCAATTGAATCGGTTTGGCGTTTCACCTAGCTTGTGTTTGGGCTGGATATTAGTTTGGGTGTCTGTCCCCAAATTTAATCGGTAATAATTTCCAAATTGATAGCCCGTATAGACCACATTGACGTCCCGCTCATCGATTTGCACTTGCATGCCATCACCGCCCATAATCATCTTGTAGGGATATTCGCCAGACTGATGCCAACGGACACTCTCGGTAGTTCTGCTCGAGCCTTTCCAGACTCCATTGTCTTGTAGACCGCCATATACATTGTAGGGGGTTTGATTGTCTACATTAATGGCATAAAACTGGCCTACCGATGGCGTATTACATTTGACCCAATGCGCCCCATCATCGTAGGATATGTTGATGCCTCCGTCATTTCCATTGATGAGGTGTTTTGGGTTTTTTGGATTGATCCAAAGCACATGATGATCCCCATGCATATTAGCGGCATCTAAACTCTTAAAGCGCGCTCCGCCATCCTTAGAGGTCAATAAAGGGACCCCATAAATATATATCGAATTCGGGTCGTTTGGCGTAACGTGTATTTTTCCAAAATAGTAGCCATATGAATAGTACACCCCATCCAAGTAGCCTTCATGGGTTTTGGCCCAAGTGCGTCCAGCATCCGTACTCTTATAAACTTCAGCACCAATAACTGGTGTGTCAAATAATTGGGCATTTGCATCGGCCAAATAACGGGCTAAATCCGAAGGTTGTATGGCGCCTGATTGAACCATTTTCTTGACCGAATGGGCCGTATACTCCTCCTGGAAGCCATTGTTTCTCAAGAACTCATCGAGCACCTTGTCGTCGATCTGTGCAAAAGCGGCAGGACTCATCTGCGTAAACTGCTCCGCCTCAAGTCCTTTATTTATGGCTTTATCAGCCTCCTGATTTTGATGATCTTGATTGTCGACAATGGCATAAAGGACTGCGCTGTCATAAACGGCCAGACCAATACGCCCAACGCCTGCCCCCGTAGGAAAACCGCTGCCTTCTGCGGTCAACAGTTCCCAAGAACTTCCTGCGTCGACACTTTTGTATATACCACTTTGTGATCCGCTCCCTTTAAAATGCCATGCTTTACGGTCTTTTTCCCATGTTGCGGCATACATCGTATTGGGATTGCTTGGATCGGCAACCATTTCTACGACCCCAGTTTCTTCGCTGACAAATAAGGCGTGTGCCCAAGTTTTTCCGCCATCGGTCGTTTTGTAAATACCGCGCATCGCATTTGGTGAATACAAATGCCCAAGGACTCCGACCACGATGTGGTTTGAATCTTCAGGGTGAATCAGAATTCGGCTGATGTGGTGCCCGTCCATAAGGCCCATATTTTGCCAGGTCTTGCCTTGATCTGTCGATTTTAACAAGCCTATGCCCGCATAAGAAGAACGCGAGGCATTGATCTCTCCCGTACCTACCCAAATTGTGTGGGTTTGCCAATCTACCGCCAAAGAACCTACATTCTGTGTTGGACTTTGATCCAGTACAGGCGTAAAACTCGTTCCGTTATTGTTGGTATACCACACCCCACCACTGGCATATCCGGCATAAAACTCTTTGGGATCATTAGGATTAACCGCTAAATCAACCACACGACCACTCATGATGGTTGGACCAATGTTTCTGAAAGGCAAATTTTTGACCAGCGACTGATCACTAGCTTCTTCAATTTGCTCTAAATTGGCTTTGAGGTCTTGTGATGTGGTTGTAATATGCTGGCCATGTGCTGTGAATAGGCACATTATCGCCGTTAAAAAAGTAAGAAGAGTTGATTTCATGAGCTATCTCGTTGTCTGGTAAGGTAGGCTAAGCTAAAGAAAATTCAATTAAAATACTTTTTGAGCGTCCTAAATAAAGCGTCTATTTTCAGTATTTTTGGACAGACTAAACTTCGACTTATGAAATACAAAGCGATCAACTCGGCTTTATTTGTGAAAAACCGCAAAAATTTTATGGCATCCATGGGACCAAAAAGTGTTGCCGTTTTTAACAGCAATGACCAGTATCCTGTGAGCGCAGATACCTTGCTCCCCTTTGCCCAGCACAGGGACATATTTTTTCTTTCTGGCGTGGATCAAGAAGAGAGTATTTTAGTCCTTTGCCCCGGCGCCATCGAGCCCAAACACAGAGAAATTCTTTTCTTAAGAGAAACTAATGAGCACATAGCGGTATGGGAAGGTGCTAAATTGACCAAAGAAGGCGCTCTTCAGACCACTGGAGTAGCGACCGTTTATTGGCTCGATCAATTCGATAAAATATTTTTTGAGTTAATGACCCAGGTCGACACCGTCTACTTTAACACAAACGAGCACTACCGACAAAGCGTCAGCACGCAAACACGAGAAGATCGTTTTATTGCCCAAACAAAACAAAAATTTCCGGCGCATAGCTGGGCCAAAAGCAATCCGATTCTTCAGCGCCTGAGATCTATAAAGGATCCTATAGAAATAGATTTGATCCAAACCGCTTGTAACATCACCGAAAAAGGATTTCGCCGTATTCTGTCTATGGTCAAACCTGGCGTGTTTGAACATGAAATTGAAGCGGAGTTTATTCATGAATTTATACGCAACCGATCTCAAGGGTTTGCTTATACACCCATTATTGCAAGTGGACCGAGTAACAATGTGTTACATTATATCGAAAACAACAAAGCCTGTAACGATGGAGACCTCTTGCTTTTGGATGTGGGTGCAGAATATGCCAATTACAGTAGTGACATGACCCGAACCATCCCCGTAAATGGAAAGTTTACTGATAGACAGCGTGCCGTATATAACGCCGTATTGCGGGTAAAGAATGATGCCACGGCAATGCTCGTGCCCGGCACCTTGTGGAAAGCCTATCACGAAGAAGTGGGGAAACTCATGACTTCAGAATTATTGACCCTCGGCCTTTTGGACAAAGCCGATGTACAAAATCAAGACCCTGAGTGGCCTGCGTACAAGAAATATTTCATGCACGGAACCAGTCACCACATGGGGCTCGACACCCACGACTATGGCCTATTGCATGAACCCATGGAGCCCAATATGGTCTTTACCGTGGAGCCAGGAATTTACTTGCCAGATGAAGGCTTTGGGGTACGTCTTGAAGACGATGTGGTCATCCAGTCCAGCGGCGCACCAAAGAATCTCATGGGGAACATCCCAATTGAAGCTGAAGAAATTGAGACCTTGATGCAAGCCCGCGCTTAGCTCAAGGCCACCCCTCATAAATGACGATTCTTTTCGATAGCCACAAAATTCATTATACCGTTTGCGGCCAAGGGCCTGCGGTTGTTTTTCTTCATGGCTTTTTGGAGGACCTCAACATCTGGGATACCATCACCGCGGAATTAAAGGACCATTGTCAAATCATCTGCATTGACCTGCCGGGCCATGGATTAAGCCCAGCGCTAAAGGAAATTCATTCTATGGAGCGCTATGCCCAGATCGTCCACAGCCTTTTGGCCACTCTTAATGCCTCAACTGCTTTGATCGTTGGTCATTCTATGGGGGGCTATGTGGCTCTTGCCCTCACACAACAAGCTCCAGAGGTCGTCTGTGGACTGCTCTTGATCAATACCACACCGGACAAAGACAATAACGCCAGAAAAGAAAATAGGAATAGAGCCCTCAGGATCATCAAAACACAGGCCCAGGCATTTGTCAGTATGGCCATAGAAAATTTATGCGACCCAGCCACAAGCCATCGGTATGTTTCAGAAATTGCGGCACTCAAAAAAAGAGCGCTTTCCTGTGACGTGAAGGGGCTAGAGCAAACGATCATAGGCCTGCGAGATCGCAACGATCGCAATGAAATATTGCGCCAATTTCAGGGCAGAAAACACTTGATAATGGGCGACAAGGATCCTTTGATTTCGGAAAAAAAAGCCCGTCAAATAAACCAAAAAACCGGATCTTCATTGACCCTAGTGAGCGGCGGACACATGACTTGGCTCGAGGCCCCAGAGGCCATCATTGAACGTGTCAAAATACTGCTTAAGGCCTAGTCGTGAGTTTCGTTTTTGAGCGGATTCCATCCGCGAGCGATAATGGGTATTTGACTTTGCGCACGGGTGATCAGATTAATCCCCCCCTGCGGAGCACAAATATGGCCAATGATGGTTAGGTTTGGATTGCCTTTGATGGTGTCAAAATCCTTTTGATCGATCGTAAACAACAATTCATAATCCTCACCACCGCTCAAGGCAATCGTGGTGCTGTCCAAATTCAATTCTTCACAGGTAGTAATGACCTGAGGATCCAAGGGCAATTTATCTTCATATATTGAACAGCCAACCTTTGACGCTTTGGACAGATGCAGAATTTCGGAGGAGAGCCCATCGCTGATATCAATCATGGCGGTCGGCTTTACCTTTAAGTCCGCCAATAATTTAATGATGTCCGTCCGCGCTTCAGGTTTTAATTGGCGTTCGACCAAATAATGGTAAGGTTCCAAATCGGGCTGTGCCTTGGGGTTCACCGCAAAAACTTGTTTTTCACGTTCCAATACTTGTAGGCCTAAATATGCCGCCCCAATATCTCCCGAAATCACCAGTAAGTCATTGACTTTGGCTCCAGATCGATAAATCACATCGCCTGAGAGGCACGTGCCAAGGGCGGTAATACTGATCACCAGTCCTGTTGTCGATGAGGTGGTGTCTCCACCGACCAAATCGACTTGGTATTTTTGACACGCGAGTTTGATGCCTTCGTACAGTTCTTCGATCGCTTCGACCGTAAACCGATTGGATACCGCAATAGACACCGTTATTTGTTTTGGTTGGGCATTCATAGCACAGACATCGCTGAGATTGACCACAACTGCCTTATATCCCAGGTGCTTGAGTGGCATATAAGCCAGATCAAAATGCACGCCTTCGAGCAATAAGTCGGTGGTGACCACTTGAACCTCGTTTTTGTTCATTTTAAGGACTGCTGCATCATCCCCTATACCCTTTATGGTGTCGGAATGAATCGTACTAATCCCCTTTGTGAGGTGATCAATTAAGCCAAATTCCCCAAGATCAGAAATGGGTGTTCTTTGATCGTTTTTATTTTCTAACATCTCTACTTTTTATTATTTCATTACCTTAAAATCGCGGGGCAAAGTTACACAATCTCAAGGGCTTTTCCGCGCAGATCAAAGACACAAGCCAATACAATCCTGTACTTGCCTAATGGCATACTGCTCAGCACCTTGAATTATAAGAAACATTAACACAATCCTTAATATTATTTTGTTAGTTTTACCTGCAAATTATTTCCACTTAATTCAAACTGAAAAATGCGACTATACACAGCCCTTACTTTTATTTTCATGTCTTTTGCGGTTATCGCCCAGCCTTGCTCTGGAGGAATGGCAGGAAACTACCCTTGTGACGGTTACGATTTATTGTCGCACATACCTCTATCTACATTTGGCGCCACAGGCGGGAACGATTCTTGGGGTTGGACTGATGCGCAAACAGGCAAGGAATATGCACTAATGGGACTTGACAACGGAACCGCTTTTATTGATATTTCGGATCCTGTAAATGTGGTGTACCTGGGCAAATTGCCGACACATACCAGTCCAAGTAGCTGGAGAGACATTAAGGTCTACAACAACCATGCGTTCATCGTGAGTGAAGCCGGTGGGCATGGTATGCAAGTTTTTGATTTAACACGCTTACGCAGTGTTGCAAATCCTCCCGAGACCTTTACCGAAGACGCCCATTTTGCAGAATTTGGCAGCGCGCACAACATTATCATCAATGAAGCAACTGGTTTTGCCTATGCGGTAGGAGCCGGAAGCTACAATGGAGGTCCTATCTTTATCAACATTCAAGACCCCCTCAATCCACAAGCGGCAGGAGGATATTCTGGAAGTGGTTACACACACGATGCACAGGTCATTATTTATGATGGTCCAGACCCCGATTATCAAGGGCAAGAAATTTACTTTGGAAGTAACGAAGATCGTGTAGCGATTGTCAATGTAACAGATAAAAATAATCCACAATTGATTTCAACCATTACTTATGGCAGTGCGAGTTATACCCACCAGAGTTGGCTCACTGAAGACCGCACGCATATTATTATGGGTGACGAAATAGACGAATTGGACTTTGGATTTAATACCCGCGCGATCATTGCAGACGTGTCTGACTTGGATGCGCCATTTTATGATTTCCAATACTTTGGCAATATTGCGGCCATTGACCACAACGGCTATGTCAAAGACAATCGGTATTACCTGGCCAATTATACAGGGGGCATGCGGGTCATTGACATCTCAGGCATTGGCAATTCAAACATGTCTGAAGTGGGTTATTTCGATACCTATCCCGCAAATAATAATGCCGGCTTTAATGGGGTTTGGAATGTCCACCCTTATTTTAATTCAGGAAATATTTTGTTGAGTGATATCAATACCGGATTTTTTATGGTTCGTGCCTCGGTTAGCGGGACGGATACCACCCCCCCTGTGGCCGTGTGTGCTCCGTATACAGCGACCCTAGACACCGCTGGAAATGTTACCATTACTGGGAGCAATGTAGACGGTGGTTCCAGCGATAATAGTGGTTTTTATTCAACTACTGTGAGTCCAAATATTTTCAGCTGTGCAGATGTTGGCGCTCCGATAACCGTTACCCTTACCGTTTCAGATGTCGCTGGAAATTCCAGTACTTGTACTACTGAAGTAATTGTGGTTGATAACCGCCTTCCGACGATTAGTTGTCCTGGGGACATGACTGATAATCCTGAACCGGGATCAAGCTTTTTTACCATGCCAAACTTTATTTCGGCAGGGGGTGTCGTTGCTGCAGATAATTGTGGTGTCGTAAGTCTTACGCAAACCCCACCAGCTGGAGCACAGGTTGCTCTGGGGTCCTACACCATTGTTTTTGAAGCCACAGATCCTTCTGGAAATACAAACAGTTGTAGTTTTGTTTTAACAGTAGAGGAATTAGGGATCAATGAATATTTCGCTCAGGGACTGAGCATGAGCCCAAATCCTGCGAGCGATTTTGTCCGCCTTAACGCAACAAATGGCACAATTGATCAAATACAACTCTATTCCATTACTGGAAAAGTGATTGACCTTGGGTTTACCATCACACAAGAAGGCGCAAACTTTAACGTGTCTGGCCTGAGTTCCGGAATTTATTTTCTCACCATTAACAACAATGTGATTCAAAAATTAATTGTCCGCTAACTAACAACCACCAACATTTACCCCTATGAAAAAAATCAATTTTATCCTTGCCTTATTTGCTTCAGCAACAATGATGGCGCAATTCCCTTGTGAAGGCGGCCTCTCTTTTGGCTATCCATGTGATGGCTATAATCTTCAAGCCTATTTGTTTTTAAGCCAAATGGGTGCCTCTGAAGGCAATGATTCATGGGGTTGGACAGACCCGCAAGACGGCAAAGAATATGCCTTAATGGGACTTGACAACGGAACCGCTTTTATTGATATTTCGGATCCTGTAAATGTGGTGTACCTGGGCAAATTGCCGACACATACCAGTCCAAGTAGCTGGAGAGACATTAAGGTCTACAACAACCATGCGTTCATCGTGAGTGAAGCCGGTGGGCATGGTATGCAAGTTTTTGATTTAACACGCTTACGCAGTGTTGCAAATCCTCCCGAGACCTTTACCGAAGACGCCCATTTTGCAGAATTTGGCAGCGCGCACAACATTATCATCAATGAAGCAACTGGTTTTGCCTATGCGGTAGGAGCCGGAAGCTACAATGGAGGTCCTATCTTTATCAACATTCAAGACCCCCTCAATCCACAAGCGGCAGGAGGATATTCTGGAAGTGGTTACACACACGATGCACAGGTCATTATTTATGATGGTCCAGACCCCGATTATCAAGGGCAAGAAATTTACTTTGGAAGTAACGAAGATCGTGTAGCGATTGTCAATGTAACAGATAAAAATAATCCACAATTGATTTCAACCATTACTTATGGCAGTGCGAGTTATACCCACCAGAGTTGGCTCACTGAAGACCGCACGCATATTATTATGGGTGACGAAATAGACGAATTGGACTTTGGATTTAATACCCGCGCGATCATTGCAGACGTGTCTGACTTGGATGCGCCATTTTATGATTTCCAATACTTTGGCAATATTGCGGCCATTGACCACAACGGCTATGTCAAAGACAATCTGTATTACATGGCCAATTACAAAGGTGGCATGCGGGTCATTGATATCTCAGATATTGGCAATTCAAACCTGTCTGAAGTGGGTTATTTCGATACCTATTCCGCAAATAATAATGCCGGCTTTGATGGGGTTTGGAATGTCTATCCCTTTTTTGAAAGCGGCAATATTGTAATTTCTGATATAAGCACTGGATTCTCCTTGGTAAAATCGACCAATTTAGGTGCCAATGACTTACAGCAAGAAGGCTTCAGCATGGTTCCTAATCCCGCTCAGTCAATGGTCAACATCAAGGTGCCCAACACGGCTGTAGCACAGATCAACATCCATAACATGTTAGGACAATTGGTTATGAATCATGAGGGTTCTGGACAACAAGAAATCAGTTTAGACGTTACCTCATTAACTGCAGGAATTTATCTGGTAACGGTCAACGGAAACACCAGTAAAAAATTAGTGATTCAATAAAAAACCCTCTGCCTATGGGCCATACCTTCAGCGCTTACTTTTCACTTACTATTAGTGCATTAGGCCTTCTGCTCTTGGTTGGTTGCCAAAATGATGATGGCGTTAACCTTCCTGCAGAATATCCTCCGTCAACTTTTGATGGATCGCTTCAATGGGTCAAAAGTTTTGGTGGCAGCGGTATTGATCAGGCCGCAGGTGTTGTGGTCTCTGGTGATGGCAATTATATGATTGTGGGGTCAACCTACAGCAACGATGGCGACCTTTTGGGCCTCAAAACAACCACGGATGCAGACTATTGTTTGATCAAAATGGGTGCCGATGGCGCTGTTTTATGGACTAGGGTTTATGGTGGCCCAGAGGATGAAATAGCCACCGGAATCACAAAAACAAGCGATGGCGGTTATGTCCTCTCTGGGTACAGCCGAAGTGATAATTGTTTTGCCGGAAGCAATGGCGGGTTTCATGATTATTACTTGCTCAAGGTAGATGCGCAAGGGAACGAAGTTTGGTGTCAAAATTTTGGCTATCCAGGAAGTGACCAGGCACAGTCCATTATACAAACGTCTCAAGGAGACTTGCTCACTACTGGCTTTTTTGATGTTTCCGCTAGTGAGGGTCAGGGTGATGAGGACCGTTCCAACATTGGCAATGCCCATGGTGTTGGCGAATATTGGGCGATCAAACTCGATGCTCAAGGCGCATTTTTCTGGAAACGCTTTTATGGAGGTTCAAATAACGATAGATGTTATAATGCCATTCAAACCTCCGATGGTGGCTATATCCTTGTTGGGTCCTCAGAAAGTGAAGACTTTGACATCTCTGATAGCAAAGGGACCTACGACTACTGGGCGGTAAAACTGGACCCTCAAGGCGAATTGGTTTGGAGTCGCTCTTATGGAGGAAGTGAGATTGACAGTGCCTACGATATCGTGCCAACACAGGATGGTAATTATCTGATTATCGGAGATGCCCGCAGTCAAGACCAGCAAGTGAGCAATAATTATGGCAATGCCGATATGTGGCTCATAAAAATTTCGCCTCAGGGGAATTTAATCTGGGAAAAAAGCCTCGGCGGATCTCAGTTTGATTCTGGCAAAGATCTTTTTATGATGGAAGATGGCAACTATTTCATCACGGGTTCTTCTCGGAGTCAAGATGGTGATGTGGCCAATAATTTGGGCCAAAACGATGCGTGGAGCTTGGTGGTAAGTCCTGACGGAACCCTGCTTTACGAAACAGTGGTTGGCGGATCCCAGCTCGATTTCTCGGAAGCTGCTGCGCAAAACGGCAACGCCATTTTGGTGGTTGGCAACACAGAAAGTAACGACGGTGATGTTCTCCAGAACCAAGGATTTAAAGATTTTCTCATTTACCTCATTCAATAAATCAACTATTTTATGTTTTACACTAATCTAATTAATCCTATGCGTATTATTTCTCGATCTCGCTTTCTGATAATTTTATGGGCAACTCTTGTGCTCTCCTCTTGCCAAGACCATGACGATCAGGTGCCACAAGACGTTACTCCAGAATTTGTCTGGACTCAGAATTGGGACGGGACCACACTGGCTATTGCTGATTTTGACAGTACACCTTTGACCAATGCCAATGGCGAGACCTTAAGGCTGTCCAAGCTCGTCTACCTCATTTCTGATATCACCTTTACCGACGCCCAAGGTGTCTCTTATACCGGTGGCGACTTTAACTTAATCGATGCGCGCGAAGGCTTGGGCCTGAATTTTTCGCCCAACCTCTTGATTCCCGAAGGGGACTATACCGTTTCGTTTCGGTTTGGCTTTGATGATGAAGATAACGCAGGAAATTACCCGGCACTAAATTCGGCTGATGGTGGATGGAACGTTCCGATGATGCTCGGTGGTGGCTATCATTTTATGCGGATGGAAGGTAAATATATGAGTACCCTAACAATTCCAGAATCAGAGGTGAATTTCCAATACCACACCATCCGTGCTGCGAACACATCAACAGCTCCTATTACCCTGCAAGACACCTCTTTTTTGGTTAATCTTGGTCAGGTCACCATCGCGGAAAACACCTCAATAGAGGTCAAAATGAATGTGGCTGAATGGTTCAAAAACCCTAACACTTGGAATCTTTATGAATTGTATACCACGCTGATGCCCAACTTTGATGCCCAGGTTATGATGAGTGAAAATGGCGTCAACGGTGTATTCACATTGGGGGACGTCACAAATTAAACGATGAAGAAAAGTCTGTATTTAGGTCTATTACTGATCACGATTTGGTCTTGCCAAAACGATGACGGGCCGACCTATGCAGCTACACCATTAGCGCTAGACGTACCAACGTTTTTTGCCACATCAATATTAGCCCCCGTCATTCCGAGCGACAATCCACAGACGGTCGAAGGGGTTGCTTTGGGTAAGCAATTGTTTTATGACCCCGTTTTGTCAGGTAATGGCACACAGGCCTGTGCAGATTGTCATCTGCCGAGCAATTCTTTTACCGATAGCCGTCAATATAGCGTAGGATCGCAAGGGGACATTGGAACCCGAAATTCAATGCCGCTTTTCAATCTGGCATGGAATTTTGGCCAAAGATTTTTCTGGGATGGCGCAGCAGAATCCCTAGAAAATCAAATTTTTGAACCCGTCACCAATCCAACCGAAATGAACAACTCTTGGCCCAACGTCATCAATAGCCTAGAGGCCACAGTCATTTATCCAGATTTGTTT
>Ga0209137_1003971_pt1 | contig 12010 bp, 10 predicted proteins | sample SaaInl5LU_22_DNA_FD_184642 | JGI IMG/M metagenome (GOLD analysis project Ga0209137, IMG submission 184642) | Marine microbial communities from expanding oxygen minimum zones in the Saanich Inlet - ESP_105LU_22_DNA (SPAdes) (version 2) | ecosystem: Environmental > Aquatic > Marine > Intertidal...
CTTTTGTACTACGGAGCCGCAAAATTTAACCCGATGCTTGTTAAAAATCGCAAAACGACAAACAAAAACAGCACCCGAAGGTGCTGTAAGTGCTTGATTTAACTGGTGGGTGGTACAGGGTTCGAACCTGTGACCCCTGCCGTGTGAAGACGTATTGCAATACCAATTTATCTATACGAATCAATAGCTTAGATCATGTAAAACTGGCTTTGTAGTATAGTAGTAGCATAGTTAGTAAATATAAAGAACTATATTATTAATAATATTAGAACTATTAGGACATCAACCGTCAAAAGTTTTGACGGTGGTGCTTTTCCCAGCACCGTAAAGTACCGCCCGAAGGACCAACCCTCCCTCTCACAACCCGGGCCGATTCACTCGCTCGAGGTCATGCGTGAAAACGGGCAAGCGTCAAAAATTTCAGTGATTGGAGTCCATAAAGATTTGGACACTGCGGCTATCGTGTCAAAGGAATCCTTCGCGAGCGCCGTCTTCGATTACGACAGCACGCTATCTACTGTTTTGGGGGAGTGCCAACCGTTCAATTGGTAACGATTAGAGAACGTATCGTTGGAGTTGGGTAACCTGCGATATATTTTCAAAGCTGAGCTTGTGACAGGTCGGAAGCTAAGTTTAATTTTCTACAATTTTTGCTGCATAACCCTCTCCTACGATTGCGTCTAAAAAGGCTTGGTTAGGTTGGTCTGATGAAATAGTGGCGCTGTTGGTAGCCCTGTCTGTGCTTGCTTGGGCGTTGATGTCTACAGACTTAATGGCCGACATCACCGCTTTTTCGCAGTGGCCGCAGGTCATGCCAGTGATGGTGAGTTGAATGGCGTTCATGATCTTGAATAGAGTGCCTTGCAAGCCATAGGCTTGCAAGGTGTTAAGTGTTTTAAGGTTGTACTACGATGTCAGTAATAACCATGCGCTGCCCATCCATCTCTACATGGAATAAGACTTTATCGCCCTTTTTGACAGTTGACACTTGATCTTTATCAAGCAAGTCAAACACCATGGTCATGCCGGGCATGTCTAGGTTTGTAATGTCACCGTGCTTGATGGTTAGCTTTCCCTGTGCAGCGTCAATACGCTTAACTTCACCGGTTGTCATTGCTTTGTCACCAGCTGCAAACGCGCTGGTGGTAACCGCTAAAACAAGCGCAAAGAGTGTGTTCTTCAACATAATGAAATTCCTTAAAAAAATGAGTTCGTTTACTTGTTAACTTGAACTTGACCCTTCATACCCGCATCGAAATGGCCGGGTTGAAGGCAAGCGAAGTCGACAATGCCGCTGGTAGTGAAGGCCCAAACAATGTCGCCAGATTCACCAGGCGCAACTGACGCCGTTTGTGGGTCTTCGTGCACCATGCCCGGAAACTTCAACATTTGTTTGTAGTGCTCAGCTAACTCCTCTTTTGTGCCAATGGTCATTTCGTGCTGCACTTGACCACTGTTTTTTACAACGAAGTGCACAACATCGCCTTTTGTAACCTTGACTTGTGCAGGTGTGAATCGCATGTTGTCTGTCATATCGATGGTGATGGTCTTGGTCACTTGGCTCATCGCGGCTGGTTTTCCGACAGGTGAATTGCCGTGACCGCCGTGACCGCCGTGACCGTCAGCGTGCGTTCCGCCAGCCAATGCCAAGCCCGCCAAGCTGGTGAACGCGACTGCGCTAGCGATGGTTTTGATACGTTTGAAATGTGTTTTCATGATGAAATCCTTAGTGGTTGTGTTGAGTTGGTTTTTGAATGCGAATCTCTTGCTTGATACCGTTTTTCATGGGCATAGCAGATGCACCAGCAGTTTTTGAGCGTTGGGGCGCAAGGGCTTCACCTTTGTATTCGTATGCCACAGTGCCCGGGGGGTGCTTGAACCAGCCAGGGTTGGCGTTGCTATGCGCAGGCTGATCTTTTCTAACTTTCAATATGCTGAACATGCCGCCCATTTCGACGGAGCCAAACGGTCCATCTCCTGTCATCATGGGTGTCGTGTTCTCGGGGATAGCCATAGCCATCTCAGTCATATCTGCCATACCTCGCTCTCCCATCACCATATATTCGGGGGTAAGCTCGCGGATCTGCGCAGTTAGTCCTGCGTGATCAGCGCCAATCATGGTTGGTATGTCATGTCCCATAGCATTCATCGTGTGATGACTTTTGTGGCAATGAGCCGCCCAGTCACCCAGCTCATCCGCGACAAACTCTATTTGCCGCATCTGCCCCACTGCGATATCGGTTGTCACCTCTGGCCAGCGTGAGCCTTTGGGGGTAGGGCCACCATCTGTACCCGTGACTTCAAACTCGTGGCCATGTATGTGTATGGGGTGGTTGGTCATAGTGAGGTTTCCAACCCGCATCCGCACCCGGTCGCCTTGTTTGACGTTGAAGGAGTCAATGCCAGGAAAAATGCGACTGTTCCAAGACCACAAATTGAAGTCAAGCATGGTCATTATTTTTGGCGTTGCGCTTCCTGGCTCAACGTCATACGCATTGAGCAAAAAGCAAAAATCCCTGTCCACTTTGCCGATGCGCTGATCGTGTTGTTTGGGGTGAGTGACCCACGAACCCATCATGCCCATGGCCATTTGAACCATTTCGTCAGCATGCGGGTGGTACATAAACGTTCCTGGGCGTCTCGCGACAAACTCGTAGACAAAGGTCTTGCCTGGCGCGATTGCGGGTTGGTTCAGCCCAGTCACGCCATCCATACCATTTGGCAAACGCTGGCCGTGCCAGTGCACACTGGTGTGTTCTGGTAAGCGATTCGTTACGTAAATACGAACACGATCTCCCTCTACTACCTCAATGGTTGGACCGGGAGACTGGCCGTTATAGCCCCACAAGTGCGCATTAAAGCCGGGCGCCATCTCGCGCACAACCGGCTCAGCTACAAGGTGAAACTCTTTAACGCCGTTGCGCATGCGCCAAGGTAAAGACCAACCATTGATGGTTGTAACGGGGTCATAGGGCCTACCCGTTTTGGCAAATAACAGTGGTGCCGTGTTCGCATCAGGTTGAGAAACCAGCTCTGGTAGTGCTGCCATTGCAACTGGACTGACTGAAGCTGCGGCTATAGCGCCAGCGCCTACTCCCGCTAGATTTAAAAACTTACGTCGCTGACGCAGCTTTTGATTTAAGTGCTCTAGTGATTGTTCAGACATGGTTCAATGCCCTCCTGCAGCATCGTTGGCGGGTGCAGCTGTTGCCATAGCGGCAGCTTGACTTGGCACACCCATTAAGTTGTTTTGCAAAATAGCATCAGTGATCCAAAACTGCTCTGTGGCATTCAGAGCTTGCGTGACGGTGTCGATCTGACCCCTCGCGTCGCTCAATAAATCAAAGACACTGATGAGCATGCCGTTGTAGCGGTACTGGTTTTCTTCTGATATACGCGCGCGCATAGGTAATACGACATCTTGGTAATGCATCGCCAAGTCATGAGCCGTTCGGTACGCCGAATAACTCACCCTAAGCTGTGAATTCGCGTTGATAACCGTAGCCTCCCAGGTGCGTTGAGCAGCAATTTGGTTGGCACTCAGAGCAACTCGCTTGTTGTCGCCCCAATCAAAGATCGGCAACTTAATGGCAATTTCAAAACCATTTGAGCTAGTGACTTCACCTGAAGCAGTGTCTTTTTTGTCTACCCCTTTCACGCCCAATTCAACATCCGTAAAACTGTTCAACGTCTCAAGTGATGAACTGTCAAGGAACTGCTGAAGATTTAGCTTGGCTAAGCCAATGTCTAGACGTATATCGCCAGCGGCGGTATTTATCTGAGCAGGTAAAAGAATGTTTTTGGGAATGGCGGGCAAACGCTTGGGTAGTTGCAGCTCATCTTGCTGTTGGGTCGTGAGACCCAAAACTCTCACCAGCTCCTCATATGCCGAAGTTCTTGCATGCTGGGCACTGGCTAATGCAATGGCAGCATCACTTGCAAACTGCTGTTGTTTAGCTTGCTGTAACCAGCTGAAGTTGCCAACAGCCAAGAGCCTTTTTGCAAGCTCTGCACTGGCGTTTGCACTGCGCTGAACTTGTTGTGCGTAGGCTAGGCGCTGCTCCGCGGCAATCGCGCCCACCCATGCCAGCTTTACCGAGGAGATGTCTTTCACGACTTGCTGTGCAAGATCGAGCTGCGCCTGATCCACAGCAACTTTTGCGATAGCCTGTCGCTTAGGAAGCGTTAGCAAATCTAACAACCCGAACGAAAGCATGCGGGCTAGCTCTAGCTCGCCCGTTGTTGTCATGCGCTCGAAGGCAAAGTTTGGGTTTGAAATCCGCCCGCTTTGTGCCGCATTAGCGGTGTTGGCAATTCCTCGTGCCAGCATCGCTTGAAATGCAGGGCTATTGTTCATTGCCAGCTCCACGGCGCCAGCCTGACTCAGCTCTTGACTAAGCAGCGTTTCAACTCGACTTTGTGCTTTGTTCAACTCCGCCTCGTTTGACCCCAGGGTCAGCTGGGCAGGCACTTGCGCACCAACACGCGCCGATACGTTTTCTAAAACACCTTGTGGTGTTACAGATGCACAGCCAGCTAAGACCACAATGCTGGTAGCAATAGCGGTTAGCTTCATCCTTCGCTTATTCATTGTGCACCCCCTTGCGATGCACGTTTAGCGGCCTCGGCAGCCTCAGCCGCATAGGCGCGCCAGCCGCCACGTTGCTCTACGACAACGTTAGCAGCCTTCCAATCTATTGGCTGCACTTCGCTAGCATCGGGATAATTGTCAAACGCTGATGAGTAGGAAAGTGGTTGCGGACTGTCTTGCGCTACGGCGGCGTGCATGGCTGCAAAGCCAAACCACACCAATAAAGCAAGCAACGCCGCAGGACGAATGCCCTGCTTGATATATAAAAACATAGTTACCTCTCTGTGACAAAGGCTGCTTGAGCAGCAACCTGCGCTCATGTGCGAGTGCGGCCACAACGGGCACACCCCCAAAAGGGCGTGCGTTAAATCAGCCAATACGCGACTAGCGCGAGTGGCCCGTTTGATTTAACTAAGAGGCGTTTGAGGAGGGCGAAGCAGGCCCCGAAGCACTGGGCTAGGGATTTGTGGAGCGATCCACTTGGGCGCTATAAAACTAGGTGGCTCGTTTGCAAAAGCTGCCATCGCTGAGACTACGGATAGTCCTGAGCAAAACATCAAACAACCGGCACACTTGACGTGGGTTTGATGCGATGACTCACAGCTGTAACCTGCAAGTTCTTCCATGTTGCTGGTCTGCGCTTGCTTGTCATGGTGCAGGTGGTCGTGCGCCTTAGCCGCTGGAGCATGTTCACAACTCATAGATGGGGCCGCCTGGACTGGCAACACCGAGCTGGCCATCTGTGTTGCCATAGCCGCGCCAGCAATACCTTGCGTTGTCACGGCGAGCGTGACCAACAAACAGGTAAATAATCGGCGGAGGCGCGTGAACATGGAGGTAGTATAGCGTTTTGTGTGAGTGTCTGTTGAACTTGAGTTACGCAGATGTGTCTCAATAATATGATCAGTCTGGCAGTATGAGCGCAGACTCCATTAAATAGTTCCCAGAGCCCAAAAACCATGACCACGCGTGCTAATGATCAAACAATACAGCATCTGCTCCTAGACATAGGGGTGAGCGGTATGACCTGCGCATCGTGTGTAGGTCGACTAGAGCGCGCACTGAACAAGCAAGCCACTGTGTCTCAAGCTAGTGTGAACTTGGCAACTGAGATGGTGCGTGTAATGCCCAGCAGCAAAGTAACTGATGTGGTGGCTTGGCAGCGCGACATGCGCCGTGTGATTCGTGATGCGGGCTATGAACCTAAAGAAGCGCACGTATTGGTTGATGGACCAGCCGCACATTGGATGGGCATAGACAGGGCTTTTTTGCCCACGCTTGCTGCTCTGTTGCTGTCTGCTCCTTTGTTGGTGCCCATGGTGGTGCAGTGGCTTGCTACGTTATTTGGTAACAGCACTGTGCTGATGATGCCGCCAGCGTGGGCACAGTTTGTGTTGGCCACGCCCGTGCAGTTTGTGTTGGGCTGGCCTTTTTACAAAAGCGCTTGGCATGCATTAAAAGGCCTAACGGGCAATATGGAGTTGTTGGTGGCCATTGGCACCAGTGCGGGTTGGGGCTTGTCTACTTGGTTGTGGTTAAGCCACCAAGGCGGCCATCAGCCGCATTTGTACTATGAAGGCTCCGCGGTTGTGATTGCGCTAGTATTGTTGGGCAAATACCTAGAGACGCGCAGCAAGCGGCAAACTACATCAGCAATACGTGCGCTTAATGGCATGAAACCCAGCACTGCCAAGCTGCTGCCCGATGGCGTTAAACGTGAGGACATTCAGCATATTCCTGTGGCTGAGTTGCTGGTGGGTGACCGCATTCGCGTGAGCGCTGGCGAGCGTATGCCAGCTGACGGTGTTGTTGTTGTGGGCAGCTCCAGCGTTGACGAAGCTATGATCACCGGCGAGCCGTTGCCCGTCGCTAAGACCGTGGGCGAGCGCGTGATTGGCGGCACACTAAACGGCGAGGCTACCCTAGACATTGAGGTGACTGCAACCGATACGCACAGCGTGTTGTCGCAAATTGTGACCATGGTCAGTGACGCCCAAGCCGGCAAAGCACCAGTACAACGCATTGTTGACAAAGTAGCGGCTGTGTTTGTGCCCCTGGTGTTATTGATTGCAGGCGTGACGCTGTGGGTGTGGCTTGCAAAGGGCGTGCCCTTTGAGCAGGCCATGATCAACATGGTGGCGGTGTTGGTGATTGCGTGCCCTTGTGCTTTGGGTTTGGCCACGCCCGCAGCCATGATGGTGGGCACAGGTGTTGCGGCCAAACACGGTATTTTGATTAAAGACGCGCAAGCCCTAGAGCAAGCCTATACCGTAGACATTGTGGCGTTTGACAAGACAGGCACACTCACCATGGGCAAGCCCACTGTGATGGACACACTGTGGCGCGACGGCTTAGAACCACCCGCACAACACCAGCAGTTGGCGGTGTTGCAAGCACTACAAAGCGATAACCCGCACCCACTTGCACAGGCCATGCGCGATTGGTTAGATGCGCAAGCGCTGCACACTGATGCAAACCAAATAGTTGTAGAGCAAGTGGAAAACGTTGCAGGTAAAGGCATTCAGGCCATCAGTGGTGGCGCACCGCTACAAATGGGTAGTTTGGCTTGGATGCGCGATCTTGGGTTTGGCGCGCAGCTAAAGCAGCCCATCTTTGGTGAAACCTTGAAGCAGTGGCAAAGCCAAGGTTTGAGCGTGTCTGCACTTGTTCAACACGGCACCATACAAGCGCTGTTTGCGTTTGGCGATGCGTTAAAACCCAGCACAGTAGATGCGGTACGCGCGCTCATGGCGGCTGGCAAGCGCGTGGTGATGCTGTCAGGTGACAACCAAGCAGCAGCCAATGCAGTGGGGGCACGCATAGGTTTGCCACCGGCTGATGTATGGGGCGAGTTGCTGCCAGGTGACAAGGCCGAGGCCATTAAAACGCTACAGGCCAATGGAAGCGTTGTGGCGTTTGTAGGCGACGGTATCAACGATGCGCCCGCGTTGTCTACAGCGCAAGTGGGCGTTGCCATGAACAATGGCCAGCATGGCGACGTAGCCATGCAAGCCGCAGGTGTGACGCTAATGCGCGCTGACCCAGCATTGGTGCAAGCGGCCCTGTCTATCTCAAAGTACACGGTACAAAAGATCAGGCAAAACCTGTTTTGGGCATTTGCCTACAACGTAGCCGGTATTCCGCTGGCGGCCATGGGCTTGTTAAGCCCAGTGGTGGCAGGCGCGGCCATGGCGTTGAGCTCTGTCAGCGTCATGAGCAACGCCTTGTTGCTCAACCGTTGGAAACCTTAACCTGTGTAGCCACTGTGCGCGCTCAGGTGTAGCGCTTAAACACCGAGGCCTTGCCTTCACCCAACACCAGCAGTACGTCGTAGGGGTCGCTTCTGCCTTTGTAGACAGGTCCGTCCATACCGGGGGAGCCCACAACCATGCCGGGCACTGACAAGCCAATGGCTTTGGGGCGAAGCGACAGCAAGCGTTTGATGTCGCTAGCGGGCACATGGCCCTCTATGACATAGCCATCAATAAGTGCGGTGTGACAAGAGCCAAACTGCTGCGGCATACCCAACTGTTTGCGCTTGGCAGTATTGCCGGTGTCAAACACTTCGGTTGTAAAACCGTTGGCTTGCAAGTAGCTCACCCAGTCGTTGCAACAACCACAGTTGGGGTCTTTCCAAACCTGTACAAGGTTTGTTGGTGCAGCGTGCACAGCAAACGAAGGGGCAATGAGCGCGAGCGCGCCAAGGGTGACAAAGGCGCGCCGGTTGGTGTGTTTATTCATGCCTTTGTGACTCGTTACAAACCAAAAGGTTCAACGTACATGATGGCTTGTGAGTCGTACGAAGGGATGTAGCCCCAAATCTATCGCAGTGACCCATTGCAATGGCGCGTTGTTATGTTGCTCTCTTTAATTCAATGTAGTCGCCACGGGTACGTAAAATTAACTTTACATCGCCCGCTCCTCTGTTACGCCAAAACCAGCCATGATTACCGGTGAATGCTGCCTCCAGTAAACCTTCGTCAGAGGCAACTCCACGACCCTTTTCGTAGCTGATCGATTTGCCCAGAGCATCCCCGTGGGTGTCGTAGTTGACAACGCCCCCCTCAGCAACCCATGAGTACTGTGCACTTGCGCCGCCGACCATCGCCAACTTAACCTCTACCCCCTCGCCCGGAGTGAGTGTGATGACTACCTCATCTCGCCAAACTACATTGGGAATTACGGCAGCTGGTTCGATAGTCGGTGCATTAATCGTCGATGCAGCAGGTGCCTGGAGACGAAGGTAGACATTTTTCGCGCTGATTAGTCTGTTGCGCTAATCAGTACGGCACGAAAACCCCGAGATTTCGCCACCCCCCTCCTGCCGTACCACGGCGAAAAAGTAAGGAGGTTCTGAGACGAAACGGGATTTGAGACGGATTTCGGGGGTGGGTGGCCATGGGGCCAGTCAGCAGCCCAAAGCAAAAAGCCCCGCGTAGTGCGGGGCTCTGAGCGCCTGAGAACTTGGCTGAGCGAGTTAGCAGGACTTGTTTTGGCGGGCCGCGGGAGATTCGAACTGTTAATACCGCTAGCTACAAAAACTGTAGCTGAAGTGGTGTAGGTGATCCGCTGCGCCATGCTAAATACTGGATGCGAATCACAGAGATCCTAAAACCACCTACGCCAGAACAAGCACGCATCAAGGCGCTCAGCGCCAACAAAGATCGCGCAGCCCACGCGCTTAAAACTGAACGAGAACGTCAAAAACGTGCCAAAGCTATCAAAACGCTACAAAGCACCGCACCATAGCGCTGGCAAGCCTTACAGACTATTTCTGCATAGCCTGTCACGGGTTCGCTAACTGTTCGTGAATACCCCGGTCAACTGAGCCTAAGTGTGCGGCTTTGACCCGAAAGGCCACGTTTAGAAAACACGCGAGACGTACCCCTTGGCCTGTGCCTCCTCTGCTGCGATGCGCTCCCGGTGCGCAGCAAGCTCTTGAGCCTCATCTATGCTGACTCGCTCCCAGCGCTTGAGTTGTGATGCGCTCAAACGCCAATATGGATTACCTGATGACTGCTGCATCGCGTGTTCAATGATCTCCTTTCTATCCGAACCCAGGCGGTCTCTGAAAAACACAGCGTCGTGAACGCAGGCAATGGGCACTCGCCCCAACTCCATTGCCGTTTGTTTGAGAACCTGCATGATCTTGGTTTCTTCGTGCTGATACAGGTAGGCCACAACTTTTGATCGGCTGACCCTACCCGCTTGCGTCTGCAGAATAGGCTTTTTAAGAAGGTCGGGCTTAAGGGCCTGCACTTGGCTTAGCAGATGGGCATCCAGCGTTTGCTGCTCACGAATGAAGCGAACAACTGTAGCGTCCGCCAAAAACCGAGCACGCGTTTGCGGATCCTTCACAACCTCGACCAAAGCAGGGTTGGTCCACTGCCCTGCACTACTTTGCCAACCCTTGCTAGCGGCTCTGGCACCAAACGCGATGGCAGTGAAAGCCTGCTTGAGAATTTTGATCTGGAAATCGTAGTTGGCCTTTGTTGCATCTAAAAATACGTATCGGCGCAGCGTTCCCAAAAGATCTGTCTTGTCATCCAAGTACAGGTAAGACATGGGAAATGCCTTGTCCACTGTTTTGTCGATACCCGCTAGCTGCAGGTACAAGTTGGCCTGACCCAGCTTCCACGCAACAACGCTGGAGCGTATGTCGTACTCCCAACAGTTGCCCAAAATGGCGCGACGAAGCTCCTTATTAACGTTTTGTACGCTCACGCCCTCATAGTAAGTGCGCCCAAACGCGCTGGGTTTACGCACTTGGAAATAGCGGCCATTCAACACCGTGGCAACCGACAGAACCGTTTTTGCCTGCGCACAGGCGTGTTCCCTGCGCAGGCGCTCTTTTTTGCTGGCTGTGTTGCGTAACCAATAGATGTAAGCCACTAGGCTTGGAACATCCACGGGCAAGTCGTCGTATCGCGCCGCCAAGTCCTCACCAGACCATTCGCCATCAAAATCTGGATAAATATCTTGAAACACTGCCAAGCAATCCGCTGCATCCCCAACGATGGCCGAATCAATGGCGCTGTCGCTGTGCGCGGATTCAAGCTGTTGGTCGATCCGCTGCCAGTCATCAGTGAGTACGACCCACTTACTGAGCCGCACTTCACTGACCCGTCCCGTTAGATTTGAGCCACGGCGTGACTGCTCCACCAGCGCAAACCCCTGGTGCTCAAGCCAGCGATGCACCCGTTCTTTGTTGGTGCCAATACTGCCACCCAGATTTGCCAGCTTGGACGTGGGGACTGAGTACAACTTGAACCGTACCTGCAAGGGATCTCGCCCTGTGTTGACCGAGCGATTGATGAAACCGCTGAGTACCCGAACATACTTCTTCAATGCACGCTCAGCGCTGCTGGCATTTGGGAACGCAGCCTTCAGCGCTTCAAGCACGATTGGATTGACGTCAAGTGTGATCATGTTCCTTCCTCCTGTGGCACCACCCGTTGGTACTAGAGGTATTTATGGCATCGACACACGCCCACGTGCGTTTCTAAAAAGTCACACGCTTATAGTAATAACCAACGGATTCAGGTGGGATATCGAGGAATTAGTAGCTGCATCCATCTGAATGAGGAGCCGAAGGCGAATCCATCCTCTGTTTTTTTTCAGGCTTTGCAGGCTGGTTCAAAGCGGGAAGGCTTGGCTTTTTGGATGGATAGATCGCGTCGGGGTGAATACCGAAAAAAGAGAAAAAACAAAGACGGATCGCCCTTCGGGCATCTCTTCCCCAACGACCTCCATCACTTCTGACTGCTTGATGTTCACCAATTACTATAAGCGTGTGACTTTTTTGATGTGTGTCTGAGTCAATAATTTCGTGGGTCAAACGCCACAAAAAGTGAAGTTGCCCTGCGCAGTTCAGCTCAGCTCGCGGGGCATACAGCGTGGCTATCATGACGCACTCAAATCAGCCCTACAAGCGCTTTTCGTGTGACTCGTGTAGTCGAGTATTTGGTTCACCAAAATCCCGCTTTTTGAGCGCCTGTCGTGGGCTATGCGCTATCTGCTCAGGTTATCCACAGATCAGCAGATCAACCCACTGAAAACATAACAAAACGTGCTTTTTCCGTGATTAGTGGGCTAACCGTATGATTTCCTTGAATCTGCAGGAAGCCAGTATTACCAGCTGAAAAGTAGTACTGAACCCAGTCTTTTCGACTGGTCTCTTGCTGGATTCGGTTGCCCTTTGAAACATCAGAAAACATACTAAAAGCACACAAAGAGTGTGATTTACAAGGAGTTGGAGATGGCACAAGCAAGGGCACTGGGCGCAGCGGAGATGGAGCAGGTTTTGGAGCATGTGAATGCCGGTAGACACGCACACCGCAATCGCTGCTTTATTCTGCTGACACACTTGGCAGGCTTGCGTGTGGGCGAAGTTGCAAGCCTGCGCTGGCTGGATGTCAT
>Ga0209137_1003973_pt1 | contig 12005 bp, 14 predicted proteins | sample SaaInl5LU_22_DNA_FD_184642 | JGI IMG/M metagenome (GOLD analysis project Ga0209137, IMG submission 184642) | Marine microbial communities from expanding oxygen minimum zones in the Saanich Inlet - ESP_105LU_22_DNA (SPAdes) (version 2) | ecosystem: Environmental > Aquatic > Marine > Intertidal...
TGATGGCACAAAATAATGAAATACTTAAGGAAAATGCTGAGCTAAAATCAATAATGTTAGAATCACAAGAAAAAATGATGGAAGTTATCAAAAATGGAACCAACAATATTATTAATAACACTAAGAACAAATTTAATTTAAATATATTTTTGAATGAAAATTGTAAGAATGCTATGAATCTAACAGACTTTGTCAATTCATTGACACTTAAATTAAACGATTTAGAAAAAATGTCAAAATTGGGATATGTAAATGGCATGTCGAATTTAATAGCCAATAATTTAAATGAAATGGAAATTACACAACGTCCTATTCACTGCACCGATAAAAAAAGACAAACCATTTATATAAGAGATGAGGATAGATGGAAGCGAGAATTAGATGGAAAACCAAATGTTAAGAATGCTATACGAAAAATTACCAATAAAAATTTGGAATTACTAATTGATTTACAGAATAACAATCAAAAATGTATAGAAGATAATACTATTAATAATAAATTTAATGATTATTTATCTAACATATTATGTAATGGAGATAAAGAAGATGATGATATAGTAAAATTGTTATCTAAAGAGGTTCTTATTGAAAAAGAGGACTAAACATCCATTGATTCTTCAATAACTATTCCATTTTCAATTATAATTTTTCCTCCTTGGAAGGGATTATTTAAATTATTTCTTTTCTTATGATTACTTGATTCAATTATGTATACCATATCAAACTTTAATTCTTGCCAAAGAGTTCCAATGTGCTTAAGCCATCGAATAGGAGGAATCCAATACGTCCAGAAGATATATTCTAACATTGAACTAGAATATCTGAATCATTTATAAAAACCTGTCCTCCACAATCATGGGCGCGTTCATAGGTCACATATGTTTAAATTGCAGTGTCTTTAAGCAAACCGGCATAGCAAAGATAATAATCCGGAAGGTGTGATGGTGTTCCAGGAATATTAAGTTTATTTTTTTCCATTGTAAAAATGATCATTTGGATATTGAAGAGGCATTAGTGTTTCGAAACATAGATTTTGTTCGCACCAGTCGGAACCATGATCAGTGAAAAAGTTATTTAACAAGATATAATTTCCTTTGATTTTTACACCTTTGGACATTAAAACGCCCAATTTAGTTAAATAAATTATACAATATTATTTTAACTATATAAAAATTAAGTTAACAATTTAGATAATTGGATTATTAAAACGTCGTTTTATATATTATATTTTATATTATATATGAAAGGTGGTATATTTAATAGACCTGAATGTTGTAATCAACCTTGTGAATGCCCTGTATGTTTAGAAAATAAACCCTTGATGCGTTTAAATTGTAATCATTATGTATGTTTACAAGATATTCATCAAATAATAAATTCAAATCCACGTAGATTACAAAAATGTCCTATTTGTAGAGAGTTAATCAATAATTATGGTTGTAATGGAAATATTATAAATGTACCAAATAATCAAATTCAACACCCAAATATTGTTTCTGACGAAGAAGGTCACACTGATGGTGAAGAAACTGATGACGAGGTGTTTGTTTTTCCTAATCTTAATGTTGTTTCAGATGAAGATGGATATGAAACAGACCGAATAAATGGAGGAAAACGAAAAACAAGCCGCACACGTAAAAATAACAAAAGAAGAAAATTAAACAAGAGAAAAAAAACTCGCAGACATAAAATTTCCAAAAGAAAAATAAATAAAAAAAGAATATCTAATAAAAAAAGAAAAACAAAGAGGTCGGCGTTTTAAATGTCCAATGGTGTAAATAACTAAAACACATATCAGGCCCAATGTCCGGCCCAGAATTATCAACCTCTTTCGAAGTATTATTATTTTTATTTTTAGTATTATAGGTATTTGTATCGATATTGGCAATAATAATATGTTCCATATTATTTAATTAATGATTTACACTAAGATAAATAATTAATCAATTTTATAAATAATAATTAATTTAATTAATTATTTCTTTATTAAAAGTTTACATTCTCTTTATCTGCTCCATCACTAAGAATTTATCTTTTCCTAAATAATCTGTAAATTAATTTATTAATCCTTAAATCTAATAATTTTATTTATTTCTTCTATATATTCTTCTTCTTTTTTATCAATGTCCATAAATAATTTTAACTTGTTTATTTCAAACTTATATGAGTCGCGTTTAATTAAATTATCGGTATTAATTATACAATAATTAATTTTATTTTGCTTAAAAAACTGAATATTGTCTTTTTTGATATGATTTGATAATTTAACTTTATCCTTTTCTGTAAGTGTTTTTTTTTGATTATTAAAATAGGCATTAAATAATTTTGCACGGCTTTCATAGTGCTTAATTGACGTTCTGTTGACTCTATCAATGTAAACAATTTTCATAGAAGGAAATATCTTTTTAAAATATGGTAGTAGATACCTAATTCTGGGTTCTTTAAAATATATAGCTTTTGGATTTACTTCTTTTATTTCGTCTTCTAAATTTTCCTTAAATTTTTTAACTAATTCTAGATTTTTTTGGTCAATGACATTATTTTTTATCCTATAATTAAAATTATTGTGTGATTTTATTATACTAATTACATTTGGAAATTCATGTATTTTCACTTCTCTTAATCCTAAACTATCATTGGAATCCGGAGATGATTTTAACAAATAATATTCAGTCTGTGGCATATTCATTGATTTAATTATATCAATTACTAGCCTAGTTCTGTTTCCGCCTTGACCTAAAAATATTATAGGGAACATAAAATTATTTATATAATTATTCAAGATAAATGTACAATATTTTATAATTTAATATTATCAATTTATATAAAATTATGAATAAAACTTCAATATTAATATCTAATGCATATTCTAATTTTGATTATATTGTTGCTTCATATATTGAATGGTATGTGAAATTGGATAACTTTGAAAAAGAAGTACGTGCAATTGATGGAAAAAGAGAATTATTTAAAAAAGGATCAAATACCATTTTCAATATGGATACAGAATTAACAATGCAAATATTGTTGTTAAATAATGTTAGTAATTTGAAACAATTATGTGCTGAACAGCTAACAATGTATATATATTCCTATTTAGTCGTAGATTCCACAAATAATTTTTATGAAGGATTATACAAAATTTATGAAAATTCTACTGAAAAACAAAATCAAGAGGGAGGAGGTCCAACCAATCTTAAATCAGTATTGATAGCTTTCATGTCTTTAATTCTTTTCCAATGCGTTGTTGGTATAAATAGTGATATTAATGGATTAATACCAAGTGGAAATTTAAAAGTAAATATGCATACTTCTATAAAACAGGTAGGAGAATATGGAAAGAGTATTCAAATATTTAGTGATTTAAATTTAGACGATATTAATATAGAAAATGACGAAGACATTGAAAAAGTACTTAATCTTTTTAAACCTCCATTTAGTAATAAACCCTATAAAGAATCTACTTTATTGGTAAGTCCCAATATATCAGACAAAATAATAAAAAAAAATAAAGATTATTTTATTGATCCTTCAATATTAACAGGTTTGGTAACTGCAGTTGGATTTTCAATAATTGCTCGTGATCCCAATTCTCTCAATGGAGTAATTGATGAAAAAATTAAAGGTATAAATAAATTGTCTAGAAATGTTACGGCTAGTTTGAAAGCTGTCTGTAGAGAATCGTTTGCTAAATTATCAACAGATGAATTACCCAAAGTGTATTATAAAGTTTTTAATAAAAAAATGAGTGATCAAGAAGAGGAACAAGAGGAACAATTAAAGACCAAAAAAATGGAAATTGAAGAAGAAACTACTGCTTTGGTGAAAAAGACAATGCAATATGACGAAGCTACCCCAGAACCTTCAATGCCACCAACCTATAAATGGGCAGCTTCCTATGTTTATCCTTCTTCTGATCAGCAAACTAAAACTGAAACCAGTGTAGAAGAATATAATGAATTTCAAACTGAATTACAAGAGAGAGTAAGTCAAGAAGTGGAGAAACAAATGGGTGTTGAATCCAATATAATTTTAAATATGACTATTCAAAATTCATTGGATCTAATTCGAAAAGACATCCAAGATCAACAATTACAAAACAACGTTGAGGTAGTTTTCCAGGCAATATGTGATCGAATTGAGCCAATAATTTTCAATTTTGAAGATGGAGTAATATCTGTAACTGATAATGCCAAGCCACTTCAATATTTAAACATTTTGGCTTCTAATGTTAGAATATTTGGGAAATCAGAACTTGAACGATTAGGAACAAGTGATCCTTTATATAATCAGGTGGATAGTCTCTTTCAAAAATCCGAAATATTACATAGAGATATCATACCAAGCTTAAATCATAGATTGAAAAATGCAGTTGAAGATAAAAATGATTCCCAAAGCATTGGTGAATTTACCGATTCATTAGAAACTGCCTTAACGGATATTCAAAAATCCTTAAATAAAGCCTTGGAGGTTTTACCAATTACAAATGAAAAAATGCAGATATTAATGGATCATCAAAAGGAAGAAATGATACGATTCCTAAGAAAGGAAAGACATGAACAAGATTTAGAAAATAAAGATTTTGAAGTAAGTGAAGGTATTCGCAAAGATCAAAGGGATATTACAAATCAATATTTAAATGGAATAATGAAAGGTTTTTTTAATGTGACCGAAACAGCAGGTGGAAATATTAAAAATGCTACAGAAATGGGTGCAATGGCCATTTTGAATATGACAGGGAATATTGCGGTTGATTTGGGTGAAGTTACATCAAAGATAATCGATAGTGGATTTGGACCTATTATTAATAGTTTATTATGGACAGGAGGACCATTTCTAGGTATAGCTAGCGTAATTTTAGTGTTATGGACATGTTTACCCTATTTTAGAGGGGTCGCAAGATTGAAAGCTAGGCAATTAGATGCTACTTTGGTTCCCAAGCAATTAGAAAATATATATCCGGGATCTAATTTAAGTCAAAGTGATAATGAACAGAGTGGACAAATGAAAATAATAAGTCCATATTTACAGCAGGGATGGTGGATAAGAAATGACGAGAGGGGATTGCCAATACTCATGCCTCCCATTCCTAAAATTCCAGCTCCTCCTACGGAGCCTTTTCCTGAAAATTATTTTATAGGGCAAGATGGAAGAAAGCATGCTTTAAGACCTGGAGTACCTCCACCGCCTCAACCACCTACAATTAAAGGGGGTATTAAAAAAAAATCCTTTAAAGGAAAAAGAAAACATAAAAGAACCCAAAGGAAACGTGGAATATACAAAAAACGTAAAACAAGACATAGGAAGAAAAGGATGACTAGAAGGAAAAAGTAAATTAAACATTAGTAATTATTTAAAGATTTTTAAGAATGTTTAAATAATTAATGAAAGTAGCATTATGTTTCATTATTAGTAATAAACATATAGTTAATAAAGAACATTTATGGAGGAAATGGATTGACCAAAAAAAAGATTTATTTAACGTTTATTTTCATTACAAAGATTACTCTGTAATTAGATCAGAATGGATAAGAAAACATTGTATACATCCCAAATTTATAACCAAAACATCCTATTTCCATGTTGTTCCTGCATATTTGGCACTGCTAAATTTCGCGGTGAAAAATACTGAAAATAAGTGGTTTTGTCTATTAACAGAGTCGTGTATTCCAATTGTTCCAATTGAAAAATTTTTGGAATCCTTAAATAAGAATGTAGATAAATCTATTCTAAGTTGGCAAAAAGCCTATTGGAATCTTCAAATTCATACTCGAGCTAATTTAAGATTATTAAAGCCGGATTTTCAACTATCCAATTCACCTTGGTTTATTTTAACTCGTGATCATGTAAATAAAGTTTTGTATTTTAGAGTTTTGCAACATAACCTTTATAAAACAATTTGTGAAGGAGGATTAGCAAACGAAAGCATATTTGCAATAGCTTTAGAATGTTTTATGGATTTAAAGAATGAGAATAAAGTTATAAATGAAGTATCAACTATTACGGATTGGGTGCATATGGAAGGTCCAACCAGTCCATATACATTTAAATCAGGATCTAAAGAAGAAATAGAAAGATTAAAAGAATTAATAGAAAAAAATCCGTATGGTTTATTTTTACGTAAAGTGTCTCCCTATTTTCCCGATCGTATTTTAATACCAATTATTTTTCCTATTAAAAAAGAGTCAAATTGGGTAAAAGGCACAGGAATTTTTACTGCAGTTCTAGTAAGTTTTCTTTTCCTATTGTTTAACATTTCCATCGTTGCCCACAATCTAGGCATGTAACGAAAGTAGTCATTGGTTCATCAGCTGACCTTGTTTGCATCTGGTAATATGTGCATTTATTTGATTTACACCTATTACATTTAAAAGTGTCGGTTGCTGCTTCAAGAGTAACTTCATATTTGGCTTTATCACGTTGCATCTTATCATTTATTAATTTTTCCCATTTATAGGGTTTTAATTCTTGGGCAGTCATAAAAGCGATTTGATGTACTTGTATATGCCCATTATCTACTTCTTTTAATAATTCTTCATTAATGTTTCGCCAAATTGATTTAAAATGGTCTAAATAAATTTTTATAAAATAGGGGTTATCCCATTTTTTAATAACTTTGCGAACATTAGCTTCTTTCAATGCCCAATTTAAGATACCAATTTCTAAATTAAGAGCATATTTTTCATTATTAAATTTCTTATTTATTTGATTTCTAATATTGAATCTGAAAGTATTGGGATCGTTAATTATTTTAACTTTCATTGTCACTTTATAAGAAATTTAATTAGTAATCTTAAAATCAATTTTATTTAAAATTCATTTTTATTAATCTTTAATATTGGTATTCTTCTTCCATAATTTCTCCCTCTAAATATTCTTCCCCATTGTCCTCGTCAGAATCAACTATAAAATCATCCTTTAGATACCCGTGTTTGGTTAGTTTGTCAGGGGAATAATTGTTAGCCTCATCTTCTTCATCTTCATCTTCAGATTCCATTTCATCTAAGTTATCAAACCCCTGATTTATATATAAAATGGCTTGATCCCATTGCTCTTTGGATAAGCTAATTATTTCCTCATTCGAATCATACGCAACAATGGCCGCTGAACCAAATAGTAAATCTTTAATAGGATGAGGAAATTCATATTGATTTTCATAATTTGCTCTTCCTTTATTTTTACCAAATAATTTAATACTCTGAATATTATTAATGGGAAGAATCCATTTATGTAAAAGACAAAAATTATTATCATTCTTAAATCCACATTTTTTATATAAATTTTTTTCATCAAAATCCCGTATATTTTTATTCTCGATTTGACCTATCTTATCCACAATTAAAATATTAAATTGATTTTTGCTCATTGTTAGTATTAAAGGTAAAATAGATTTAAATAGTTTTCACAAATTATAATTAAAGAATTCTCTCATGTATAAGCTTACACCTGTTAATCTCATTCCCCTTACTTCTTCTAACCAAGATATGTATTATATCTATTTCAATACATATTTTATTGATAAATACCAAAATCATTACGAAATGATTGATGATTTTGTTTATAACTTAGATTATGAAAACATTGTAGATGGTGAAGAAGGAAAGATAGAAGAAGTATTTAAAAGTAATGTTATTTCTCAATTACCTTTACATTATCAGTTAGAATCAAATGTATTAATAAAATTTAATATAACTTCAAAAATAAACCTGGTGTATAGAGGAATTATAAATTTAGAAAAATTTAATAATGCATTATCCTTGCATGACATTAATAAAATAATGGAAATTAAAGATATATATTATGAATCAGAAGAAAATTGTTTTTTAAATGAAAGTTCAATTATTAATAAGCTACGTTACGTTAATCCAAACAAAATATAGATTCATAATAATATGGTTGCTTTAATAATACAATACGCAATAATATCTTTTATATTTATATTAATAGTTCACAATATTATATTTTATTTTATTTCCCTACTAACGAATCCTAAAGATAAGGAAGATTTTCAAATATTTTATGAAACTCCTATAAAAGAAACAATAAATATAGGAGAAACATTGTCAATTTCCCAAGAAGATGGAACATCGATTGCAAACTTGCCTATAATAGAGGCTACATCAAATAATATGAAAGAAGAACTAAAGTTATTCCTTCAATCCCAGTTGGATTCAACAAGTAACATATCTTTATCCAATATACCGCTTCCATCAAATTAGTCGTGTGAAGTAAATATTCCTATTCTAAATGAATAATTACTTCTAAAAAGATAAATTTATGAAAAAATATAAAGATAATATAGGTTATTATTATAATGATTGAAATAGCCCGTGACGAACTAAATTTACTCCAAAAGAATAAACTTCCTTATGAAATAAATATTGATAAGAAAGTTTCTACATATGATTATTGCTTAGCTATACCAAAAGGTCCAAAATCATTAGCGTGGTTTACAAATAACCAAGGTGAGAACATATGCTATATAATTAAAATAGATAGCAATAATACATTTGAAAATATTTACATTGCAAAAACTAGCTTTGATGATAAATTATCATTAGGTACTCTATTATATGGTACAGAATTTGTTTATAATTCATGCAAATGTTTTTGTATAGAGGATATATTTAAGTTTAAAGGGCAAAATATTGGGCATTTTAATTTTGAAACAAAATTGAGTTATTTGCACAATTTATTTTCTTCCTATTTGAGTCAAACTGCATTAGGCAATCATTACATGATTTTTGGCTTACCGATTTACAATGATAGCTTTTCAGAATTTATTTACCAATCTACCACTTCTGCGTATGAAATAAGTCATATTCAATTTCGTTATAAAACATTGCCGAAAATATTTCGAATGAATTATTTAAAACCGGGGTTCCATTATTTTAATAATCGGAACGAAAAGATTCAAAAAAATAAAATAGAAGAACAGAAGAAGTTTAAAAAAAATACCTTTGAAAAACGTAGTAAAATTACTGATTTATATAAAATATTTGAATTAAAAGCAGAATCGGATAATGATATTTATAAATTATTTGAAAATGGATTCGAAAAGGGTATTGCGCTAATTCCAGATTATAAAACTAGTGTCTATTTAAATGGAATATTTAGAAATATAAAGGAGAATTTAAATTTAGATTCATTAGAAGAAAGTGACGACGAACTTGAATTTGAAAATTGTGACGTAAATAAATTTGTAGATTTAAATAAATCTATAAAAATAAAATGTAGATGGGAGTCAAAATTTAAAAAATGGGTTCCTTGTATCGAATAAAAGAATTTCTATTCTAATAGTATAAGGATGACTAATGCTCCATTAAGTAATATAAATGGTTCTGTGGTAAATATAGATAACTCCAATTTTAGCGGTACAGCGTTTACTAATCGTATTTTACCGCAATGGGTAAATCCTAATGTTATGCCTGAACCTCAAAGCAACGTCCAAGCTGCAATGCCGTATATACCATGTAAAGGAGGAAATCGTCAAAAAAAAGGAAAGTTGTCCAAAATAAAAAAAATGTCGAGAAAGTATAAAATGGCTTCCAAAAAACGAAGAACTCGTACAAGAAGAAAGTTGACTATGTTAAGAAGAAAAGTTAAAAGTATTTTAAAGAAAAAAAAACATAATAAATCTAAATCAAGACGTACTAGAAAACGAGATAAAAAGGTACGATTTCATAAAGGTGGTTTCTGGAATCAATATAGCCAAAATCTACCCTATTCTCCTACTTATACAACTGGAGGAGAACTTTCCCCCAACAATTCAGCTTTAGCAAATCCGGTTCCTTTTTCAAAAATTTCAAACTGCACTAATTGCGTTGATAATTATAATAGAGTAACTAATACAGGAGTACCTACATTTAATTTGTTTTCTTAAGAGGAATTAAGCATTTTCCAATAGGCAAATCGTCTTTTGAACTTAATTTGGTTTCCCTACCTTGCCACTCTGTATTTACCCCATTATAGGTTAAATTATTACAAGTAACAATTTTATAGTTTTGACTTTTATAAAATTTTTGCCTTTTCACCCATTGCCGTTGAAAAATGTCATGAGAATCAATAATGTCTACAACTATAGGTTTAGAGTGTTTTTCTCTTAAAATTCGCCCCACTGATTGTTCAATATCAGTTTTAGGGGTGGCCATAATCAACGTTGTTAGCGTTTTTATATCCAAAGCTTCTGACGCCATTGCGTATGTAGCAATTATTATTTGTTTACTTTCCGATTCTTTTAAATTTTTCTCTTTCATTCCACCCACATAATAACCCACACTGCCTATATTCTGGTATTGAATTGCATCGAATAGATAGGTCAAGAGGGATTTATTATGAGCTAATATCATTATTTGACAATTTTGATTTTCCTGGATTAAATCTTTCACTATTCTAACAATGAATTCACTTCTATTATTAAAATTACATAATTTAGTAATCATTTTACTATAAAGAGGATTCCCACGGAAATCATATTCAACTTCATTAAATTCTTCATCCTTTACTGAATATTGAATTCCTCGTACTTCCACATCATATTCACCTTTCCTAACAACTTTTTGAATTATTTCTCCTAAAAAATATTTAAATACTTTTGTCGTTCCATCCTTGCGGTTCATTGTAGCTGATAAACCGAGCATATGTTTGGTTACTATTTTAAACAATGCGCATGAAAATGTTTCACTGGATATATGATGTACTTCATCAATAATTGTAAACCCAAATGAGGAAAATACGGAAGAAGGGTAATCTTTCATAGATAGAGATTGCAACATTCCTAACACTATATCTTTATTATCAATGTCAATTATTTGACCTTGAATTTTTCCAATACGGGCATTGGGTAAAAATTGTTTTATTCTTTCGACCCACTGATTCAATAAAAATTCTTTGTGAACAATAACTAGTGTTTTCTTTTGAAGTTTGGATAATATATATAATGCCGCAGAGGTTTTTCCCCAAGCACAAGGAAGATCTAACAAACCAGAAGCCATATCATTGCTTGAAATATAGTTTAAAAATTTGGAAACTACCGGGTCTTGGTAATCCCGAAGTGTGCCATTAAATATTAAATTTATCTTATCTCCATCCGGAACTTTTATATTATTAATTTTACCAAAATGTTTTTCTCCAAAATAACGCGGAAGATAAAACTTTGAACTTGATTCTCTGTAAGCTGGGAAAGTTGTATTCGATTGAATAGGAGAACCTTGTACGTGAGGCCTAATTTGTAGTTCCTCCCTTATAAATTGTTGATCTTTTAAAGATATATCATTTTTATAAATGGTATATCCTTTGTTACCTAAATAAGAATTTGACATTATGTTAGTTACTATACTTAGTCAAATAATATTTATATTTATTTATAAAATAATCTAATTAATATAATATAAATGAAGTTGAAAGAATTTAAAATGAAAATGGACATTGGAGAATGGATTTTATTAATTTTATTTTCGTTATATTTTATCCTAGGAGAACCTATGCCTAAAACTTTAGGACTTTGGCTCTCCTCGAAAGTAGCCAAGGTTGTTATTGTCTTATTGGCACTCTGTTTATTTGCGTATACCAATATTTATTTAGCAATATTTGGTTTGTTTGTAGCCTATAGTTTAATTACCAATAAAAATGCCCATAGCTACTATTCTAGTTCGGATTGGAGTCAAGCTTACCCAAGCCAGGCCAGGTCTAACTCTCCATATACAATGAATAATCAATTCCCAAATACTACGTTAGAAGAAGAGATGGTCAAGAAAATGACTGCCCCTAACAAAACCAAAACTCAAAAACAGGCATACAAAGCTTTGTTAGACAATACAAATAATGCCGCACCAGTTAATTATAATGGTGTGATTTAAGAAAGTTTATAAATAATTATAAAAAAAAAAAAAATTGATTAGTATTTTTAGTTTTCTATATAATATACTAAACTAAAAATGGAGAATAATTATATTAAAGTTAAGGTTAAGTCGTTAAATCATGATGAGGTGTGTTCTATTTACAAC
>Ga0209137_1003974_pt1 | contig 12000 bp, 8 predicted proteins | sample SaaInl5LU_22_DNA_FD_184642 | JGI IMG/M metagenome (GOLD analysis project Ga0209137, IMG submission 184642) | Marine microbial communities from expanding oxygen minimum zones in the Saanich Inlet - ESP_105LU_22_DNA (SPAdes) (version 2) | ecosystem: Environmental > Aquatic > Marine > Intertidal...
TTTATAAATAGCAAAGAAGCATGAGACTTGTTAAATGATTTGTCACTTAAAATGTGTAAATGTATTGAGAGTAAAAAATTAAAGAGTGCATATAAATTAAAGTCTTGATATACTAAAATACTCAATAATTATAAAAAAGAAATAAGAAATTATTACAATACTAAAAGTCTTTCTCAATCATAAATTGATGAATTTTGTAATAAAATTGCTACTAGAACACTTAATAATTGTCAATAGATAATTTTCAAAGTGGTGCATTAGAAAAATAAAGAGATTGGCAAAATAACATTGTTTGTGATGACTTAAAACTGGTGAATTTTACTATTTAACTCAAAAACCATCTACACATACTCTATATACTACATTTGTAAACATTTCAAAAGACAAGTATATAGAAAAGAAAGAGAAATCGAATAAGCTACTCAATTTCAAATATTATTTGGAAATTAGATTGTAAATCCACATGAGTTTTTCAAGAAAGTAACAATCCGTTCAACAAAGAAATGTTTCAAAATGGCCAAACTTTTGCCTATGAAATTATTTCAAATGAAGAAGATTCATTTTTCGATGAAATAGTTTTTAAAGAAATCGAATATCTTTATCAATTATTTTAAATAAAGTAATTTTTAGACAATATTTGTACAACTACCTTACTACTAAATCTTAAGAAAACATATAGATTACAGCCTTAGTTTCTTAATTTATTGCTCAAGTAATTTAAAACTTAACTAAAAATAAACAATAACTTCAAATATATTTTTTCAATTTACTATGCATGCATAACAAATTTTTATTATCTTTGAATTCGCACCAACCGAATAACAATTTAATGAAAGACAAAACCATAGACTATTTATTACGTACCACATGGTTAGCAGTGAATAAAATGTATAATGAAGAAGCTGCAAAGTTCGATACTACAATGGCTACAGGCTTTACATTATTAAGTATTGATCCAGAAAATGGTACACCTTCCACATCACTTGGTCCAATTATGGGAATGGAAGCGACTAGTCTTTCTAGAATATTAAAAAAAATGGAAGCACTTGGTCTAATAGAGCGAAAACCTAACCCAGAAGATGGTCGTGGTGTCCTTGTTTATTTAACTGATTTTGGAAAGGAAAAAAGAGAATATTCAAGAGAACGCGTTTTAACGTTTAACAATACCATAAAAAATCATATTTCTGAAGATAAACTAAAACATTTTCAAGAAGTTACAGATATAATAAACGAGTTGATTTCGAATAAAAAAATATACAATCAAAAAGAACACATTTTAAAATAATATGAGCAAACGTAGAATTAAAAAAATAGCAATTATTGGTTCTGGAATCATGGGAAGTGGTATCGCTTGCCACTTCGCCAATATTGGTGTCGATGTTTTATTATTAGACATTGTACCAAGAGAACTCAATGATAAAGAAAAAGCCAAAGGCTTAACTATAGAAGACAAAGTTGTTAGAAACAGATTAGTTAATGATGCACTTACAGCATCAATAAAATCTAAACCTGCACCACTCTATCACCATTCATTTGCAAACCGTATCACAACTGGAAATCTAGAAGATGATATTGCAAAAGTAAAAGACGTAGACTGGATTATGGAGGTTGTAGTTGAAAGACTAGACATCAAACAACAAGTTTTCGAGAAACTTGAAAAATATAGAACACCTGGAACATTAATTACTTCTAATACCTCTGGTATTCCTATTAAATTCATGAGCGAAGGTCGAAGTGAAGATTTCCAAAAGCATTTCTGTGGAACACACTTTTTTAATCCTGCTCGCTACTTAAAACTATTCGAAATTATTCCAGGACCAAAAACTGACGCTTCTGTTTTAGAGTTTTTAAATGGCTATGGAGAACAATTCTTAGGAAAAACTTCTGTAATTGCAAAAGACACTCCTGCATTTATTGGTAATCGTATTGGAATTTTTAGTATTCAAAGTTTATTTCACGCCGTAAAAGATTTAGACTTAACTATTGAAGAAGTCGATAAATTATCAGGACCTGTAATAGGTCGTCCAAAATCGGCAACCTTCAGAACAGTAGATGTAGTAGGATTAGATACTTTAGTTCACGTAGCCAACGGAATTAAAGAAAACTGTCCAAAAGACGAACGTAATGAATTGTTTGTGCTTCCAGATTTCATCAATACCATGATGGAGAACAAATGGTTAGGAAGCAAAACAGGACAAGGGTTTTATAAATTAGAAAGAAAAGCAGATGGATCTAAGGACATTTTATCTTTAGATTTAAACACATTAGAATATAGACCAAACAAACGTGCAAAATTTGCAACTTTAGAATTAACCAAAACAGTTGATAAAGTTGTAGATCGTTTCAAAATATTAGTTAAAGGAAAAGATAAAGCAGGTGAATTCTACAGAAAAAGTTTCGCTGCATTATTCGCGTACGTTTCAAACAGAATTCCAGAAATCACTGATGATTTATACAAGATTGATGATGCCATGAAAGCAGGTTTTGGTTGGGAACACGGTCCTTTCCAAATTTGGGATGCTATTGGTGTAGAAAAAGGAATCGAAATGATGAAAGCAGAAGGTTTAGAACCTAATGCTTGGGTGAACGAGATGCTTGCTTCAGGAAGCGATAGCTTCTACACTATTAAAGATGGCGCAACCTATGCGTATGATATTCCTAAAAAATCTCAAGAAAAAATTCCTGGTCAAGACAGTTTCATCATACTAGATAATATTAGAAAAACATCTGAAGTCTTCAAAAACTCTGGAGTTGTGGTTGAAGATTTAGGTGATGGAATACTTAATGTTGAATTCCAATCTAAAATGAACACCATAGGAGGCGACGTTCTTGCCGGATTAAATAAAGCAATAGATTTAGCAGAAAAAGATTTTGCAGGCTTAGTAGTTGGTAATCAAGCTGCAAACTTCTCAGTTGGTGCAAACATAGGCATGATTTTTATGATGGCTGCCGAACAAGAGTACGATGAGCTTAATATGGCTATCAAATATTTCCAAGATACTATGATGCGTATGCGCTATTCTTCTATACCTACAGTTGCAGCACCTCACGGAATGTCGCTTGGTGGTGGATGCGAATTATCTATGCACGCAGATAAAGTAGTTGCAGCGGCAGAAACTTATATTGGACTTGTTGAGTTTGGTGTTGGCGTAATACCTGGTGGTGGTGGTTCTAAAGAAATGGCTTTAAGAGCATCAGATACTTTCAAGAAAGGTGATGTACAATTAAATACACTTCAAGAGTATTTTTTAACTATTGGAATGGCTAAAGTTGCAACATCTGCTTACGAAGCATTCGATTTAGGTATTCTTCAAAAAGGAAAAGACATTGTAGTAGTTAATAAAGACAGACAAATTGCTACTGCAAAAGCACACGCCAAATTAATGGCAGATGCAGGATATACGCAACCTGTAAAACGCAACGATGTTCTAGTCCTAGGTAAACAAGCATTAAGCATGTTTTTAGTAGGTACAGACTCTATGGAAGCAAGTCATTACATTAGTGAACATGACAAGAAAATTGCAAATAAGTTAGCTTATGTTATGGCTGGTGGAGATTTATCTGAACCAACTTTAGTAAGCGAACAATACTTACTAGACCTTGAACGTGAAGCATTTCTAAGTTTATGTACAGAGCGTAAAACTTTAGAAAGAATTCAGCATATGTTAACCAAAGGTAAACCTTTAAGAAACTAAAAAATGAAAACAGCATATATAGTAAAAGCATACAGAACAGCGGTAGGTAAAGCACCAAAAGGTGTGTTCCGTTTTAAAAGAACCGATGAATTGGCAGCAGAAACCATCAAATACATGATGAAAGAATTGCCAGGTTTAGACCCAAAACGAATTGACGACGTTATTGTTGGAAACGCAATGCCTGAAGGTTCTCAAGGATTAAATATGGCGCGTTTAATCTCTTTAATGGGATTAGATGTTGTAGATGTACCTGGAGTAACAGTAAACCGTTTTTGTTCTTCAGGAGTTGAAACTATTGGTATGGCTACAGCCAAGATTCAAGCAGGTATGGCAGATTGCATCATTGCAGGTGGAGCAGAAAGCATGAGTAGCGTCCCAATGACAGGTTTCAAGCCAGAGTTAAATTATGATGCCATTGTAAAAGCAGGACATGAAGACTATTATTGGGGAATGGGAAATACTGCTGAAGCAGTAGCTAACCAATTTAAAGTGTCTCGTGAAGATCAAGATGAATTTGCATACAACTCACACATGAAAGCGTTAAAAGCCCTAGCTGAAAATCGTTTTCAAGATCAAATCGTTCCTATAGAAGTTGAGCAAACATATATAGATTCCAATGGAAAAAAAGCGACAAAAAAATACACAGTAACTAAAGATGAAGGACCTCGTGCTGGAACAAGTAAAGAAGCCTTAGCAAAATTGAGAGCTGTATTTGCAGCTGGCGGAAGTGTTACTGCTGGTAATTCATCACAAATGAGTGATGGTGCAGCTTTTGTAATGGTTATGAGTGAAGATATGGTTAAAGAATTAAATCTTGAACCAGTAGCACGCATGGTAAACTATGCTGCAGCTGGTGTTGAACCAAGAATTATGGGTATTGGTCCAGTAAAGGCTATTCCAAAAGCATTAAAACAAGCAGGTTTAAAACAAGGCGATTTAGAGCTAATAGAATTAAACGAAGCCTTTGCTTCTCAATCTTTAGCTGTAATCAGAGAATTGGATTTAAATCCAAAGCTAATAAACGTTAATGGTGGTGCTATTGCATTAGGACATCCATTAGGATGCACAGGAGCAAAATTATCTGTTCAACTTTTTGACGAAATGCGTAAGCGTAACATGAAAGGTAAATACGGAGCTGTTACCATGTGTGTTGGAACAGGTCAAGGTGCTTGCGGAATTTTTGAATTTCTTTCTTAAAATGAGATAAGAAATTAGAGGTTAGAAATTAGACTATGAGCAATCGAAAGAGGCATAATCATCGAAATTTGAAAATTTGGCAATTGGGAACAGAAATCATGAAAGACGTTTATGATTTAACTTCTAATTTCCCAAAAAGAGAAGATTTCAGATTAACCTCTCAACTAACAGGATGTGCAGTTTCTATGCCATCTAATATTGCTGAAGGTTCTGCGAGAACAGATAAAGCATTCAGTAATTTTTTAGATTACTCTTTGGGTTCTTCGTTTGAATTAGGAACTCAACTAATTGCAGCACAACATGCAAAATATATATCAGAAGAACAATTTAATAAAATAAACGATAAAAACAACGAATTTCAAAGAATGACAATAGGTTTCATGGGAAAACTATAGAAGTCTAACTTCTAATTTCTCAGCCCTAATTTCAAAACTGAAAAATTCAAACAAAACTAAAATTATAAAATTATGTCAGAAGTTCAATCAAACGATATCCTAAGAGGCGGACAATTCTTAGTAAAGGAAACAAATTGCGAAGATGTTTTTACTCCTGAAGATTTTTCAGAAGAACAAACAATGATGAAGGAATCCGTTATGGAATTTAATGAACGTGAAATTATTGCACACAAACCTAGGTTTGAAGCCAAAGATTATGCCTTAACTGAAGAAGTGATGCGTAAAGCTGGGGAAATGGGCTTTTTAGGTGTAGCAGTTCCTGAGGCTTATGATGGATTAGGAATGGGATTCGTTTCTACGTGTTTAACATGCGATTATATTTCATCTGGAACAGGCTCTTTTAGTACTGCTTTTGGTGCACATACAGGAATTGGCACCATGCCAATTACTCTATATGGTACTGAAGAACAAAAACAAAAATATGTGCCAAAATTAGCTACTGGTGAGTGGTTTGGCGCTTATTGTTTAACAGAACCTGGAGCAGGATCTGATGCTAATTCTGGAAAAACTACTGCAGTTCTCTCTGAAGATGGTAAATCTTATAAAATTAATGGGCAAAAAATGTGGATCTCGAATGCTGGATTCTGTAGTTTGATGATTGTTTTTGCACGTATTGAAAATGACAAAAATATTACAGGTTTCATAGTAGAATATGACGGTAAAAATCCAAATGGAATAACCTTAGGTGAAGAAGAGCATAAATTAGGTATTCGTGCAAGTTCTACGCGACAAGTATTCTTTAATGACACCCCTGTTCCTGTTGAAAATATGCTAGCTGGTCGTGGTGAAGGATTTAAAATCGCCATGAACGCGCTAAATGTTGGTCGTATTAAATTAGCTGCTGCTTGCTTAGATTCGCAAAGACGCATTTTAACAACTGCTGTAAATTATGCTAACGAGCGTAAACAATTTAAAACACCAATTGCAGATTTTGGAGCGATTAAGACCAAATTAGCAGAAATGGCAGCTAGTGCCTATGCAGGTGAGTCTGCAACCTACAGAGCTGCGAAAAACATTGAAGATAGAATTTCTTTAAGAGTTGAAGCTGGAAACACACATCAGGAAGCTGAACTTAAAGGTGTCGAAGAATACGCAATTGAATGTTCTATACTAAAAGTTGCAGTATCAGAAGATGTACAAAATTGTGCAGATGAAGGTATCCAAATTTTTGGAGGCATGGGATTCTCAGAAGAAACACCTATGGAAGCGGCTTGGAGAGATGCACGTATTGCACGTATTTACGAAGGCACAAACGAAATTAACCGTATGTTAGCAGTAGGTATGCTAGTTAAAAAAGCCATGAAAGGTCATGTAGATTTATTAGGACCTGCACAGGCAGTTCAAGAAGAATTAATGGGTATTCCTTCATTTGAAACGCCTGATTATTCTGAGTTGTTTTCAGAAGAAAAAGAAATGATTAAGAAGCTAAAAAAGACTTTCTTAATGGTCGCAGGTGGAGCAGTTCAAAAATATGGTCCGCAATTAGAAGATCACCAACAATTATTAATTGCAGCTGCAGATATTTTAATTGAGATCTATATGGCAGAATCTGCAATTTTAAGAACAGAGAAAAACGCAAAACGTTTTGGAGAAGAAGCACAGTCTGCACAAATCGCTATGGCAAAATTATATCTATATCATGCTGTGGATATTGTTGAAGAAAAAGGAAAAGAAAGTATTATTTCTTTTGCTGAAGGAGACGAACAACGTATGATGTTAATGGGACTTAAGCGTTTTACTAAATACGCAAACTATCCAGATATTGTAGATTTACGTATCGAGATAGCTGAAAAAGTTAAAACAGAAAACAGATACTGTTTTTAAATACGTTTTAGTTAAGAAGTTAAAAAGACTGTTATCAGAAATGAAGCAGTCTTTTTTATTTTTGTACTTTTAAATCAAAATCATAATTCATGTTTACAAACAAAATAGCATTTTTAATTTTCGCCTTACTTTTTACATCTTTATCCTTTTCACAAGGACTGTTAGAAGATAAAAGCAACTTCACAAGACAAGATACACTTCGTGGTTCTATAACTCCAGAACGCGAATGGTGGGATTTAAGCTATTACCATTTAGACATAAAAGTTAATCCAGAACAAAAAACAATCTCTGGAAAAAACACCATTCAATATAAAGTTTTAAAGCCATATCAAGTCATGCAAATTGATTTACAACAACCTTTAATGTTAACTAAAGTAACTCAAAACGGTAAAACATTAGCAATTAAACACGATGGTAATGCACATTTTGTAACACTTCTTGATAATCAAAACATTGGAGATACCAATAGCGTTATTGCGTTTTATGAAGGCAAACCAAGGGAAGCCGTTCGTGCGCCATGGGATGGTGGAATCTCATGGAAAAAAGATAATAATGGAAATCATTTTGTAGCCTCTTCTTGTCAAGGTCTTGGAGCTAGTGTTTGGTGGCCAAACAAAGACCACATGTACGATGAAGTAGATAGTATGCTCATTAGTGTTAACGTTCCAAAAGGATTAACTAATGTCTCTAACGGTAGATTGAGAAGCGTTGAAGAAAAAGAAAACTCTACAACCTTTAATTGGTTTGTAAATAACCCAATAAATAACTATGGCGTGAATATTAATATTGGTGATTATGTTAATTTTTCAGAAGTTTTTAAAGGTGAAAAAGGTGATTTAGATATGAATTATTATGTACTAAAAGATAATCTAGACAAAGCTAAAAAACACTTTAAAGATGCTCCAAAAATGATGAAAGCTTTCGAACACTGGTTTGGACCATATCCTTTTTACGAAGATAGTTTTAAGTTAGTAGAAGTACCCTATTTAGGAATGGAGCACCAAAGTTCGGTGACCTACGGAAACAAATACATGAAAGGCTATTTAGGTAACGATTTATCTAGAACTGGTTTGGGACTTAAATTCGATTTTATCATTATTCATGAAGCTGGACACGAATGGTTTGCAAACAATGTCACAAATGTAGATATTGCAGATATGTGGATTCATGAAGGCTTTACAGCTTATTCTGAAAATATTTTTATAGATTATTACTATGGAAAAGACGCTTCTGCAGACTATGTTATAGGTACGCGTGCAAACATTCAAAACGATAAACCTTTAATAGGAGACTATAATGTAAATAGTGAAGGTTCTGGAGACATGTACTATAAAGGTGCTAATATGTTACATACTTTGCGTCAGCTTATTAAAGATGATGAAAAATGGCGACAAATTTTAAGAGGTTTAAATAAAGAATTTTATCATCAAACCGTTACTACAAAACAGATTGAAGACTATATTGCTAAAGTTTCTGATTTAGAATTGGAAGGTTTTTTTAATCAGTATTTACGCACTACAAAAATTCCTCTTTTAGAGTTTACACATAAGAATCGTGAATTAAAATACAGATGGATTAATGTTGTAGATAATTTCATAATGCCAATACAAGTATTTATTGGAGATGAATTACGTTGGATAACACCAAAAACAGAATGGCAAATTTACGAAACAAAATCTAGTAAAATGCCAGTAACAATAAAACGGGATTTCTATATAGAAAGCAAAAGTCTATAACACCTAAGCATTGATGAAAATTTTAATTTAGTTACAAAAATTTACTAGATCTATTAAAGTCCACTTATAAAACTGCCATAAGGATCTTTAAATTGAATACCTTCTGTAAATCTATATTTACTTAATAATTTGTATTCTACTAAAGCCCAAAGCACGAACTCTTTTACAAAATAACTTTCTTGTTTCGATAGTTTTGGCTGATGCGCTCCAAGCAAATCATCTAGTGGAGAAACAGCATCAAGTAAAACTTTGTATTCTTTATCTCTTAAATCGTCTAACAACTCAAATCCATCACGATTATTAAAAAACCAAGATACAATATCATCGTATGGACTTTCTTCAGATTCCTTTTTTAGTTTTTCAATCTTTGGAAAAAACTCTGGAAATAAACTTTTTACAGCTTCACCAATTAAGTTATATGCTACTTGTGCTGCACCTTCTTGCTCACCTTCATAAACCAATTCTACCTTTCCAGTAATAGCTGGAATAATGCCTAAAAAATCTGACAATCTTATAGTTGTATGCTCTTCGCCTGCTTTAAGTGCTCTAAGTTCGGCAGTACTTAATAGGTTTTCGAAAGCTGTAATACTTAAACGTGCACTTACTCCACTTTTTTCGTCTATAAAATCACTTTCTCGTGCTTCAAACACAATTTGCTCTAAAAGATCTTTTGCTAATTCTGGCACATGATTACTTTCTTTTTGACGTGGATCAGATTTTGCTTCTTGCGCTGTAATTATCTTAGCCGTTTCAATATCTGTTGGGTAATGCGTTAAAATTTGAGATCCAATTCTATCTTTTAAAGGCGTTACAATACTTCCTCTATTGGTATAATCTTCAGGATTTGCTGTAAAAACAAACTGCATATCTAAATTCAATCTCAATTTAAAACCACGAATCTGGATATCGCCTTCTTGTAAAATATTAAATAATGCGACTTGGATTCTGGCTTGTAAATCTGGTAATTCATTAATTACGAAAATGCAACGGTTTGCTCTTGGTATCATGCCATAATGCAACACACGATCATCTGCATAGCTCAATTTTAAATTTGCTGCTTTTATTGGATCTACATCACCAATAATATCTGCTACAGTAACATCTGGAGTTGCCAATTTCTCAGCAAAACGCTCACTTCTATGCAACCAAGAAATTGGTGTATTATCGCCTTTGTCTTTTATCAATTCTATTGCATAACGCGATAAAGGTTGAAATGGATCGTCGTTTATCTCACTGCCTTCAACTAGTGGAATATACTCATCTAATAAATTAAGCATTAAACGTGCTAAACGTGTTTTTGCTTGTCCTCTAAGCCCTAATAAATTAATATTATGTCTAGATAGAATTGCACGCTCTAATTCTGGAATTACTGTGTTTTCGTATCCATGAATACCTTCAAAAACTGTTGATTTGTTTTTTATTTTTTCAATTAAATTATCTCTTAATTCATCTTTAATCGATTTACTTTGGTAACCTGCTTTTTTTAAATCACCTAAAGTTTTTATGTTTTTAATTTCCATAGTTTGTTTTTAATCTTTTTCATTTTAATGAGACGTCTCGACTACGCTTGATGTGACATTCTGTTTTAATTAAGTAAGAAGTTTTTCATTTGAGTGAGCAAAACTTTTCACTCTTAACTTTTCACTATATTTTTATCCTTTAATTCTTTTTTTTCTATTGGTTTCGTAATCTTCAAAAATCATTTCACCTAATCCTTTTAATCCTGTATAAAAAGCTTTGCCTTGGTTTGCTTTTGTAAATTCTTCTACAAACTGCATAAGATAATTGTCTTGTGCAATCATAAATGTAGTGATAGGAATATGTAGTCTTCTGGCTTGTTGTGCTTGCGCATAACACTTATTTGTAATGTATGGATTTAGACCATTACTGTCTTTATAATAAGTGCCATCTGGTAGTTTTAAACAACTTGGCTTACCATCGGTTATCATAAAAATCTGCTTATTGGTATTGCGTTTCCTTCGGAGTAAATCCATAGCTAATTGTAATCCTGCAACAGTATTGGTATGATATGGTCCTACATTTAAGTATGGTAAATCTTTTATTTTTATTGGCCATGCATCGTTTCCAAAAACCAAAATATCTAAAGTATCTTTTGGGTAGCGTGTGGTAATTAACTCTGCTAAAGCCATGGCAACTTTTTTGGCTGGTGTGATTCGGTCTTCACCATAGAGAATCATACTGTGGCTTATGTCAATCATTAATACCGTACTCATTTGCGCTTTATGGGTGGTCTCTTCAATGACTAAATCGTCTTCTGTTAGCTTAAAATCACCAATACCATTATTTATCTGGGCATTACGCAAGCTTTCGGTCATAGAGACTTTATCTAAACTATCGCCAAATTGATAATTTCTAAAATCGCCTGTATGCTCATCTCCTATTCCAACACCTTTACTTTTGTGGTTTCCAGATCCACTGCGTTTTATATTACCAAATATTTGGTCTAAAGCAGACTTTCGAATAGCACGTTCTGTTTTGGCAGTAATTCCTGTTCCTTTTTTTCCATCTGGTTTTATTTCTTCTCTTATATAACCTTTAGCTTTTAGATCTTCAATAAAATCTTCAATCGTGTATTCTGGTGTTGTGAGTTTATATTCTTTATCTAACTCTCGCAACCAATCGATCGCTTCATCAAAATCTCCAGAAGTGTGAGTTATTAATTCCTTAAAAATATCGAAAAGTATCTCAAAAGGTGTTTGAGAAGCTGCTTCGTATTGTTTAAACACGAAACCCTTTTTTATTCGTTTTTCTTTTTTCATTGCAAGATAAAAATACGATAATTTCATCTCAAAATAAATGTCTTAACAGCTTTTTAAGATTTTGTTCCTTAACTTTATGCAAACTAATTGACCTAAAATGAAAAAACTACAACTATTACTCTTTTTAATGATTTCAATTTCAGGGTTTTCGCAAGAATTCTCCATGGATTTAGTAAAAAATATGAAACCTAGAAATATTGGTCCAGGTGGAATGTCTGGTCGAGTAACAGCCATAGATGCTGTACATAGCAATCCAGATATTATGTATGTTGGTACTGCCTCTGGTGGTTTATGGAAATCGACTTCTGGTGGT
>Ga0209137_1003977_pt1 | contig 11997 bp, 18 predicted proteins | sample SaaInl5LU_22_DNA_FD_184642 | JGI IMG/M metagenome (GOLD analysis project Ga0209137, IMG submission 184642) | Marine microbial communities from expanding oxygen minimum zones in the Saanich Inlet - ESP_105LU_22_DNA (SPAdes) (version 2) | ecosystem: Environmental > Aquatic > Marine > Intertidal...
TCACATCAAAACTTTATATTTCCTCTAAGTTGTCGTTTGAATCTTCAAGCCAATATAAACGTTTCACGATGGCATCTCGATATCGACTTCTGAAGTCATTCTCGAGTTCTATGTATTTCTTACAAAATTGAGTCACCTGTTTTTTGTCAAAAATTTCGGGACCGACATTATAAATGCGACCATAATGTCTCAGTACCTTCTCACGCATTGGTTTGGATGTACGGCGTATGGGTTGATGACTCGATAGTTCACCCTCGAGATAGTTTATCTGTAGCTGATTAAAGTCACTGTCGAGTTCAATTGAACGGTCGATATAGTAGTTATTGAAATAACTCATTACACGTTGATCGTCACTCGTGGGTATGATGTGAAAATTATCATAATCGAAAAACATAACTGGGTCACTCCGTTTATTATAGGCACTCTTCAAGTTGTTACATATTTCCAGATAATCACCCTCGGGTAGCACATTTGAGTGTTTATCTATTAGTTGCATAGCCTTCAGTAAATTTTCCATGCTTAATATCTCCTGTATTAAATTGTCTAAGTAACTTAACGGATGTATGACAAGTCCGAATGTCAGACTGGTATTGTTCATATAGGGTATGGGAACTTTCACAGGGCACACCAGGCGATGTACGTTCACGAGTATATGAAGGAAACTGGAGATCTTCGTTGGGGTATCGTAGCTGTTAACTTGAGAAATGAGGGTTTCAGGGAGATTGATGACTACATATTGAAAACACCATCGAAATACATGATGATTAGATCACATCTTGACTACATCGACTGGACCAAGAACAGAACCGTTGCGAAACATATGCTTACTTTACCCAGTGTTCATCTCGTCACTATCACGGTAACAGAGAGTGGTTACGCACCAGGGTCCCCACTCTTTGAATACTTGGCATGTGGTCTTCGTAATCGTAAAAGTCCTATAACGATCCTATCATGTGACAATATTCGCCAAAATGGTCTCGTTCTCGAAACACAATTTTTAGCGTATCTATATCATACCAACCAACACGAACTCGCTGTGTGGGTCAGGGAAAATGTCAAGTTCCCTTCGTGTATGGTCGACCGCATTACACCTCGAACGACGGACGCACTCCGTCAGGAAGTCGAGAATGTATTCCCTGGTCATGGTTCAACTGCTGTGCAAACTGAAGAATATACACAATGGGTCATTGAAAATAAGTTCGCTACAGACTTCCCCGATCTGACCAAGGTTGGTGTCGTCATCAGTGATGATATTGGACCCTACGAAGAGACGAAGATTAGGATTCTCAATGGTGGTCACACATCACTCGCCTATATTGGTGTTCTCTCTGGTTACACGACATTCGATCAGGTTATGAATGACCCATCACATCGTAAACACTTCAAACAGCTTCAACGAGAAGAAATTGCCCCCTCGATTGACACTGAACTACCCTTCGATGTATACGACTACATCGATACTGTCGAGGAGCGATTTTCGGATGCGACGAACGTCGATGAGTTGGATAGAATCTGTATGGATGGGTTCACAAAGTTTCACACCTTCGTGGTACCTTCTCTCCGGAAGTGTCTCGAGCAAGGGAAACGACCTATACACATCTATAAGAGCATCGTGGCATGGTACATATATTCGAGAAGGTTTGCTAGGGGGTGTACAAAAATCCGATACAACGAACCAAATTGGACTTTACTTGAACCCTTGTTGAGAGATGGGGCTATTGACGCATTCGTGTGTTCGGAGCGTTTATGGGGAGATATACCAAGAATATACATTACATTTACTAGAGACCTGAAATCCCTGTTACTCTCTCAAACCTATGAGAAAGAAATTGACTTGCTAACAGAAATGAGCACGTAACCTGTCAACTTTCTGTATCGCCTCATCCTCCTCGTCATCATCTTCGCATGCTTGGCAGGGTGTGTCAAACATGTGACAGGTGTGTTCACCATTTTCAACCATCTCACGAACATCGGGGTCGTGCATGATATCATCATCGTCATCGTCAGGTGGATCCAGTACAACTTCTTCATAATCGACGCGTGTGACCTTTTGGGACTTGAGTTCCCTGACACGCTCTCGAAGCCTTTTGATTTCCCTGTCAAAATCCTCTTCGGTCCAGTTATCAAACTCATCTGGGGAGGGCTTCATCTCAACGAAAATACCGGGAGGGAGTGGATGGCTTCGGGTAGAACCCATTTTTTTCTTGAAAATATAAATTCTGAGCCTCTCTTAGGTATGGAACATGTACGAAAGATCATGGAAATAATGGATGATGAGATGTTCCCAACAAAGAGAGAGTGGGTGTATGTGAAAATATGTAACGAACTAAAACAAATACATATTCAATTACAGGAACTCTCGAGACTAAAACAACTACATGCACCAGGAACGATAGATCCTTCCGCGTGTATTGAAGTACGATCACTCCCTAGACCTGACCCCTCCGCACCGCCCCACCGTAATATCTAAAATCACGTTGTGCGAGCGTTCCTCTGTGTATAAACCACATGAGCTCTTCGTGACCACTTGTTTGATTAAGTTCTCTCCAATAAATGTTAGATGCTTCTCGAATCTGTTTATAGATTGCTAATTTCACTTTATCTGTTGGATCTTGTTCGTGTTCTTCGAAGGCGTCTCGGAGAGCTTCCGTACTTCTGATCCACGTGTGGCATTTATTGAATGCATCTGATGTCATGATGAAATCTTCACCAACCACATCAGGTGTAACAAGTAATCGATCCCTGCTTTTGTACATTTCTTTCAGTAATCGACACATTCGGATATAATCACCTTCGGGTATTTTATGGGAGTTTTTATCGATGAGACTCATAAGTTCTTCCATTGTTTCTTACAATTACAAATGTCCCTATTCACTTAGGCGTACTTCAGCAACAGTGGTACCATCTCTAGGTGGAGGATAATACGCACCCGGTTCAACTGGGTCGTCATGCCTCTCTATATACCGCGGCCGATTCGCTGTGCGAATCGTGTTGTCAGTTGCCACCCAATCTTCATGTAACTCTCGTAAGAATTCATTTAAACCTGGGTACTCAACTTCTTCATCAACCTCCCTCCATCGCTGATGAAGCTGTTCTCTTTCTCTCTGAGCATTGGTATCGGGATCACTCGGTAAATGTAGGGGTTGGTTCTGATTCAACAAGAACGATGGTGGCTTCACTTGCTTTCGAAGTTCTTGTATAGTGTCACACATCTGGAGATAGTCCCCATCTGGGATCTTCTCCGAGTTCCGGTCAATAAGATCGATAAGTTTATGGAAAAGATCCATTTCGACTTGAAATTTTATATATTGTGAACTACTTAGGTTATGATATTCGGTTCTATTAACGAAAATGTAATGTAGAAAGGTTGGGATATCATGAAAATATATTTGTTCAACCTCGAGTGGTATCCACGTGTTTCTTAGAATAATTTCCATACAATCGGCATCTACATCTGGATAGTTCTTCAATACAAACACATACCTTTCCTGAATTATAGATAGGCAACGAGATAGAAACGGTACACAGTCCTCTGGACAGTCAGTCATCAATTCATTCATGATATCCATATAAACTTGATCACGGCGTTCCATTTTCCATTGCTTCTTCTGTTCTACAATACCTCGGAAGCAAAGTGGTTCACGACACATTGGACATGTACTTTGCCACCTATTCGTGCATGTTGTACAGAGTTGATGCCCACATACTAGATGATTGATATTTGTATCACAGTAACATACAGGGCATTCCATTATTCACCATTGTATTAAATCTCTAAGTCGCTAAGATTCATCGATGATCTAGAATTTTGTTTGTATTTAGAGGCATACACGTTAAATTCGTCATACAGATGCGTGATATCATCACTTCTATAAAGAGCAAGTCTCACTTTATTGGACAATTCCATGATGTCGTAGAACGTATCACTGTCGGATTCTTTCTTCACTACGAAGGACATGAGTCTTTTGCACTTCGTAAGAAGGACATCAAGAAGTTCTCGACGCTCGGAATAAGTATTTCCGGATAGTTCAATGTAACGAGTTTCACCACATTGATTGACAGCCCGGATCATAACTGGTTGACGAGTGGTTGTCCTCACCCCGACAAACTCTAAAAAACTTTTAAACATTTTTTTTTGGTGCCGGTGGGCACTCGGGTTCTTGAATACAGAGATCCCAAATCTCTCGCTGAACGTCTGTGCAGAGTGTGTTCGTAGCCTGGCAAAAGGCCAATGCAAAGTCTTGTGTAAACATCATTACTTGTAGATTCTCCAGAACCGACTTAGGAGTGCATTAATCAGCCTTTTACGTTCGGGCTCGGGCTCAGGCTCAGGCTCAGGCTCGGAAAGACGCTTCAGTCGAAGATACTCCAATTCGATATCAAGATAGAAGCGTTGAGGGGCATCCCATAGGATACTCTTAGTCATAGTACACAGATTGCTCATGTAGTAGGGAGACATGTCACGTAGAGTACCCCAGATGGCTAGGAGGAATAGCATCCTTTTTTTTGTTTACATTGACCACACTCTTTTAATTGATTTAAAAAATATACCCCTAAAATAGGTATGCCGTGCCAACTGTGTCGCAAGAAGTGTGGTGTTCCCATCGACTGTCAGTACTGTGAAGGTAGTTTCTGTCCGAGTTGTATCAACCTATCGAAACATGATTGCCAGGGTGCGGACATTAAGAAGATGAAACAACGCAGGGAGCTGAAGGAAAAGACGGCATTTGAACCACCACCAAAGTGCTTAAAGATTTAAACCACGTATAAGATATATTGACTGAGATGCCCGAGTTGGCCTAAGGGGTTCGAACCCCACTCTCAGCATTATCTTCCATAGCTCAGTAGGTAGAGCGGCAGACTGTTAATCTGTAGGTCATCGGTTCGAACCCGATTGGAAGAGGTCATGCTCCTATAGTGTAGTTGGTCAACACTGTGGACTTTGAATCCACCACCCCAAGTTCGAATCTTGGTGGGAGCTTCCCTCTCTTAGCTCAGTTGGTAGAGCAGTGGACTGTAGTTCCATTTGTCACCTGTTCGATTCAGGTAGAGAGGATCCATTCCTTCATAGCTCAGTTGGTTAGAGCGTGCGACTGTTAATCGCGAGGTCATCGGTTCGATCCCGATTGAAGGAGAATTTTTACACTTTACGAAGCCATGGAGGACCCCATCCCTCCCTTCGTATCGTCATATTTATACACTTAAAATAATCTCGTGTAAGTAAAACACAATGTCTTCGGTTGGACTCATCGGTCTCGGTGCTATCGGGGGTAATCTCGCTCTTAATCTCCAGCGTTCTCGTGATGTCCATGTATATGGTCGCACAAAGGAGAAGGTTGACGCAGTAGCAAAGAAGGGTGATTCAATCCATGGTCACATTGATATGGACACTTTCATTTCAGAGATGGATACTCCACGCACAATTTTCACAGCTCTCCCAAACGGTGAAGCCACTGACGGGGTTGTCAAATCCCTACTGGAAAAATTGGATCCAGATGATACCATTATCGATTGTTCCAATGAGCACTACAGGACGTCGAGAAAGAGGGGATCCAGGTGTAGATCGAAGAACGTGAACTATGTCGGGGCTGGACTATCGGGTGGTGCATTTGGTGCCCTTTCAGGACCTGCTTTGATGATTGGTTGTGATGAAGATGTGTTCATCGAAAATACCGATCTCTTTTCCAGTTTCTGTAAAAATTTTACGCATATGGGCAACGATTATGGGATTGGTCATTTCACGAAGATGGTTCACAATGGTGTGGAATATGGCATGCTCCAAGGTGTCGCCGATGTATACGCGTACTGTAACCAGGATGTGTTTTACATGAAACAGGCACTCGATGAAGCTAAGAAGACTGACATCGATGGGTACATCGTGAACTCAGCTCTTAAAGTATTAAGTGACTACAACATTTCTAAAATCCTAGATGTCGCCGAAATGAACAATACCGGTTCATGGACTTCACAGGTTGCTATCGAGTATGGTATTCCTACTCCAATTCTAAATGCAGCACTCAATACAAGACTCACGAGTCGTGATGTCAAGGCGGTCAACGTCAATCAGCATTTGAATTATGCGTTTGACCCCTACATTGCCACTTCTACACTGCGTTTCGTGTTTGCTATGGCACTCATCGAGGGTTTCAATGTAATGAATACTCGTAACATCGAAAAGCGTCGAACAATCAATGCGTGGTCATCTGGTACGATCATTGAGTGTCCTATGATTGCCGAAAGTTGTTACGACATCATCGAGCAGACTGCCGAAGACGCGAGAGTATTTGTGATGTTCTGTACGGCAACGGGTATACCGTGTCCTTCTGTACAGGCTGCTCTTACACAGTTTGATTTTATGCATCAACGCCGAACGTCTGTAAATTTTTTGATGGCCCAACGTAATTACTTTGGTCAACATTCCATTATTGAAAAGTGATCCCATAGGTCTCTGACTTCTTGTTCATCGATGCATGAAGACAGGTCGTTCATCTTAATTTTTTCCAGAATTGTTTCATACGCACAGCGTCCGGTATTCATGTTGTAGTTATCCTGATCATTGATCGATATACTTTTTTCGTCCGGTACCATCTTTGAAATATCAGCTTCAAGAAAGATATCCTTATATTTCATCGATACGCGACAGGATGTTGGTGCTGTACCCACGTAGAGATCACTCTTTGATATATGTGTGACATGAGGCTTGACAAATTTGAACTCGTGTAGAATTTCTTTCCTCGTCTGCTTAAAGTGTCTAGCCAACAGAGTAGCGAACAACAAGACACAGTGACTCTGGTACATATCTAAAATTATACCGACACTATCAAAGTATTCGATTCGTTGATTGATATCGGGGCTTTCATGGAGTGTGATTTTAATTTTTTCCAGGTTGTCAGGTAACTCAATTCGATCGAGTATACTCTTTCCGAGATAGTGATCATTGTACAGAACGTTCATATTGTTCGTCTTCACGAATGAATGTATTCTTTCAAAGTCTTCTAGTGAATGCCCGTGAGGTTTTTCCAAGATGTAGGTTGGGTTGACGACATTCATATAGGGTTCGACGTTTTCACAAAAATTGTGGGTTGGAATAGACATGTAGGCGACAACGTTTGACGTATTCTCGAGATGTTGTAGATTTGAAACAACACTCCGTGATATAGGTGTATGTGGACATTCCAGTTTGTTCAGGGCTGGGATGATCCTCGTCTGTGCCAGATGGCCTCGGGCTCCGAATACGAGACAGTGATTCATCTAATTAAAAGGTAGAAATTATAATCAAATAATGATATTCATCGATCGGATTTTGCGTTACATGTCGAAGGATATCTACTTACCATTGCGATGTTATGCCACCAAGAAGGAGTGCTTTTCGAAGACGAAACATTGTCGTTGTAAAAACTTTTGTAAATACCCACCAAATAAGGGTTTACCTGAAGCGAAACTAATCCTCGTGAAGGAATATAAGGACAAGTGTCGTTTATAAAACACAATGTCCCTTGGGGTCAAGAAACTGTCCTATGATTCTATTATTCCTACTCGTGGTTCCGATGGTTCTGTGGGTTATGACCTCTACAGCAATATGGACTGTGTTATTTGTGCGTCGGAAAGAGGGCTTGTCTCCACGGGGATCACAGTTGTTCTCCCATCTGGAGTATATGGACGCGTCGCACCACGATCTGGACTCTCCGTCAAGCATGGTATCCAGGTTGGGGCTGGTGTCATTGATCCAGACTATACGGGTGAAGTCAAAGTCGTTCTCTTCAATCATGGGGACAAAGACTTTGAGGTTAAGAAGGGTGATCGCATCGCTCAACTCATTCTTGAGAAGTGTGAGACACCGCCTATCGTTGAGATCAATATCGTAGAAGATACTGACCGTGGTTCGGGTGGTTTCGGATCAACGGGTCAGTGAAAGAAGTGCAATGAAAAACATGCATATACCCCCGGCTAAAATGTAGTATAAGACATTAGCATTCTCCTCAGCTTCTTTCGTTTCGGGGATGAATTCTTCCATGGGTTCTTCTGGTGGAACCGGTTCGTACAGTTCCGTGTCATCAGAAAAACATTCATCATCTTCATCCGCCACGTATCGTTCAATCTCCTCTTCTGTACACTTAGATGGGTCGATACAGAAAGAGCATGATTCGTCAGGCTGACATTTACAGCACTGATCCAAAGATTTCTTGGGTTCCGTTATATTTTCACTCGGGGCCATGAAGCCAGATTTGCACACATCGGGACTAACTGGTCTACACCCCATGGGTTCTATTTCGACATTGTTTTCGCGTTTCGATTGTCCGACGATACAACTCATTATATTCTGTCGATATTTTTATTGTCACAGTACCAAAAGTCTTCTGGTTGAGGCATGAAGAGGACACCTTTAGTCATTGTCATATAGAGCTTGGCCTTATTGACATCCGGATAGGACAAGAGCATCCATCGTTCCCAGTATTCTGCTCTGAAAAAGTCTTCCCAATCTTCTTTATCACTTTCATCTATACCCAACATACCTCGATGAATTTCATGGTGATTTGTCTCTACCCGCAACTTCTTAGGAATGACAGCCCCTTTCCTAATAAGATGTGCACGCATGAGACGGGCGTCGCCATGATCAGTATAATATTGGATACCCTTCTGACCGAAATCGATGGCTCTTTTACTTGGTAGGATGACGCGATATTTATGTGCAACAGATGGACTGGGTTTAAGAACGACGTGCATTTACTGTACCGTGACAATTTCTTTGAGTGATGTTTTACTCGTTATATTCGAAGGAAGTCGAATTGATAGGACCTTTCTACGTATTCCATTGGGTGCCACTTGAGCTATGTTTTGGAGCTTGAGACGCTTATTTTTTTCATCCGTGACGACCATGTAGTATTTGAAGTTTGTGACAAAATATTCCCATTCAGGCCCCTTTCGCTCAGACATCGGTGTGAATTTATGAACCAGACCCCATATGACCTTTTTAAGGAATGGAAGACGGTTACGTGGATCTTTAGGTCCGATGGGTGTACCGAGTGTTTTGTGCATGAGCATGACGAACGCTTCTATGTAACAGAAATGGTGTTGAGATAATTCATCGTACTGTGATATTTCAAAGGACTTCATGAGCATTTCGTTGGTTTTGAAGCGAATCTTAGCTTTCTGGTTAAATTCGGTAGGTGTATTATATACGATCCCACCAGAAGGTTGGAGGGGTAGACCCTTATAGAACCTTTTATATTCTGGGAATCGTTCCTGTAAATCCTTCTTGAATTCAGGGTTTTTACTACCCATTGAATCATAGAGTTCTATGATTTTATTGTTGTGATTCACTTTCGCGAGTGCGAAGTGACCTTCGCCGGTATCGGGGTAGTTCTTTTCGAGATGGATATATTCGACACCATTCGTTCGTCTGTGATTCAGTTTACAGGAAAAATCGAAATTTTGCTGTGATTCCAGTTTAATGGCTTCTCCTATTGCATCGAATGTATCACCCTTGAATAAGAAACGTTTGGCAAGTTCAGAAGCGTTTTCGATAGCCATGAGTTTTTTTGCAACCGTGTTCGTCTCTATACGACTTTCGAGATAATCCGTCTTATCAATACTGGGATTATCTTTCATCATTTTTAAAATCTTCTTTTTGACACCCTGATTTTTAAGGAGTTTTACAGGAACGAGATCCATATATAAATATAAGGATTAAATTTTTATATAAGAGATGTTGGAATATACTGCCTCAGGTAATATAGTTGTTAGAGTTGGACAGAATGCAAAAGAAAATGATCATCTCACAAACATGAGTGATCCCCAACACTGGTGGATGCATGCAAGTGGTTACCCGGGGTCACATGTTGTCATCTGTTATGAAGGACAGGGACTTCCTAGAGACGTCAAACGAGATGCTGCTGTATTAGCTTTACATCATAGCAAGACACCCGAGTCCAAAATGTCATGGATTGAATTGACACGCGTCAGAAACGTTTCCATGATGAAGCAACATGGTCAAGTGACATTAGAGGGTAAAATTGACCAGGTTACGATATTTATGCAAAGAGAAAGAGAACGCTTGGAAAGAATCTTAAAAACGAAACGCTATATCTAAACAGATGAGTCACCAGGACTGGACTCCAGTCGTCATCCACGGAAAAACTGTCAGACCCCCACCCAAGCACTATGAACGTACTAAGGAGCAAAAATTGGAAGATGAGGAGATCGGTACCCATAAGAAGGTGACACTTTCCATGGCCAAGATGATTCAACAGGGGCGTATTGCTAAAGGTTTCAAAACACAAAAAGATTTAGCAATCGCAGTCGGCGTGAATGTGAGTGTCATTGGTTCCTACGAATCGGGACGAGCCATCCCCGACCCCGCGGTACTCCAAAAGTTGAGGAAAGTCTTGGGTGTCAAACTAAAGTAAGCTCGAGTAATGCCCGGCGATGTAGTAGACATCTTCGAACCCAAGTTCTTCCAATGTCTCTGCCGCAAACCTGGCCCGTTGCCCAGTGTTGCAGTAGACGAGTAACCCCTTCCTGGGAAGTTCCGTGGTTGTCTTTTCGTCCATCTTATTGACGGGGATATGGAGTGCCTTTGGATAGTGTCCTGTACGATATTCGGTGATCGTACGAACATCGATAACCTTCTTTATCTTACCCTCGTCGATGAGCCGCTTGGCTTCTGAGGCGGAGATGAGATTCTGTCCCATAAAGGTGTATGCGAGGGCTCCGGTGAGTGCACCAGCTATGAGAAGGGGTATCATTTAATATTTGTGGGGATTTTAACTTTGGTGTGATCCATCTCAAAGCAGCACTGAGTGGTGCCATCATATGTTTTCCGACATGAACGACAATAGTACAAAATGGTATAAAGTGTAGAGTCGTCCATGTTATATATGAACAAGAAAACCGCTGATGTGTCCACTCGTATCACTCCTGATCAGCTTGCTAAGTGTTCAATGGATTGTCGTTTAGCTGCTATGGAGCAGGCACTTAAGGGTGAAAAGGTTCGATACAAGTCTAACTGTGACTCGGAGAAGTTCAAGAAGTTCCTTGAAGACCGACTCACAATTTGGGAGGGGGAGAAGAACAACACCTTCCACGGGAAGAAGATGTTCGAAAAAACTAAAACTTTGATTGACAACTGGAATTAATTGCGTTTGGGTACGCGTACATGATTCATTTCATAACAACATTGTGCAAACCCATCATATGTCTTACCACACGCCCGACAATGTACTAAACTGTTATTGTTGTTATTGTTACTATTGTTAAATGTGAAAGGGCGGATGTTCTTGGGGACAGTCATAACATTTTTGTTGTTGATGTTCACCCTATTACCGTTACCCGAAACTGGCTTTATAAAGGCCGCTGTGGGGTTGTATGTCCTATTCCCCTTTGAATTTTCTGTGTAAAGAGCACCTCTTCCCGACAACCTAATGCGACGCCCCTTTGTGTCCATATAAGGGGTAAGTCCTGCCGACAGTTTATTGAATTCATTGCGGGCGTTTTTCGCGGACATACTTATTTATATAAACTCACAAATTAATTACCGAATGCAACACCGGCCATACCATTCTTGACACGAAGAATGTTATAGTTGACTGCGTACATACGCTGGTACATGTTACCACCAGAAACGTTCCGGAGTGTCACCTTCGCCGTGTCGATACGAGAGAAGTTCAAAGAACCGGAAGGCTGAGACTTGCCAATGTTGAGACAGAATGGCCATGTGTACACGGGGGCAGTCTCGAGGAGATCGTCGGGGAGAGACTGACAATGCATCTTGGGAACCACTGTGTGGTGGTAATCCTTGGACATGTTCTCCGAAAGGGGTGTACCGTTGATGTACAGAGTCGCATCATCGAAAGCATACGCCGTATCCCACTCCGCACCCACGTTGGAGGACACGAGGTGGAGAGCACTCGTCGGGTGGTTGAAATAGGTGAGATCGATATCAGTGTCCGTCGAACCGACCATCTGATACTGTGTCTGTGTAATCAGGATCTCATGCTC
>Ga0209137_1003979_pt1 | contig 11995 bp, 1 predicted proteins | sample SaaInl5LU_22_DNA_FD_184642 | JGI IMG/M metagenome (GOLD analysis project Ga0209137, IMG submission 184642) | Marine microbial communities from expanding oxygen minimum zones in the Saanich Inlet - ESP_105LU_22_DNA (SPAdes) (version 2) | ecosystem: Environmental > Aquatic > Marine > Intertidal...
CGCTGGTGCAATCAAAACTAGTAACATCCAAACTCATCGTATCAATAGCACAATTATCAGTACTACCATTATCTATCATATCAGCTGTAATTATTGCTTGACCATTAGCATCTAATTGAACGGTGATGTTTTGAGTAACTACCGTTGGTGCTATGTTATCAACAACTGATACTTTAGCATTACTGGTAGCACTGTTACCATGAACATCTGTTACCGTTAAAATAACAATATTATCACCAATATTTGAACAGGTAAAGCTCCTGATGTCAAGAGTAATTGTATCTATTCCACTACTATCGGTTGATCCATTATCAATTTGACTTGGAGTTATAGAAACATTGCCACTATCATCAAGGTTTACCGTAATATTTTGTATCATAACAGTTGGCGGAATATTATCTGTGATGGTTAAAGAACCATTAGTGTAGGTAATATCGTAATTGTTGGAAGTATAGCCACTTGGCGTTATAACGTAGCTACCAAGTGTTTCACCTGGAGTTCTTACTATATTCAGTAATCCCGTTAAATTTGTAACATTCTCGTTGTTAACAAACCCATTGTAACTTACAGTCAATTCTGGATCTGTATCTCCAAATGTTTTAGTTTTATCGTCTGCAATTATTGATAAAGCCGTAGGCGTTATTTTAAAAGTTGTAGATAAAGTTCCTGAATAATTTCCTTCACCATTAATTTCAATTGTAGCTGTATCTACATTAATATTATTTGTATAGTTTAATGAAAAGTCTCTACCATTAATTAAAGTATCCATACCCTGATTTATTGTAGGTAGAGGTGTTTGTTCTAAACCAGTATACACTAAATCATTTATTGAAGCGATAACAAAATCGGTTGAATTCATCTCTTTTGTATTTATGGTAAAAGTTCCTTTTACAAAAGTGATATTATAATTACCAGAGGTATATCCGCTCGGGGTTATTTCATAACTTCCAGCTGATTCTCCAGCAACTCTTAAAACACTTAAAGTTCCCGTCAATGATGCCTCTGTGTCAGAATTTGTAAAGCCATTAAAACTAGCTGTAAGTATAGGATCTATACTTCCAAATATTTTTGATAAGTCATTGGCTGTAACAGTTAATGCTGCTTTTTTAATTTCTAGAACACCAGTTTCATATTGAATCTCATAATTTGAAGATGTCAAACCAGTAACAGAGATATTATAGTTTCCTACATCTTCACCTGCAATTCTGGTATAGATTAATGAATCTGTTAAAACGCTTTCATCTTCATCTAAAACAAAACCAGAATAGGAAACAGAATTTATCGGGTCTTCAGTACCGTATATTTTATTTGTGCTATTTACAGTAATTGATAAGATCGGTTTTTCAACGGCTATATTTATTGTAACTGATGTATTTCCACCACTGTTAGTAGCCGTTACTGTATAAGAAGCATCAACGGATAATTCTTCAGGGGTTCCACTAATGATACCGGTTGTATTGTTTAATGTTAGGCCAGAAGGTAATGCAGGACTCACATCATAACTCGTTACAGGTCCACCGTCAACAGTAGGTACTGAGGGTGTTATTTGATAACCTCTCTTAAGGATAAGAGGTGTTGTGTACGCCAAAGAACTTGGTGGTACATCATTTACCGTGATTTTAAAAGTAGATGTCGTGCTACCTCCACTATTGGTCGCTGTTACAACATAATCAGTAATAGCTTGTAATTCTGATGGGGTTCCACTTATTTCACCAGTCAAATTATTTATAGATAATCCTGCAGGTAATTCGGGTTCTACAGTATAACTTATAACAGCACCACCACTTACTGTTGGTATTATATTTGTTATTGTTGTTCCTTTGGTAAATACATTGTTAGACGCATAAACTAGATTGCTAGGTACAATATCTACAATTTTTAGTTGAAAATCATAGGAATAATTTCCAATAAAATTAATTGCTTCAACGGTGTAAGTTTTATTAGGACTTAAAACGGTTGGTGTTCCTGAAATTTCTCCTGTAAGTTTATTAAAGATAAGACCTGTAGGGAGTTCTGGTGAGATACTATAAGACTTAGGAGTTCCGCCCCTATTAGTAGGGGGTAAAACAGTTATTTCAGAATTTTTAGTATAGCTATTAGTATCTGGATATGTGAAATTAGGCGCTGAGTCATTTGAAACAAATTGTATCGTTGCGTCAATATTACCAGATTCATTTTCCCCTCTAATAACAAATGTAGATAAACCAAATATTCCCGTTGCCGCACCACTTATTTCACCAGTTTGTGTATTCAAAACTAAACCGTCTGGGAGTGGTGTTCCTATCACTGAATAAATGTTAATATTTCCGCCTGTAGTAAATGGAGTAATAGGGATAATTGTAACATTTTTAGATAATACATTTGGACTATTGTAATATAAACTCGTTGGAGCAGTATCTATTACGGCTATATCTAGCGTAGTAGCAACCTCTCCTCCTGAATTAATAGCTTTTATAGTATAAGTTACATTGGCAGAAAACTCAATTGGCGTTCCGTTTATTTCACCTGTTAGAGTATTAAAATTTAACCCTAAAGGCAAGTTTGGTGTTATAGTGTAGGAGACAGGTACACCACCTATAACTGTTGGTTGTAATGTTGTAATTGATTGTTGATTTGTATATATTTGAGGCCCAACATACGAAATACTAGTAGGGGCATTATCAATTACTTCAATATTAATTATAGATTTCACGGTTCCACTAAGATTAGTACCAGAAATTTCATAGACATTTAATTCAGATACGAGACCTGGTGTACCTTCTACAGTTCCAGTCAATGTATTTAAAGTGACACCTGGGGGTAGTGATGGCCATACACTATATTCACTTACAGGACCACCCGTTGATAATGGGTTAATGGCTGTCATAGCCTCTCCAACAACTAGTTGAACAGAATCAATATATTGAACTTCAGGCAAAGGTGGTAAATTTATAGTTAGTGTCGCTTCTGTAACAGCAGCTTTATGCATTCCTGTTTCTTGTTGGTAGGCATAAAGCTGGGTGACTCCATCTCGCTTGAGCGTAATTGTTTTTCCTGAAATACCGGCAACCTCATCATCGGCTAGCACATAGATAATCGGTGCAGTACTGGAAGATGTTGGTGCGTCTACATCAAAATCTGCATCTGTTACTACTTTGGTATAATCAATTAATCCGGTTAAACCTGCCGCAGTCTTATAGTTATCTGCAACTACTAACAAAGTAATTACCTTTGTGCCATTAAAACTGTTGGTTTCCTCTTGTACCGACGTCAGTACAGTAATTCCATTACCCACCAAAGATACTTCTCGACCCGAAACTGTCGCCACTTGAGGATTGCTAGAGTAATAGGTAAATAATCCTGTACTATTACTTTGTGGTTTCTCTAAGGTAAAGGATAAATCATCTAGGCTTTTGGTTATTGTGTTTATCCAAGTTACCGTTGGCGTAGGTTTGACCGGATCTTTCACCAATAAAACAGCATTGGCTGAAGCACCTAAATAAAATCCTGAAGCCGATTGCTGTGCAGAAAGTTCAGTAACTCCTTTTCCAACAATAGTTACCGTAGAACCAGAAACTGTCGCAACATCTGTGTTCCCGGACTGATACGTTATACTTCCTGCACTTGGTGAATTTGCCGCCAAGGTAATCGGCTCATCATCAACCAAAGCAGTGCGATTATTAAATTCAATTACTGGATAGTCTTTAATTGTGATAGGAATCAAACGAGTAGCCGGCATGTAATCCACCGTCTCTTCTTGATGTATCGTTAAGGTATCCTGTCCCATTCCCAAGAAGTGGATGTGATTATCAGCAAAAGAAGCTACATCACTATTCTCAGGAATAGACATGGTAATCGCTCCTGGACTATTGGAAACAGGAGGATAGATACTCATCAATCGATCTGAAAGCATCACCTCAATCGGTAATACAGTTGCCAAGCTAGGGTCATTCTTAGTCGTCCCAATTACTGTAATTGCATCACTGGTATCCTTGTATTGTGTTGGACTTGAGTCATTAGTTCCATATCCAGCATTGTTGTTAACAATACAGAAGTGAGCCGATGCACTAGTATTCCCATAAACATAAATTCTCAGTTCAATTTCGTGATTTCCAGGAATAGGATCTTCGGAGGCCAAACTTAGAGAAGTATATTTCCAATAGCTTGTAGATGTTTTTGATTCATAGGCTGATGAAGTGCTGCTGAATGAATATCCTTGGAATTCACCCAATGATGCAGCAAAATCATCAATGGACCATCTTAATTGCAGTTTAGTTCCATAAGATGCATGATAGCCTTGAAGAACTATTCGCTCTAGGTCTACCAAACTCTCTGTTTTGATTTTTAAACTTATATATGGGGCTGTAGTTGTATTCAATGTTGAACCGACCGCTGTTGGTAAATTAAATCGAAGCCTATCTGAAGAGTTTTGACCAGTTAATCCAGAATATGAAAATTCACCAGAGAGAACTGCTCCTTCTTTTCGGGTGCTTTCTTTATAAGGAGATGCTAATGTTGAGGCATTGGTCGGGTACCAAGAGACAATGGATTCAGCATTGGCCAAAGGCATTCCTAATTCAAATCCGTCTAAAGTCGCGGTCCCACCTTCAGCGGTGACTTCTATTGATCCGGAAGTAGCTCCCTCTGGAACAATAGCAGTGATTTGCGTTGGGGAGTCCGTTTTAAAAACCGTTACAAATTGCCCACCAATTTTTACATCTGTTACGTTATTAAAATTCGTTCCGGTAATTACAATTGGTTGACCAACCTGAGTTTTGGTGGGTGCGAACGAAGTAATCGTTGGTGCTTGCTTGTAATAAAAATATGATTTATTGACTGTTCCTCCTGGTGTAGTTACTGTTACATTACCGTTCGCTCCTGCTCCTACAATTGCTGTTATCTGTGTAGAGCTATCTAAGGTAAAGCTACTAGCTTCTGTTCCTCCGAAAGAAACAGAGGTAGCCCCAGTAAAACCAGTACCGGTAATGACAACTTCCATGCCAGATCCCGCAGATGTAGGTGTAAACGCAGTGATTGCAGGTGCTGCATTTTTTATAATAAAATACCTGTCGGCATTTGTAATCGTTCCTTTAAACCCTTTTAAGGTAATAGTGTTTGCGGTACGCTCTATGCTGGCAAAATTAGATGAAGAAATGGTTGACCAAGAAGATGTAGTTGCCGAAGAACTCCAAAAAACCATTGGCTCTGTAAGTGTACCTACAACATCATTAGCACCCCATTCAAAGGTTACATCTAAATGAGTACCGCCTGAAGTTGTATTTGTTGTTTTTTTAATTTTCCAAGTTTTGGCTAGATAATCTGTTACTCCAGTACCAGGGTTTGAAACTCCATCTGTAACGGAGGTAAAAAACACCTCGTCAGTTCCTAAATTATTCGTAATTGTTACTGGAGAATATGAAGTATCTGTCCCAATAGGAAAGGTTTTTGGCGTATTAGTTACTAACGACTTAAGATACCCTGTCCCTAAAGTTTTTACATAAGCAATGTCACTAAAATCTTCAATTGCGTTTATGGTTGCACTAAATGTAGAATTAAGTGTCAACGAGTTTCGATTCATTTTTAAGACACCATCATTAATCCAGTCAGCACCTATAGTGTAGTTGCTATCTGATGAATTCTTTAAAATAAAGAATTTACCTTCGGCAAAAGCAATAGGAGTAGAACCCACGGTTCCATCTTCATTTACAGTCCATGAATTAAGGTCTTGCATAGTACCTGTTCCTGTTGTGATAGGGTAATAAGGTGTTGTTTCTAAATTAACTAATACTTGGGTACTTACAACACAACCATTAGATTGTGTTGCAGTTAATCGGTAATAGGTAGGTGTACCATTGGTGTAATTAGCAATTACCAAATTTGGTGTGGTGACCCCAGTTGTAGTACCCCCATCTGTTAAATTGGTAAAAGTTCCATCCAATGGGCTGGTACTGCTGCTCCACTGATAAGATGTGATAGTTTCTCCAACTATGGCTGAAGCTGCAGTGGATAAGTCTAAAGTCGTACCTGATAAAACATATGTGGTTTCAGGAAGTGCATCTCTAAAATATGGTACAGTTTCGTAACCACCACCCAGAAAAGTAATTTCGGAAAGCCCATAATAGGCGCCGTCTGTTTGATCCTCTTTCCTAAATCGGAAATAACGAGCTGTGACCTCATTCAAGGCTAAGGTTTGCCCATTTAGTGGGATGGAAGGGATTTCATTGATTTGCCTTGTCCAATTCACTCCATCTGTACTCGACTCCAAATAGCCTCCGGTAAAATTGGGCTGAACGGGTGTCCCACCATCCAATAGACCATTAAAATTTGAGAGTCGTACTCCGTTAACCGTAGAAGCCACACCTAAATCTGCGACAATAGAGGCTACTTTTTTTGTGTCATTTAAATTAGAGTCTGAAGACCAACCAGAATTCCAAGTAGGAGTAAAATTATTTAAAAGACCATTGGCATTATTACCCGATAAATCTGCTAATCTAGTCCCATCTCCTTCCATAAATTTGTAATAAGCCGAAAGGCCGGGGTTACCAGAAACATCTGCAGCCATATCACTTCTTATTTCTGTCTCACTTTTGGGATAATTCCAAATACGTACCTCATCTAAAAATCCATTATAATGTCGATCTGAATGTATATTATTACCACCTAGAACTAAATCACCTCCTGTTCCTAATTCTGAAAATTGTGAATTGTATTTTGTTGCTGTAAGAACACCGTTAATATATATACGTAAACTACGAGATGATGAATCGTATGTAGCAGCTATATGGGACCACTCATACTCAGGAATTGCTTTAGTTTCAGTTTTTACTGTTTCATTTTTAGTACCATTGTGCACAATAAAAGCCACAACACCTCCTTTAACGTATTTAAAAGAATTAGGATAACCATAACTATAATAAGTACTATCTTTTACTATTGATCCAACTCTTAAGCCGAAGTGCCTATCTTTTTCTACAACTGGTGATTTATATGTTAAATCTGTGCCATCAGCCAAATAATCAATATTACCTTCATTCCATCCATTAGGCTTAACCCATGCTTCAACTGTGATTCCTGTTGTAATATTTTGTATAGAATTCGGTCGACCTATAAGTACATTATCATCACTACCATCAAAGCGTAACGATGAAGTTACCGTAAAACTTTCAGAATTAGTTACCACTAAACCGGTTGCTGTATTGTTATCTACTAACTTTGTTTTATCACTGGTGAAGGTAGCACCTGAGAGAGTTGTTAGACCTGTTTTTTCCGCAGATGATGGGTAATCTGAAACGGCGATGGTACCAGTTGCGCACTCACCAAACACATCGGCAATAGTTAATAAAGATGTATTACTTATTGTTGTCTGAGAATATGAAGTCCCTGTAAGTACCAAACGGTATTGAAAGGTGTGCAATTTAGGGTCTGCTTTCGAAATAAATAATGTTGAGACGGTACCCGAAGTACCAGTAAAGCCCGTATAACTAACCCCCACATCAAGAGTTGATGCATTAGAGGTTGTTATGGTTGTCCAACTAGTACCATTATTATCCGAACGTTGCCATTCGTATTTAGAGTACCTGCTTAACCCCGTCGCTTTAATGGCCACTTTTTCTTGATTGGTTAAAGCAAAGGTATTAGACAGCGCATTAAATAAAGGCCCACTATAATTTACGGTTATCGCTCTTGGTGCCGATTGACATCCTGTAGTTACATTGGTCGCAACTGCATAATAAGTCGTTGTTGTTTTTTTAACTGGAGCATTAAAAGTTCTACTATTTGCTAATAATAATTGCGTAGCATCTATATCTGCATACCAACTAGTAGTGGTTCCTGTAGGTTCTGTGATCCATAAGGATGCTGTTATATCGTCTAAAAATGAGTTTTTATCACCATAAATTGTAACAGTTGCACTTGCGTTAGTTATTACTGGTCCTGCCAACATAGTTACGGTAACGGGTGTTCTTGGGCTTTCGCAAGTAACTCCATTTACGGTAACTGAAGCCGAAACATATCTAGTAGTCGTTGCACTTAAATTGTTTATTGTTGCATAAGCAGCGTTAGGGACACCTCCTGTTGGGTTTTCATACCAATTCAATACCCCACCTGCAGAAGCTTCAGCCGTGAGTACGACATCACTAAACTGACAGGTGGTAAGGCTTGGTGCTGAAACAATAGAAGGTGTTTGTATTAAAGTTAACGGAATCGCAGTTCTTGTAGAAGCACCATTACAATTGCTAGCTTCTACCCAATAGGTAGTATTGGCAGTAATTACCGGAGTACTAAATGAAGGACCCTCTCTTAATAGATTTCCTCCTGTTTCTGCATCATACCATTTAATAACAGCCTCAAAACTGGTAGACGCTGTTAGTGTAAAGTTTGCCGCATCACATTTGGTATCCTCAAATGTACCTAGCGTAGCAGTTGGTATGGCCAAATTTAGAGTGGCCTCTAAGGCTTCTCTGGCCGCAGCAATACATCCATTGGCATTTTCTGCTTCTGCATAAAACGTGGTGTTTTGAGTAATTTCTGGGGTATTGAATATTTCTCCAGAAACAGACCTACCTAATAAATTACCACCAGTTGGTGCATCATACCAATTGACAAAAGAGGTCTCGCCTGCGGAAGTAGTTGCAACCAACGGCACAGACCCTGTTCCACAAATGGTTACGTCAACTGCTTCAATTATCGTAGGTAAAGGATCTACAGTAATAGTCACAGGAAGTGAGTAAAATACCTCTGAAAGATTATCACTACTTGAAATTCCCCTTCTAAAATAAGTTGTTTGGGTTAGTACCCCTGGATTTAAGTTGGCGTTAGTTTCATTTGGAATTATTGTAAATCCTGAGACATCATTAGTTAAAGAACTCTGCCAGTTGTAAATAATATCGCCCGAAGAAACCTTTCCTAGATTTTCTGATGTTATGCTTGGTGAAGCAGTATTGATACAGATGGAAGCGTCACCTGAGATTGCACCTGATTCAAGAACGCGATTTCTTAAAATGTCTAATTGATTTTGAGAAATATTTGCTGCTAATAAATCTAACTTATCATCCCCATCAATATCAACTAATTCTATTTGTTGGTAAGTATCTGATGAGCTGTAAACAATTACAGATTTTTCAAAAGAAATGTTTCCAGCGGTAGAAGTGTTTTTTAGGTAAGCTATTTTAGATCCAAAATTAAAAACATAATCAGCCACCATTAAATCGGGTTTACCATCACCATTTAGATCCCCAATAGTTAACCCAACAGTATTTTTAAGATCATCTATCTTAATATCTATTCTTTGTTGAAAATTAAAACCAGCGCCTGTGTTTTTCCAGATGTGAATTTGATTAGTGGCATTATTAGTTGAAATAACATCTAAAAATCCATCATCATCTATATCAAATAATTTAACGGCATATGCTTTTCCTGACGGGTTTTGTATTGGAAAAATTTGTTTTCTTTTAAAATTGAAATCACGAACAAAAGCACTTCCTATTTTTGTTGTATTTTCTAAAATAACAATATACCCATCTGTACCATAAACAACATCATGAACCCCATTGCCATCAAGATCACCATAATCACCGCCATAGGCTGTTTGAAAATCAAAGGTTGTATTACTTAATGTAGACGTAAAGCCAAAATCGTTTGTTTTAGTATCATTATTTGAATAAAACGCTTTTACAAAGCCTGATACAGCAGATAGTCCAAAAACATCTATTTTTCCATCTTTATTTATATCAATAGGAAGAAAAGCTCCATTAACTTTATACTCTCCAGAATCTGTTAGTAATGAAATGCTAGTGTCAAAACTTCCTGTTGTTGAAGAACTGTTGGGGTTTATAAACCCTCCATTGTTTACGTTATTAGAAACCCCAAAGTCTAATTTTCCATCATTATTAAAATCTGCAAAAAGAACACTTTTAGAAGAATTAGTGCTGTAAGTTGGTGTAACTCCGTTAAAATCAACAACACTATTAAAAGTGCTTGTTGTAATTTTACCTTGTGTAGATGTGTTTTTTAAGAATTTTGGAATCCCATCACTTCCATTGCTCAATATATCTATCTTACCATCAAGATCTACATCGGCTACACTAAATTTTTGATCGAAACTAGATGAAAATGCTGTAGAAAAACTTACTACGGGCTCGAATGCATTATTTAAAAAATCAGCTGATTTATATTCTGCACCAATTAAGCTTGTGTTTAAAAGTAAAAATTTTGTATTCGAAACAGCTGTTAATTTTGTAGTTAAATTGGTTACTGTAAAGTAACCTGTATTTGCATGTTTGGGTATAGTTACTGTAATTGCATTTTCAGTTGCCGAAACGATCGGGCATTTTACACCACCTAAATAAACAATATTTTTATCAGGTGTGGCACCAAAATAGTCACCATTAATAGTAAGATTAGATCCAATCTCTGCTTTTGATTTAGTTAAGCTAGTTATTGTAGGAACTGCCACGTAAGTAAGTGAAACTTCATCTATAGCTAGCAATCCACTATTTACACCATTATATTGAAAGGTTGGCGTTGGATATGTTAGTTTTGCCTGAAAATTTTGAATGCCTGTTGTTCCTAACGGTGTGAAAAATTCAATATTTTTTGTGCCTTGCCCTGATGTGATATAGGTGCCTCCCGTAATAGTCCATGTTACCCCATAATTCTGGCCATCAGCGTCAAAATCTAGGCGACCTTCTCCTGATGTTCCTGGAGTGTATGATGCGGGATTAAGAACAATTCTGGGATTTGTTGGAAAAATAGTTACAGGCGAAGTTTGAGTGTAACTATCTTGTTGTAAAGCCACCCATTCAAAAATTATTCTGTAAGATTTTCCTGGCTCTAAGGTTTTAGAGTTAAATGTAATAGATCGATCCTGTACCAGTGGATCTGTATTTGTATATTCTGTCCAACTAGCTTCATTCTGTAAACTTGCTTGAATTGTAGCATAATCATTATAAGTAGCAAAATTAGAGAGCACAGAAGGAAAATTAGATGTTTTGGTAAAAAATACACGAGGTGCCCTAGTCGTATTTGTTGGGTTTTTTAATTTAAATGATAATGAAATAGCATTGGCATTTTCTGGAATTATAACATCTTTATATAAATATATAACTGCATTTAAGCTTTGTGGTGATGTTATAGATTGATTATCTTGATTATCCGACACATAAGCTCCATTTAAACCATTGGTCTTTTCAGCTGAACCTATAAACCATTTATTTTCAATAGTTGGCGCATTGACAATCGTCCATCCATGGTTTTCCTCAAATCCTCCATCAGTATTTGGATTTATAATATAATTTTGAGAATTAGCTTGAAGAATATAAAAAAATATTGTGCTTACAAAAAAATATTTAATTAATTTCATTACAGAATTTTATTTATTAGGGTGATTTTTTCTAACATCAATAAGGATTAATTATAAAATTAATCCTTATTGATATTGTCATTTATTGAAGCCTTACTATATAATAAATACGACTTTTTTTTTAATATCTTATTTGTTATGGGTAATTGTGGTTTCTACAAAAATTTGAGTATCAAATTTTTTTTTATCAACTATAGTGTCTCGTTTAACAACTTTGACTGAATTAATAGCGGATTTAGGTATAGCTCTTAATGCATTAGCACTTATAATTTTTTTATTTACAAAATAAATACTATTACTAGATACTGCAGATTCTTGGGCCTTATCAATATTAATAACCTTCGAAATATTTTTATTTGAATTTTTACTTTGATATTCTTTTTTAAAATTAGAATTTTTGAGAATCTCTTTTACTTCAGTAGTTTGTGCCATTGATTGCAACGTGAAAATAAAGGAGATAAAAAATACATTAACCCTAAAAATATTAGTTACTGAAAAATTATTTTTTTTATTAATCATGATTTTAAAAATTATTTGATGATAAACGCCGTTCTTCGGTTTAGCGCGTAGTCTTTTTTACCACAGTTCTTTGTTTTATGACAGTCGTTGATCGTTTCGCGTTCTCCGTTGCCTATTACAAACATCCTGTCTGCGGAA
>Ga0209137_1003988_pt1 | contig 11985 bp, 10 predicted proteins | sample SaaInl5LU_22_DNA_FD_184642 | JGI IMG/M metagenome (GOLD analysis project Ga0209137, IMG submission 184642) | Marine microbial communities from expanding oxygen minimum zones in the Saanich Inlet - ESP_105LU_22_DNA (SPAdes) (version 2) | ecosystem: Environmental > Aquatic > Marine > Intertidal...
TTAAATACCTGGAAATGAGTGTTTCGGGTAAAACAGGTCGCCGTGACATTATCTGTCGGGCAGGAACCATAAACTATCTCAAGCGTATTCAAAGCAGATGCCCCGATATTGCGCATTTGAGTTTTGAGCAGCTGATTAAGTCAAAACGGGACGAGCCTGTCTTCCGACTGCCCGATGGTACCGCCAGCGCCAACCTGCGGCAGACGTTTAAGATCCTCATGAGGGATACTGGATTACTCACCTGTCCAAGAACAGGTCAGGATCGTACGCTATATAGCTTACGCCATACCTATGCGACATTCTCGCTTCTTAACGACGGTATGGATGTGCACACGCTTGCTGTGCAAATGGGGACCTCTATTTTGATGATAGAGCGCCACTACAGCCATCTCACACCGCGCCTTAAAAAAGAAATGCTCACAGGCAAGAGGTATGACACCCCCTATAAGGACTATACCGCTGACCTCTCCAATGGTTTTGCTGTCACAGATGAAGATTTGCAGCGCGCAATTGTTGATGCGGAGATTGAAGAGAGTCTTCCTCAAGAACCAAAAGTTACAGCTGTGGCCAAGTCTGGCTTGAAGCCCAGTGTGAATACAAGCGGCGATACAAACGACAAGAACACGCAAGCCAGTCTGAAAGCACTAGAAATGCTCAGCAGTGGAGCTTTATCAGAAAAGTCTGCCCTTGCAGCAATCGGAACACATCAAGACGCCTACAGTGTTGCGCCAGACATACGCATCAAGGCGCTTGAGCTGGTTGAAGAGGGCAAGCTGTCAGAAAGAGGACTTATTGAAGTTTTAGGCGTTTAGGCAGTTATATGCAGGGGCCAATGCTTATAGCGCTGCGCCGCTTCACTCAACTTCTTAGAGTTCACATCTATGTACCTGGATGTTGTAAGTATATCAGAATGGCGAATGGATTGCAGCCGTTGGCTGAACTGTGCATGGATGGCAGCTATGCGGACTTTGCTGCCTTTCGCTCACGCGGCTACTGTGGACGCAGCATCCATTCGCAGTTGCGGCGCGGTTTTCGCTGCGTCGCAGCCCACGTCACGAGACTGGTCACTCAACGCTGTCGATTTCGACTGAACCAAGACCGAACTTCCACTGCAACCTGGTCAGAACATCAAGACGCAGAAAAACCGCCTTGTGTAATCGCAGCTATGCTGACGCAGAAAGCTCATTTATTCGCGGTCTTGCATTTTCGGCTGTGCAGCGAATCTCACCAAGGCAGCTGCTCATCTGGTATGATCTCACGCGAGGTCAAACCGTTCATTTAAGCCTCTAGGCTACCGGTCGCACTATCCTGAAACATGGAGTAGAAATCTGCAGCCGTATTGTTGAAAACCGCTTGATGCATCTCGCGCGGAACAAGGTCGCGAAAGGCTTGAATCAGTGTGGCATAGTCGGAATACAACTTATCCACCGGAAAATTTGATCCAAACATCACGCGATTGGGGCTGAATTGATCTAGGCAGGTTTCGACAATGGGGCGGAAGCTCTCCGAGACCCAGTCATGATCAAACATGCCCAGGCCAGACAGCTTGCATCGCACCTGCGGCAGATCTGACAGTGCAGCCAGTTCGCCTGTCCAACGCGCCAGCCCGTCGCTTGACCGATCATGTGGAGAACCCGCATGGCAAAGGGCGACAGCGGTGTCAGGGGCCCGGGCCAGAAGCTCGGCGGTTTTTCCCATCAACTCCGGTATCAACTGAAGATCAAAGCTCAGCTCGCGTTCTCCAGCGTTTTGCAGGCCGGCCACAAAAGCAGGGTTGTCTAGCAGCGTGTTTGTTCCGGTCTCAGCGTCTTCGCCGAGCGCGCGACCAACAATCTGGCGCACGCCGACGACGCTGGGCAGTTCCTGAAATGCATCCAGCCGGGCATCCAGATCATCAGCGGTGAGATCAACAAAAACCACTTGTTTCAACGGCCAGTCGGGATTGGCGTCAGCCACGGCCTGAACCCACCGCGCCTCAGCCATTCCGTCTTCGGCACCAACTTGAATATGGACCGAAGCAGCAATTCCTTGGACCGAAGCCTCTGAGCGGAATTCATCGATCAGATAATTGCGTTGAATTGGTGCTGGGTCTCCAAAGAACCGTTCGACACCGCGTGCCATAAGCCATGGATAGTGAACCGCGCTCAAATCCCAAAGGTGGTGGTGGGCATCAATCATTTTTGCGCGCCTCTAGCTCCGGTTTCTTGTCCGGTGGATATCCCTGTGGTGCGTGCCAGAATATCAACGCCCTGCGTGTTCCAAAAATGCAGCAAGTCAATGAAAACCCAATTTTCAGTTAGCTTGGCTCCGTCCCGCCGGTAAATGTCGATCACCCGCATTTCACCGCGTTCTTCACTGGCAGGCATTCCCATGAAGCCACCGGTATGAACAGCCGTGAAGTTCGGCCAGCCAAAAAATCCACCAAAGTGTCCCTCAGCCAGTCTACAAATGTGTCCGGTCGAAGACCTGTCCGAGAATGAAGCCCGAAATGGACCGGAATGCTGTTTGGCATAGCGTTCGATTGTGTAGGTCGCACCGATGCCTGCGGGTCCCCACCAAATCATGTCGTCATTCCAGGTTCGCGCCAGTTCTTCTTCCAGCGGCAACCCCAAAGCCCAGGTTCCCAGGTCGCTGATCATTGCATTGATCGCGTCCATCGTTTTACGCCCTTCTTCGGGGTTTTGGGGGTCAAACATCAGCCCATCGTGAGTCATTGGACCGGGTTGCACTAAATGCGCCGCTGTTTGCGGCGGAAACGGTTGCAGTCCTGCCTGCATCATCAGGTGAGGGATGTCGAAAAACATCGCGGTTTCGGTGATTTTGCCATTGTCCACCCGATTAAATTCGCAATAGCGCAGCATGGCGATTTTGCCGGTCGGGGGGATGCCCAGCCAAGGTTGGTCGAACAGCCCCATCAGATGGCCCATGGAAACAACCCATACACCACCCTGCTCGGCAATCGAATTCTGCCCGGCCATAAAGACGTCAAGACGTCTCTGAAGTGAGGTCAGCGCACCTCGCAGGGGCTGCCAAAACGATTCGCCGACTTCTTGCGCCGAGGTGATTTCGTTGAAGGGATGAAATCCTCGCCACAGATATTCAGGCGATGTGAATGCTTCCAAAAGCTCTGGAATATCCGTCTCGCATGCCTTGTCGAGGCGCGCATAGAAATCTCTAACAAGTTGTTTTTCTGCACTAAAGTCGGCTTTCATCGTCGCGTTTTCCAGTTTTCTCAATTTTTGCATTCGCTTGCAAAAACAACTTGCCAAACAAATCGCCCGCTGTCTATAGTCTTTGGAAGCGAACGCAAAAAATGGTGTGCGCATTCTATCAGGGGGAAGATGTGGCCGAAATCCAGCTCCGCAATTTATCCAAACGTTGGGGGTCGTTCGTGGGTGTTCACGAATTTGACCTCACCATTGCAGACAAGGAGTTCTTGGTTCTGCTGGGACCGTCCGGTTGCGGCAAAACCACAACGATGCGGATGATTGCAGGGCTTGAAGACGCGACCGCAGGCGACATTCTGGTCGACGGGGTGCGGGTGAACGATTTGGAACCCAAAGATCGCGACGTCGCGATGGTTTTTCAAAGCTACGCGCTCTACCCGAATATGAATGTCTACGAAAACATCCGCTTTCCTTTGCGTGTGCGTGGCGTTGACCCGAAGACCCACGATGAAAAAGTGCGTCGGGCCAGTGCTATGGTTGAACTTGATGATTTCCTGCATCGCAAACCGGCCGAACTATCGGGCGGTCAACGCCAGCGCGTCGCACTCGCCCGCGCGGTTGTTCGGGAACCGAACGTGTTTTTGATGGACGAACCGCTATCCAATCTCGATGCCAAACTGCGGGTTTCGACCCGCGCGCAAATCAAGAACCTGTCACACGAGTTGGCCGTAACGACGATCTACGTGACCCATGACCAGATTGAAGCCATGACGCTGGCGGATAGGGTCGTGATCATGAAGGCGGGTGTGGTGCAGCAAGTGGGAACCCCCGTTGAGATTTACGACCATCCCGCGAATGCATTTGTTGCCAGCTTCATCGGCAATCCGGCGATGAACCTCATGGATGGGGCAATCAAAGGCGGTACATTCTCAGCCCAAAACGTTGAAGTCAGTGGACTCAGCGCAGCAGATGGCCCTGTAACGCTCGGCTTCCGCGCTGAAGATGCCAGAGTTGTCGAAAGCGGCGGGCAGATCAATGCTCCGATCTACACCATGGAGCTGTTGGGCGACGCCACAATGGTAAGCGTGCGCATTGGCGGCGCGTTGGTCTCTGTGAAAGCGGACAAGAATTACAGGGCGGAAATCGACGATATCGTGTCGATAGAGGTGTCCAGGGAACATTGTAACCTTTTCGAAGCTGAAACGGGTGCGCGTATCGTGGGGTAATCCCCGCAATTTCCCGCCTCGGCGGGGTCATCGGGTGCAGACTTGCAAGATGCATCCAAATAACAGGGAGAGAGACGAGATGTTTTTAAAAAGAGTGGCGCTTGCGAGCGCATTAGCAATCACCGCAGGCACCGCGTATGCGGGCTGCGAGATTTCCGGCAATGTCAGCATTGTTGGCAACGAGTTTCCGGCGATTCACACCGTGGCCAATGGTGCCGGTACCTGTAACGGCGGTGAGGTCAAAGCGAACCTGACCGCGGATCACCAGAAGATCAACGTCGACGGCATGAGCGGCAACCCGGCCGAGTATACCTCGGCGATCATCGCGAACTCGTCACTCGTGGCGCTGATGAACGAAGACGTCGTTCGCCCGTTGAATGATCTTGTTGCAGAATATGGTCAGGACATCCCCAGGAACCAGCTGATTACCATCGACGGCAACATCATGGCTGTGGCCTTTATGGCAAACGCTCAGACGCTGGCCTATCGCAAGGACGTTCTGGCTGAAATCGGCGTTGATGTACCAAGCACCTACGAAGAAGTTCTGGAAGCTGCCGAGAAAATCCGCGCAGCAGGCATCAGCAAATACCCCGTGGGCGGCGCCTATGCGGCGGGTTGGAACCTGGCCCAGGAATTCACAAACATGTACATCGGTCATAGCGGCGAATTCTATAAGCCCGGCACAGCCGAAGTCTCAATTAATAATGCTCAAGGTGTTGCAGCTCTGAACATGATGAAGGCGTTGACCGAATACATGAACCCTGACTTCCTGACGCACGATTCCAACGCAACTGGCGCTGAAATGGAAGCCGGCAACGTCATCCTCATGAATATGTGGGGATCCCGCATGGGCAACCTGATGGATGCCGAAGGCGCGGAAGAGCAGGTTTATTCCAACATTACTGTTGGCGCACCGCTGACAGTTGGTGGCGGTTCGACGCCGGCCTCGACCCTGTGGTGGGACGGCTGGACCGTTGCCAAGAACGTGTCGGATGAAGACGCGGTTGCGACGTTCCTTGCTATGAAGCACGGCACCAGCCCCGCAATCCTGAATGACGAAACCATGGGGCAGGCCGTCTGGATGATCGAAGGCTACACCCCTGCACCGGTCAATGACGGCGTATTTGCAGCAATCGCGGCAGGCACAACGTCGTACCCAATGCTGCCATATCATGGCCTGCTCCACACCGCGTTGGGCAACAACCTTGCAGACTTCCTGCTTGGCAAGGAAAGCGCCGAACAGGCGCTGGCAGACGCTGAAGCAGCCTATACCGCTGCTGCAAAAGAAAAAGGCTTCCTGAACTAAGGAACCCATTGTTCCGGGGCGGAGCTATCTGCCCCGGATTTCCCCACAACCTTGACTGACGCCCGGGGGCATCAAGATTATGAAACATAAACCCTTTTTCTGGTTTGTTCTTCCGTCGGCCTTGGCAATGTTGTTGTTTATCTTTTTTCCGATTGTTTCGGTTCTCGTGCAATCGGTTCACGTCGACCACGAACAGGTGATCAAAACCGTTGAAACTTGTGACCTGTTCGGCTGCAAAGAATCCACCACCGTTGATCAGGGCGCGACCGCTGCATTGCGCGCTGAACGCCCGCTTGGGCAGTTCGCCGGTCTAACGACATATGCGGACATAAATCACCTTGCGATCAACAAAGTCGGGGAGAATTGGCAGCAATCCAACAGTTGGCGTGAATTCGGATCGCAGATGCTGAACCTGCCGTTTTATAAGGCCATAGGATTTACTCTGACATTCACCTTCATTGTCACGCCGCTGGTAATCATTTTTGGATTTATCATTGCCGTCGCAGTCAACGCCGCAGTTCAGAAAATTCGTGGACCGCTGATTTTCTTTTCGCTTCTGCCCATGATGATCACCCCGTTGGTGGGCGCGCTGATCCTGTTCTGGATGGTGGATGCGCGTGGAATTATCGGCGCGACTTTGCAATACTTGGCCGGTGATCCGGACCTTTCGGTCAAGGCCTCGACGCCGCTGACCTGGATCATGCTGATGGTCTATGGCGTATGGCATGCCGCGCCCTTTGCGTTCATTGTCTACTACGCCGGGCTTCAATCGGTAAATCAGGACACATTGGAAGCTGCGCGCGTGGACGGCGCCAATCGCTGGCTGCAAATCCGCCACGTTATTATCCCGCACCTGCTGCCATTGACCACGTTTATCGCCCTTATGCAGCTGATGGATAATTTCCGGGTCTTTGAACCCATCGTCAGTTTCTCCGCAGAAGCCCATGCAACATCGCTAAGTTGGGCAATCTTCAACGATCTTGGTGGCGAGACGCGCCAGCTGTCTTCGGCGGCCGCGACCTCTGTTCTGACAATTATTGGTGTCGCGATCCTTTTGTCGCCGGTTTTGGTGCGCACTTGGCGCGAATTCGATCGGAAATAGGTGAAACATGTCTAGCAAAGCACAACGCCAACCCGTCGCAATCACTTTTCTGGTCATCGGCGTACTGGCAATCTGGATGATCCTTGCCGCCTTTCCTTTCCTCTGGACGCTTTGGGGATCTTTTAAGGTAGAGGGCGATTTCTTTTCTAAGGCCAATTGGGCTAACGCGCTGACCGGCAAGCTGACGGTCAGCGAAACCGGCGCGCGCGTTACTGGTGATGGATATTACGGGGCCTGGGTTCAAGAAAAATTCTGGCTCGCAGCCTGGAATTCCGCCATTGTATGTTTCTTTGTGGTTACCATATCGCTGACGCTGGGAACGTTAGGGGGCTATGCGCTGGCGCGGTCTACCTATCGCTATGCCTTTTGGTTCCTGCTTTCGGCGCTGATCTTTCGGGCCATGCCACCGATCACGCTGGTGTCGGGCTATCTTCCAGTGTTCTTTCAATGGAACCTTTGGGGGCATACGGCGACGACAATCATCGTTCTGGTCGCGATCAATCAGCCATTTACCCTGTGGATGCTACATTCGTTCTTTAAGAACATTCCTGCCGAGTTGGACGAAAGCGCAATGGTAGATGGTTGCACGCGGTTTCAGGCCTTTCGCAATGTCATCATTCCGGTGATGTGGCCGGGGGTGATTACCACGGGACTATTTTCGTTTCTGCTAGCCTATAATGATTTTGCGGTGACAACGATGCTATTGTCCAAAGAAAATCAGACGATGATTCCAAAGGTTGCCAGCTTCCTTGGAACCACACAGACCAAGGGTAACGTCATGTTTGCCGTATCGGCGGTTGTATCCGTAACCGCCCCATTGTTCCTGATGGTCTTGTTCTTTCAGCGCCAGATTGTTGGTGGTCTGACGGCCGGCGCGGTCAAAGGGTGATCAAAATGAGCACATATTTGCCAATTCTAAGGGGCGTCTGACATGAACAAACGCGCAAACCGTCCAGCAATGGGAATTGCGACCGAGACATCCTCCGAGAACAAAGCTCGCTACCATAAGTTTCTGCGTTGCTTTGATTTGGGTGAGGTTGAGAAAGCGGTCGCAGATAATTTCCATGATGCCGCAAAAGTCAATGCCAGTCACCCGATCAACGAGGCGCGGGATGGCCTTGGGTATTACAGCGATGTCATCGCGCCGATCATGGCTTCGTTCGAGGGCCTAACACGGCAAAACTATATTGTTCTTGGCGGTGAATACCTTGGTACTGAATGGGTTACCTCAACAGGGTATTTCCACGGGCACTTTACCAAGCCGCTTTTTGGCATCCCCGCCAGCGGTAAGCTGGCTTACTTGCGGTTTGGTGAATTCCACCGGATGGAAAACGGCAAGATCGTTGAAAGCCATGTGTTTCTTGGGTTTGCAGAGTTAATCATCGCGCTTGGCCTTTGGCCATTGGACGAAAGCCACGGGTACGAAGGCGTTGTACCTGGCCCTGCAACGCTTGATGGGACCCACGTTGGGCCATCTGATCCAGATGCGTCGCGGGCGTCTGCTGATCTGGTCGAAGGAATGCTTAAAAAGCTTGCGACGGAAGATGAAGCTTGGCGCCCTTATTGGCACGAGCGGATGGTGTGGTACGGGCCTGGTGGGCTTGGCTCTTATGCAACTGTTGATGCATTCGCTACGTTTCAACAACCGTTTGAGCAGACCTTTGATGGATGGGGTGACGGCAGCGAGGTCGGCATCACGGGTGTTGAGGCTGACTGCAAGTCTGGTGACGGAAACTACGCTTTCCTAAGCGGCTGGCCAATGATCACGGGCGTCCATGTCAAACCGTTTCTTGGCCTCGAAGCAACGGGAAAGCGCGTGTTCATGCGCGATTGTGACTGGTGGCGCTGCGAAGACGGAAAAATCATCGAAAACTGGTGCATGCTGGATATTCCGCATGTACTGCTCCAGCTCGGGTTTGATGTGTTTGCAGAAGTGGGAAAACGCGCATGACTGCCGATGCCGATTTCATCGTTGTCGGCGCTGGCTCAGCCGGATGCATCGTCGCCGCTGAATTGGCGCGGCGTGACGTGGGTCGTATACTATTGCTCGAAGCGGGCCCGTCCGACAACCACCCTTTGGTCAAAATGCCATTCGGTTTGGCGTGGTTGATGGGCAGCAAGCGAGATTGGCGGTTCAAATCAGATCCGCAAAAAGGTCTTGGCGGCAGGCAACTGAATGTGCATCGCGGGCGTATGCTTGGCGGTTCAGGTTCGATAAACTCGATGGTTTGGTTCCGGGGGCGGCGTGACGACTTTGACGGCTGGAACGTGAAGGGCTGGGAATGGCAGAACGTTGAGCCCGCATTCGAAGCGGTAGAAGCAAAGCTTCAACCTAAGCAGATGACAGGCGTACATCCGTTGGTTCAGGCGCTGTCTGGCTTGTTTGGTGGAAACGCAAACGAAGCGCCTACACCGGAATATGAAAGCGCTGGAACTTTCAGGTTTAACATGCGTAATGCTCGCCGTTGGTCAGCCGCAGATGCCTTCATGCGCCCGGCGCAAGCTGCATACGATCTTAAGGTGAGGACCGGATCAGAGGTTGATCGCATTGAGTTTGAGGGTGATCAGGCAAAACGCGTAATTCTGCTTGATGGTACGATACTCACTTCCGCCAAGGGCATTGTTCTTTCGGCTGGTTCCATTGGCTCTCCCGCGATCCTTATGAGATCAGGGGTCGGGCCGGCGGCACATCTGCAAGAGCAAGGCATTGAGGTCATTCATGACAGTGAAGAGGTTGGCGAAAACCTCCATGACCACCCCGCCGCAGGGTTTCACTATGTCGGCCCCCGTTCAGGCTATGGCCTGACACTGTCCCAAATGCCCGCGTGGGTGCTTGCCCCTTTCCGTTATTTATTCATGCGCAAGGGGCGGTTTGCGTCACCAACGGTAGAGGGCGGCGCTTTCTTCAACGCGCGCTGCGACACGGGCGAACCTGATGTGCAATGCCATTTCATTCCCTTCATGTTGGATTGGAAGGGCAGCCGCTTTACCCATGGATCCGGATATTTCGCTGATGTCTGCGTTTGCCGGCCAAAGTCACGTGGCCGTTTGCGTCTGACGTCTGCTGATCCAAACGTCGCTCCCGATATCGACCTTGGTCTTTTCCAAGACCCTGATGATGTCGAAATATTGCTTGCCGGTCTCAAACGCCTGCGCGTGCTGATGAACAAGGCGGAATTTGGAAAGTACCGCGCGCCGGAGGCCTTTCCAGGGCCAGCGGTGTCCACTGATGAGGCGCTGCGCCGGCATATTAGGGACCGTGGTGCGACCGCCTATCATCCCGTCGGCACGCTGCGCATGGGCGAAGGCACCGCCCCTGTCACGCCGCGCCTTTCTGTGGCGGGTGTGTCTGGTCTTTGGGTGGCGGATGCATCTGTTATGCCGGCAGTGACCTCGGCCAATACCAACGCGCCCTCGATGATGATCGGATATCGGGCGGCAGAATTTATAAGTGAGGATGCAGGATGAAGGGATCACGTCCAGAACAAGCGGTACTGACACGCGATACCGACATGTCCAAAACAGACGAAACCCGCGCGGTGATCGAAGGCATGGTCGACGGTCTGAATGACCACCGCATCGGCGATATTGGCGAGTTTTTCGCTGATAGCTTTCGCTGGATGGGCAATCAGGGGTGCGGCGCGAAAACCGGCCTGCGCGAGTTTCAGGACAACTGGCAACGCCCGTTTCAGGCGGCCTTCTCTGACAAGGTTTGCATCGACGAAGCGCGGCTATACATGGGCGAATGGGCCGCTGCCTTTGGCCGCCAGGAGGCGACGCATTCCGGCGACTTCCTTGGCATCAAAGCAACTGGAAAACGGATCGAAATCCGCTACATGGATTTCTGGAAAGTCGTCGACGGCAAGATCGTTGACAATTGGGTGAGCGTCGATTTCGCCCATGTCGCAGCACAACTGGGTGTGGACCTGTTCAACGGTCAGGGCTGGGAAGCCTTTGACCGTGGCGACCGTACCGCCCCACGACTTGAATAAGCGAGGATCAAGCAATGGCAATAACCCATCTCAAATACGGCAAACCCGAAGCGGATCGCGCCGAAGACGATGCCAAGACAGCCGCCGTCGTCGCCGCAACACTTAAGGACATTGAACAACGTGGCGATACCGCCGTGCGCGAATTGGCCAACAAATTTGATGGCTATGATCGCGACAGCTATCGCCTCAGCCAAGACGAGATTGATGCGCTGATCGCCAAGGTCAGCCCACGCGATCTTGAGGATATCAAGTTCGCCCAGGCGCAGGTCGTCAACTTTGCGCAAGCACAGCGAGACAGCATGCTTGATATCGAAGTTGAAACAATGCCCGGTGTGATCCTCGGCCACAAGAATATCCCTGTGCAGTCTGTTGGGTGCTACGTGCCAGGCGGCAAGTTCCCGATGGTGGCCTCTGCGCATATGTCGGTCGCAACGGCCAAGGTTGCAGGAGTGCCGCGCATCATAGCCTGCACGCCGCCTTTTAACGGTGAGCCGAACCCTGCCGTGATTGCCGCTATGCATCTTGGCGGGGCGCACGAAATATACGTGCTTGGCGGCATTCAGGCCGTGGGCGCAATGGCGATTGGCACGGAAACCATCGCCCCTGTTCACTTGCTTGTCGGGCCCGGTAACGCCTTTGTAGCCGAAGCCAAGCGACAGCTCTTTGGCCGTGTCGGGATCGACCTCTTTGCGGGTCCAACCGAAACGATGGTCATTGCTGATGAGACCGTTGATGCTGAAATGTGCGCGACCGACCTTCTGGGGCAGGCCGAGCATGGTTACAATTCACCCGCTGTTTTTGTGACCAATTCGCGCAAACTGGCGGAAGAGACGCTCTCTGAGATCGACCGAATTCTGGAAATCCTCCCCACAGCAGCGACGGCGCGCGTGAGTTGGGATGATTACGGCGAAGTGATCCTGTGCAACACCTATGACGAAATGCTGGCGGTTGCCGACGATATCGCGTCCGAGCATGTCCAGGTGATGACAGACCGCGATGACTGGTTCCTTGAGAACATGACCTGCTATGGCGCGCTGTTCCTTGGGCCACGCACGAACGTTTCGAATGGCGATAAGGTGATTGGCACGAACCACACACTTCCGACCAAAAAGGCAGGGCGTTATACGGGCGGTCTTTGGGTTGGCAAGTACCTGAAAACGCATAGTTACCAAAAGATTACCACGGACGAGGC
>Ga0209137_1003990_pt1 | contig 11978 bp, 6 predicted proteins | sample SaaInl5LU_22_DNA_FD_184642 | JGI IMG/M metagenome (GOLD analysis project Ga0209137, IMG submission 184642) | Marine microbial communities from expanding oxygen minimum zones in the Saanich Inlet - ESP_105LU_22_DNA (SPAdes) (version 2) | ecosystem: Environmental > Aquatic > Marine > Intertidal...
TTGGATGGTTAAATTTTACATGCTAGAGGCTCAGATTGCTTTAGGAGTTAATACCGGTATGACTGAATCAGCTTTATTAGAAAGCGCCTTGAGCGATCAAATGAATAAAGTTATTTCAGTGGGCACTGCAGCAGACCCTGCTGCTACTAGCAACATTGACACATGGAATGCCACCTACACACAATGGCCATCTACATTGGTGTTTAAAAACAAAACAACATTCTTGGCTGATGTGACTGGTGCATACCCAACTTCAGGTACTGACACTCAAAGATTAGGGTACGTCTTAAAACAAGCATGGTTTGCTAACTTTGGAAACGGATTTGAAGGTTACAATTCATTTAGAAGAACTGGATTGCCTGCCGATATTCAGGCTCCACTTCAAATCCCAAGACAATACGCGTTGAGCTTCCCATACGCACAAGACGAAGTGAACTTGAACAGCAATACACCTTCAAAAGTGTATGATTCGCCAAGTGCTGCCATTTTCTGGGATACACTTAAATTCCAATTTTAATTATACTAAAAGCTAATAGACATGAAAAAATATACTAAATATCTATTATCCTTAATGGCGGTTGGAATTACCCTTCAATCGTGTAAGGACGAAGATTTGGTGATTCTACCAGAATGGGAATCAGCTGTACACGGATATGCTGTAATCAATGGAGAAACTACTGACTTTAAAAGAGGCGATGCTACTGTGGATATCGACTTTGACTTAAAGTGGAAATCTATTGATAAAAAGAACACTGTTACTAAAATTGACCTATATGTTCTTTTTAATGAAAGTTATAAAGACATTGATGGAAACAATAAAACTGTGAAACACGGTGGTGATAATGGGAAACTTATTCGCAGCTTCTCAGGTAGTGAAGTACCTGCAGAAAACACTGTTAAAACATTTACCGTAACTCAAGAAGATGTGTTCGCAGCTTACTCTAGCTCAACATATGACTATGGTTTTGGTAGTGGAGCAGTTTCTGTTTTTGCCAACCCAATCAAACCAGACAGAAATGCAACCACCAATAAATTCATCCCTGGAGATAACTTCACCATAAAGTGGATTTTCACCACTGAGGACGGACGAGTGTTTGACTCATGGTCTCCATCGGTATGTACTGAATTCCCAGAAGCAAACTGCCAGGTAGACTGGACAGTGGTTTGTGCTAAGAGTATTGAAAAAAGAACAGGTACTTGGACAATAACTGGAGCAGATACCTATGGTGATTCATGGAATGGTGGTAAAATCGACATCATTGTAGATGGAGAAGTATTTGGCACCTTTACTGTCCCCTCTTCGGCAGTTAAAAATCCAATTACAGAAACCTACACAATCCCAGCAGGAACAACGTCTATGAGATTCGATTTCACTAGAGGAAGTTATGCTGAAGAAATTGCCTTTAAAATCATCAATCCTGACGGAAAGGTATTATTTGATGTGCCTAATGCAGCTCTAGTGGGTGCAGGGGAAATTAAATTAGATTTGTGTAAAGAGTAATTAACTGTTCACAAAGAAAAAAAGGCCACCCTAGGGGTGGCCTTTTTATTTTCATACTGTTTGAATTAATAATAGTACATCACCAAGTTCATCATTTCATCCGTGGAATTCCAACCGTAAGTAACATCTTTGGGAGGTGAGGTTGGGTTTAGTGAGTTGGATGAGGTGTTGTCGAATGTTGCCGTCATCAATAACAATGTACCCTTAGGTAAGAAAACAGGGGATTCAAACATATAAGTGCTTTGCCAATTGTAATCCCATTCAGGAATACTGATTAGTGGCACCTGCATTTGGTTCGGTAAAATAGCCAATGCAGTCATGCTCTTACCCAAAAAATGCATGTGTGGCAAAAGTGAAACAACATTCATGTCTTCTTCTAAAACTTTACTTACATAAAAAGTAGGAGAAGTTTCGGAGCGAATCACAAAAGGTTGATTGGCTATATCCTCTTCGCGAATAGATAGACTCTTAATCATATGTTTCACAGGAACATCAGAAAAATATAGATGTACCTCAGAGAGATCTGTAGCTACTTCTGAGGAAGGAGCGTAATGTATATTGAAAATCAGATCCGAACCTTTGGGAATTAGCTTGGCCGTTCCTGACGGATAAGCAACAGGGATATTTCCTGGAACCCACCCGTATAAAAACTCATCCATGAGCGGTTTAGTCTGAAAAGCTAATGATCTGGGATCAAACTCGGAAAGCCCATCTATTCCTGAGGTTTGCCCAGAGGTATCTACCATAATTCGACTGTGGTGAACATACCGTTTATTACCTGCCATAAAACCAATCGCAGAGACATATACATCACGGTCCAAATTTGTAGGAACATGAAAAAAACGGTAGTCCTCAATACCCTTAGCTGACAACTGAAAAGAACTATTCATGCGAAGTACTAGATCAGGTTTTGAATACACTGTTGAATGCCTATCAATAGGGCTCTGGGAGGACACCTCTCCCCTTTTCATTCCTTGCGCCACCCAGAGTTGAATTTGATCAATCTCCTGATCTGTAAGAATTCGCTCATTCTTAAAATGACTAAAAGAGGGATCTGCCTTCCAGGGAGGCATGTATTTTGTTTTGGTTACGTGGGCAACAAACTTTCCCCTTTTTTGAACGTCAGCGTATGTAGTAAGCGGAAAAGGGCCGTATCCACCGCTGCGGTGGCAGGAAACACAGTTTTTCTGAATAATGGGCGCAATATGCTCTTCGTAGTTTACCTCTTGAGCATGAGTAAAGCTCAGAAATAAACAGAAGAAAAAAGCTGGTAAATATCTATTGACCATGATGGGGTGAAGTATTTAGTTCAAGGAAGCAACCAACTGCTTTGGTTTTCTTAATCTTGACTTCCTCTCCTTGTTTCGTCGCTAAAAAAGCATCCAAAAGATAGTGATCACTAGGGGCTTGTCTATTTCTACCCAAACTGATAAACCAGTTATCTATAGCGCCAGAATATAGTACCCTGTTAAAGCGATCGATTAAAAAAACTTCAGGAGTGATCTCCACCTTGTATTCGAGTGCCCATCGGTGACCTTTGTCAAATACTAGAGGAAAATCAACACTAAACCGCTCTTTAAAATCTGACAATTCCTCTTTGGAAGTGTTTTCTTGAAAGACGCCAATAATATTAATCTCAGGATAGCGTTTGTTGAGCTCATTAAGTCTATAAATATACTTTTGAGATATAGGACATTCAACTGCCATAAAGACATAGGTAGTTAATGTTTCAGCAGGTTTTTTATAGTCGTATGATTTATTGACCTCTAAAATCTGAGGTGAAATCACAGAAAAACCAAGGTGAAACCAAAAACTTATAACGCTAATAATCAATAGTTTAAAGTTCATCATTGAACATTAAGTTACTTATGTTGCCTTAAAACGTGAAAATAAAGTTAAATTCGCACCTCAATTTAACTAAATACAAACAAATGAAAACAAAACTAAATGGAATTCTGACGCTCTTGTTGGCGTTGGTTGTGCAGTTTACTTTTGCACAAAACAAAACCGTTTCAGGGGTTGTTTCTGACCAAGATGGTCTACCTCTTCCAGGGGCGACTGTATTGGTTAAAGGAAGTAACACTGGAGCAACCACAGATTTTGACGGTAATTATTCAATTACGGCCAAACAAGGAGATGTATTGGTCTTCAGCTTTGTGGGCTACAATAACTTAGAAATTAGAATCGGAGCTTCTGATCAAGTGAATGCTACATTAAGCCAAGATGCTCAAGCGCTTGAAGAAGTAGTAGTATCTGCATTGGGAATTACCCGATCAAAGAAAGCTATTGGTTACTCTCAACAAACTGTACAGGGAGATGTATTGGTTCAAGCCAAAGATGTGGATTTGAACACAGCACTTTCCGGAAAAGTATCCGGGGTACAAATGGTTGGAGCTCCAAGTTCAACTTTTGATGCAGGTTTGTTGCGTTTGCGTGGTGAAACTGGGGTTCTTTATGTAGTTGACGGTATTAAAGTATACTCTCAATCGGATATTAACACCGACAACATTGGAAATATTTCTGTGTTAAAGGGTGCTGCCGCAACGGCTCTTTTTGGTGTTGATGCAAGAAATGGTGTAGTTGTTATTACCTCTAAATCAGCTAAAAATGGACAAGCTGCTTTAACTGTAGATCATACAACTACAATGACTTCAGTGTCTCTATTACCAGATTACCAAAACGAATACGGTGGTGGTTACTACCAAGAATGGGATACATTCTCCTTTAATCCAGCTACAGATCCTGCTGATTGGGCTGCGTTTGATGGACAAAAGATTCCTTACTATGCTGCTGATGAATCATGGGGACCACGTTTAGACGGAACCCTTGTGCGTCATTGGGATTCATGGATTCCTGGAAGTCCTACTTTTGGAGAATTAAGACCATGGTCAGCCAATCCTAACAACATCCGTGATTTTTACAATAAAGCGATCAACAACAATACCTCGGTAAGCTGGGCTAAAGGAGGAGAAGACTACAAAGTCTCTGCTACTTTGAGAAACCTAGATCAAGAATTAATCATGCCAGGAGCTTCAAGAAAGCAAATTGACATGAACGTGAATGCATCATTTGATTTTAGTGAAAAATTAAATGTGTACACATCTTTAAACTACCAAGTTAGAAACACCAAAAACGAACCTGCACAGGGTTACGGTGGAATAGGGTCTAACTTTAACCAATGGTGGCAACGTCAATTGGATATCGATCGCCTAAAAGACTTGTACTTCTTTGAAGGAAATTACTATTCTTGGAACATAAGATCTCCAAGAAATTCAAGACCACTTTACTGGGATGCGCCACACTTCGGTCCTGACAACAACAATACTAACCAGGAAAAGGATGTGTTGTTCGGAAATTTTGGTGCCAACTATAAATTCAATGACAAATTCAAAGCAAACCTTGAGGTTAGAAGAAGATATAATGGCTACTTCAGCAATTCTCGCATCGCTTTTGGTGGACTTGATGTTCCTAGATATAGCGAAAGCAGAAGCAGATATGAGCAAAACGAAATCTTCGGATTCTTGTCATATACCGATCGTTTCTTGAATGATGCTTTGGATTTAGACGTAAAAGTTGGTTATCAAATGCAACAGAACAAAGAGACAAGCACATCGGCTAGTACTGTTGGCGGACTTTCTGTTCCTAACTTTTACAGCATAGCTACTTCAGTAGATAGACCCTCTTACAGCAATTCATTTGTCAACAGTAAAGTTCAATCAAACTTTGCTTCTGTATCTATTGGATACAACTCTATGTTCTATTTAGACGGTTCATACCGTTTAGACTGGGGATCAACAGCTAACGTTAATGATAACCGATTGGACACCTACGGATTCTCCGGTTCATTCATCTTTAACAGCTTGTTGAATGTGGATGTAATCTCATTCGCAAAAGTTAGAGCGGGTGTGGCACAAGCACCTATTTTCCCAGGAGCATATCAAACAACCTCTGTGTATAACGTAGGAAGTCCTTATGGCTCAAATGCCTCTTTCTCTGTTCCTAATACTCAGTCAAACCCTAACCTATTAGGTGGAACACGTAATGAGACTGAAATTGGATTGGAAATGAAGTTTTTGAAAAATAGAGTAGGTTTAGATTTTACCTATTTTGACAGAAAAGACTCTCAGCTTCCAGTGGCCATTCCTGTTACTGCGGAAACTGGCTACACAGGATTGTCTATCAACTCAGGACAAACTTCTTCTAATGGTATTGAATTAGCTATTTCAGGAACTCCTGTACAGTCTGATAACTGGACTTGGGATATGTCTGTTAACTTTGGTACCCTTGAAAAAAGAGTAGACAATATCTACCCTGGTATAGAGAAAAATGTATTGGGTGGTAACTTAAGCTGGTACTCACTACAATTACAAGAAATCCCAGGCGAAGAATGGGGTACTTTTGTTGGAAGAAAGAGAAAAACTGATGCCAATGGAAACTACATCCTGAACAGTGATGGATCATATGTTGTAGAAACTAATCAAAAACTAGGTAATATTTTACCTGATTTCACTGGAGGTTTTTCTTCGACTTTACGCTACAAAAATGCCTACTTAAACTTAGGTCTTGATTTCCAAAAAGGCGGACTATTCTATTCAACTACCAATATGTTCTCTTCATACTCTGGTCTTCACGCGTCAACAGCTGGTCTAAACGATGCTGGGAAACCATTAAGAGATCCAGTAGACGATGGTGGTGGTGTTCATGTAGTAGGTGTGGATGCTAACGGTGCAAGTGTAGATACTTATGTAGAAGCCCAAGAATACTTCGGCGGACTATTTGGTATTCACGATGCTTGGTTGTACGATGCTTCATACATCAAACTACGTCAATTACGCGTTGGGTATACTCTACCACAACAACTTATTGCCAACACTCCTTTCAAAACTGTAGACGTTTCTGTCATTGGAAACAACTTGTTCCTATTGTATTCAAAAGTCGATGGACTTGACCCAAGCGAAATTGAGGGACAAGGAAGTTTGACCAGTCCATACAGAGCTGTAGAAGGTGGTCAATTACCTCCAGCACGCAGCATAGGTGTGAATGTAAAAATTAACTTTTAAGCCATGATAACCATGAAAAAGAATATTAAATTTTTTGGAATTGTAGCGCTTTCATTAGGCTTGTTGGGATCATGCGAAACCGTTGATTTCGGAAACGAAAATGTAAACCCAAATCAACCTTCAGCTGCTTCAACTCAAGCACTATTGACCAACGCACTTAGATCTATGCCCGCTAAAGTAAGTGAGGTTGAGGGAAATATGTGGGTTCAATATATCGCTCAAGTAACCTATACCGAAGAGTCTCGCTATGCGACAACTCAAAGATCCTACGATGGATGGTATGCTGGAGCCTTGAAAGACCTTCAAGAGATCATCGACCTGAACACAGCCAATCCTGAAGCATATACAGGTTCTGGATCAACTAATAATCAACTAGCTGTCGCTAAAATCTTAAAGGCTTACTACTTTAAGCATTTAACAGATTCTTGGGGAATGATTCCATTTTCTGAAGCCCTTAAGGGTGTAGAAAACATCACTCCTGCTTTTGACACTCAGGAAGATGTCTATATGGCTAGCTTTGATTTAATCGATGAAGCTTTGGCTTCTATCGAAACTGCAGGAGCACTAAAAGGAGATATTTTGTTCAGTGGTGATATGAACAAATGGAAGAAATTTGCTAATACCTTAAAAATGGTGATGGCTTTGAGAATTTCTGATATTGCTCCCGCTACAGCTCAAGCTAAGTTCAAAGAAGCTATGTCTGGCGCATTGGCCAGCTCTGCAGACAACATGCATTATCCATACCTTACCGAGGATACCAACGACAATCCTTGGCAAGATCGATTTGAAACTCGTGAAGACTATGCATTAAGTGATGTATTTGTAGACCATCTTTTGGCCCACAATGATCCACGTGTTGCTTCCTATGCTGAATTACCTGCTGCAGGTGGGAACTATGTAGGTGTGCCTTATGGTGTAGCCAACCCAAATGTGCTCCAAGCCAATATTTCCTTTATTGCTGATGAAGTAATCTATGACGGTACTACAGCTGGAGGTATGATTTTCTCTTATGCACAAGTTGCTTTCTCCATGGCCGAAGCTGCTGAAAGAGGATGGATTACTGATGATGTAGCTACATGGTACTACAAAGGGATAGATGCTTCAATGGCACAATGGGGTGTTTCTTCTGCAGATGCAACGGCTTATAAGGCTGGTGCTGAAGTAGTTTTCAACTCTGCAAAAGCTATGGAACAAATTGCTACCCAAAAATGGGTTGCTCTTTACCTTCAAGGTGCTGAGGCATGGGCAGAATGGAGAAGACTGGATTTTCCAGTACTTTCTCCAGCTCCAGACGCAGAATCTGGTACAGGGATCCCTGTACGTTATGGATACTCTGCTAACGTAGCTGCACTCAACGAAGCAAACTACAATGCTGCTGTTGCTGCTCAAGGTGCAGACACACAAGACACTAAACTATGGTGGGACGTTAAATAAACGCACTCCGTTGACAACAAAAAGCGTCTATCTTTGATAGGCGCTTTTTTTTTAAATAGAAACTATGAAAAAATTACTATTACTGTTGGTACCCATAATGGCTTGGGGACAAAATTTCTCCATCGATGCCCGAAGTTTAAGTAATATGGGTAATGTGGAGTTACTCAAACAAATTGCAGAAAATAAAGAAATTGATGGGAATCCTTATCTAGACAAATCGTATAGCGAGACCATTATTGAGATGAGAGATGGTAACAGAGTAAAGGTTATGGCGAGACTTCACATCGGGGCGAGTTACTTTGAAATAAAAGGGAACAGCCAAGAACTACTAAAATACACGCCAGATAAAGGGGCCATAGTTGAATACATGGGTAAAAAATACTCAACAATAGATATTACCCCACTAAATTCTACCCCTCAAACAGTATTGGTATCAGAAATCATACCGGAAAAACCTTACGGCTTACTGCTTCACTCTAGAAAAAAAATAGAACAACCACGAAAAGAGAGTATCTCCATGCCGAGTTCTGGATTTTCAGACCCAAAAAACCCAAAGTGGGTGGATGCATCTAGCTATATTATTTCTAGAAATAACAAACACTATATATTGGAGGGAAACTTGAGAAACTTGTGGGAGAGCGATCTTCTTTTGCCAGAACACAGAAATCCAAAAAACAAACGAAAATTAAAAAATGAAACAGAGATATTTGACTGGATATCGGAATTAAATAAACAGTAACAGTTACTCATTTTAACACAGAATAATTAACTAAAAAACACTTTAAAACGTATTATTTATCATAATATGTGTTAAGTTTGCGATGATTTTGTTTAACTAAACCCACTCAAATGAAAACAAAAGTTAAAGGATTGCTGGCGTTTTTGCTGGTATTTGCTGTGCAAATAGCCTTTGCACAAACCAAAACGGTTTCCGGATTGGTATCTGACCAAGATGGCGCTCCCTTACCAGGTGCTACTGTATTGGTAAAAGGAACCAACAAAGGAACTACAACAGATTTCGATGGTAATTTCTCGATCAGCGCAGCACAGGGCGATGTCTTGGTGTTTAGTTTTATCGGGTATGTCACCAAAGAGGTATCTGTAGGAAACTCTAGCCAACTCAATGTTTCACTAGCTCAAGACGCTCAGGCTCTTGAAGAAGTTATTGTAACAGGTTTTGGTGATGTGTCTAAAAAGTCGTTTGCCGGATCTGCGAAAGTAGTTGCTGGTGAAAACGTATCTCAAAAATCATTTACCAACGTATCTCAGGCCCTAGCCGGTGAGGTTGCTGGTGTGGCTGTATTCAACACTTCTGGTCAGCCAGGATCTACATCTACCGTGCGTATTAGAGGTTTTGGTTCCGTAAGCGGAAGCCAAGCTCCTTTGTACATTGTAGATGATGCTCCATTTGGTGGAAGTTTGAATGACATTAACCCAAATGACATCAAATCGATTACTGTACTTAAAGATGCTTCTGCTACTTCACTATACGGTGCTCGTGGTGCTAACGGGGTAATTGTAATCACCACCAAAAGAGGTAAAGACGCTGGCAACAGCATCAACGTTCAAGTAAAAACAGGTACTAACTACCAAGGTATTGCTCGTTATGAAACCATACGATCTCCAGAAGAGTATATCGGAATTGCTTGGGACGGTGTATACCAAAGAGGCTTGAGAGCTGCAAACGCAACCACAGCATCTGCTGTTGCATATGCCAATGCTAACTTATTTGAAATCCCAGGTGGTGGAGCCGTATCTGACTTACCTACCATTTACAACATGTGGAATGTTCCATCACTAGCCAACGGCAACGTGGATGTAGCTGCGTTGATTGACCCAGCAACTGGAACTGTACGTCCAGGTGTGACCAGAAAATATACGCCAGAAAGCTGGGGAGACTACACGTTCCAAGACGCCAACAGAAATGAAGTCATCATGACTATTTCTAATGTAGGCGAAAACTCTTCTGTGTATACTTCATTTGGATTTATCGATGATATCGGATACGCTACTAACACAGACTTTAGCCGTTTAAACGGACGTGTTGCTGCTACCCACAAAATCAAAGATTTTATCGATGTGAACACCACATTGAACTATACTCAAAGTGAATCAAACAATAACGGTACCGGTTCATCTTCATCATCTCAGTTCTGGTGGGTAGATAACATCCCAACTGTTTACCCATTGTTCAGAAGAGATGCTGATGGCAATAAAATTGACGACCCTATTTATGGAGGATATCTTTATGATTACGGTTTAGAGCAAGGAAGAGGTTTTGGATTTGCGACTAACGGTGTGGCTGATGCTAAAATCAACGTGAGCCGCTCTAAAGCAAACTCTGTAAACTTCAACAACAACACCACCATGAACATTACAGATGGGGTAACTTTGGAGAACAACTTTGCTTATCAGTATTACATGAATGATGGAATCAGCTTGAACGAACCTTTCTATAGCCCTGCTAAAGGTCAAGGTGGTTTGGTTTCAAGAGATCGCGCTGAAACTAAAAACTACTCCATCAGAACAGGTTTGCGTTTTAAAAAGCAGATCGATGAGTTCAATGTATCTGCGTTTTTATCACACGTAGCGACCGCTTACGAGTATAACTACTTGTCCGCTGAAAGAAGTAAACTAGTATTGCCTGATGGTATTGATATCGCCAATGGGGTGGTCAATGCTCCTGGATATGGATACACAGACAATGAGCGCACTGAAAGCTACATTGCTAATGTGAATACCGACTACCAAAACAAATACTTCCTAACTGTATCTTACAACAAAGATGCTTCTTCTAGATTCATCAACAACCGTTGGGGTGATTTCTACTCTGTAGGTGGAGCTTGGGCTTTGACTGAAGAAGATTTCATGAAAGATTCTAAATTCTTTGACTTCTTGAAAGTTAAAGCTAGTTATGGAACCATTGGTAACTCAGGAGGTATTGGATTATATCCAGGGTACAACTTGTATTCCATCAACAACCTTTCTGACAATATTTCTTTGGCCTTCACCACTAAAGGAAACAAAGATTTGACTTGGGAAAAATCAAACCAGTTTAATGCTGGCGTGGATTTCGAAATCGGTGGATTCTTCTCTGGATCATTGGAAGCGTACAAAAAAGTAACCAACGACATGTTCTACGACAGACAAGTAGGACCATCTGTAGGTTACGCTTCACTAAAAGTGAACGACGGAGAGTTGATTAACCAAGGTATTGAATTCGACTTTGATTTCAAGATTTTGAACAAAGGTGATTTCAAACTAAGTGCAGGAATCAACGGAGAGAAATTCAGCAACAAATTGATGGCACTTCCTATTGACCCTGTTACCGGAGAGCAACAGAAATTTAGCGTTGATGGAATCTATGGAAATGAGTCAGGAAGATCATTATTTGACTATTATACCAAAGAGTACACAGGAGTTAACCCAACAACCGGAGCTGCTGAATGGACAGCTTACTTTGAGGACAAAAACAACGATGGGAAATTCAACACAGGTGATGTGCGCATCAACTCGTTGACTCCGTACGTCAATGACAATCCTGACGCTAATATTCAGTCTGAAAAAACTGATGTGTATGCTAACGCTACCAACAAGTTCTTAAACAAGAGCATCATTCCTGACGTTCGCGGAGCATTTAGATTGAATGCATCATACAAAAACTTCAATTTGTCTACCCTATTCAACTATCAATTGGGTGGATGGGCCTACGACAGTGCCTATGCTACTTTAATGGGTAATGGATACGCTGGTACCAACAATTTCCACGTAGACATCAGAAACCGTTGGAGACAAGAAGGTGATGTAACTGATGTTCCAAGACAAGATGCTGCTTTGCAAATTCAACAAAATGCTTCATCTTCAAGATTCTTGACTAGATCAGACTTTATCGCCCTAAACAACGTACGTCTTGGGTATAACGTACCAAAATCCCTAGCCAACAAACTAGGTTTGGACACAGCAGATTTATACATCACTGGCGA
>Ga0209137_1003992_pt1 | contig 11974 bp, 12 predicted proteins | sample SaaInl5LU_22_DNA_FD_184642 | JGI IMG/M metagenome (GOLD analysis project Ga0209137, IMG submission 184642) | Marine microbial communities from expanding oxygen minimum zones in the Saanich Inlet - ESP_105LU_22_DNA (SPAdes) (version 2) | ecosystem: Environmental > Aquatic > Marine > Intertidal...
AAATTGACAGATGAAGACTATACAATTGATGATTTTATTGAAGATTTAAAAGCCAAAGGTTATATCAAAGAAGAAATAGAACCTGATGGGAATGGTGGTAATATTTCAATTACGGCAAAAACAGAAAGAGCAATTCGTCAGCAAGCTCTAAATCAGATTTTTGGTAAAATTAAAAGAAGAGGTTCTGGAAATCATAAAAGCAAAGGGCAAGGTTTAGGTGATGAACATACCGGCGATTTTAGAAATTATCAATTTGGAGATTCATTAGACAAAGTATCCATGACTGAGAGTTTACGAAATGCTCAAATTAATCATGGAATTGGGAATTTCAATTTAACTGAAGATGATTTGGTTGTTGAAGAAACCATGCACAAAGCACAAATGAGTACTGTTTTAATGATAGACATCAGTCATTCTATGATTTTATATGGTGAAGATAGAATTACGCCAGCAAAAAAAGTAGCGATGGCTTTGGCAGAATTAATAACGACAAGATATCCAAAAGACACCTTAGATATTTTGGTCTTTGGAAATGATTCTTGGACCATTGATATCAAAGATTTACCTTATTTAAAAGTAGGCCCATATCATACAAACACAGTCGCAGGTTTGCAATTGGCTATGGATTTATTGCGAAGAAAAAGAAATACCAACAAACAGGTTTTTATGATCACAGACGGAAAACCAAGTTGTTTACGAATGCCAGACGGACAGTATTATAAAAACAGTAATGGATTAGACTCTTTTATCACAAATAAATGTTATGCAATGGCACAACAGGCAAGAAGATTACATATTCCGATAACTACTTTTATGATTGCTCAAGACAATTACTTGATGCAATTTGTGAGAGAATTTACCAAAGCAAATCAAGGAAAAGCATTTTATACTGGAATTAAAGGTTTGGGTGAAATGATTTTTGAAGATTATGAAACAAACAGAAAAAAAAGAATTAAAGGTTAAGATGAAAATAGAAACTATATTAACATTAGGAGATTTAAAGAAATCAGGATATCAATCAAAATCAATTAAAGATGAATTGAGAGATAACTTAATTACTAAAATTAAAAATAAAGAAACCGTTTTTGAAGGAGTTCATGGCTATGAAAATACAGTAATTCCAGAATTGGAAAGAGCAATTTTATCTCGACATAATATTAATTTATTAGGTTTAAGAGGTCAGGCAAAAACTCGTTTGGCCAGATTGATGCTGAATTTATTAGATGAATATATTCCAGTTGTAGAAGGGTCAGAAATTAATGATGATCCATTACAGCCGATTTCAAGATTTGCTATAGAACTTATTAAAGATAAAGGCGATAAAACATCAATTTTTTGGTTGCATAGAAGTGAGCGTTTTGCTGAAAAATTAGCAACACCAGATGTAACTGTTGCCGATATTATTGGTGATGTTGATCCAATAAAAGCAGCAAATCTAAAATTAAGTTATGCAGATGATCGCGTAATACATTATGGAATGATCCCCAGAGCAAATCGTTGTATTTTTGTCATTAATGAATTGCCAGATTTACAAGCTAGAATTCAGGTAGCTTTGTTTAATATCTTACAAGAAGGTGACATTCAAATTCGTGGTTTTAAATTGCGATTGAATTTAGATATGCAATTTTTATTTACAGCAAATCCAGAAGATTATACCAATAGAGGAAGTATTGTAACTCCATTAAAAGACAGAATTGGTTCTCAGATTCTAACACATTATCCAGAAACCATCAAAATAGCTAAAACAATTACAGCTCAAGAAGCTACATTAGATAAGCGTCAATCTGAAACTATTTTTGTTCCAGAATTGGCAAAAGATATCCTAGAGCAAATTGTTTTTGAAGCAAGAAAAAGTGAATTTGTAGATGTTAAGAGTGGAGTAAGTGCCCGTTTAAGTATCACTGCTTTTGAGAATTTATTAAGTACGGCTGAAAGGCGTTTATTACTTTCAGGTGATGAAAAAACATCGATTAGGATGAGTGATTTTACAGGAATTATTCCTGCAATTACTGGTAAAATCGAATTGGTTTATGAGGGAGAACAAGAAGGAGCATATAATGTAGCATTGACCTTATTAGGAAATGCAATTAAAACTTTATATCCAACTTACTTTCCAAAAATACAGAAGATAGAAAAACAAGGAGTTGAAGCTCCCTATGATGAAATAGTTTCTTGGTTCTTTAATAACAGTGATGATTTTGAAATTCTAGACGATACTTCAGAGATCGATTATACTTCTATTTTGGAGAATGTAAAACCATTGTCTGATTTTGTTTTAAAACATCAATCAAATGTTACCAAAGAAGAAGTCTTCTTTTGGCAAGAATTTGTGCTATGGGCTTTAGTTGAATTTAAAAAACTTAGTAAATATAGATACGCAGAGGGAGTTCAGTTTAAAGATCCATACGGAAGTTTTATAAGTGGTTTATAAAAATTGCAGAGACTAACGACCTCTTCTTCTTCCCATTCTATTATTTCGCATATCTACCATTTTTTTACGAATGGTAGAAGTGTATTCTTTTTTTGTAATTTCTTCACCTTTATCAGGAGCTTCAATTTTTATTTTTTCTGTTGGGTTTAGAACCAATTCAGAGCATAGTAAAGTAGTGTTTCCTGAACTTACTTCTAGAATAAGACCAGGAAGCCCCCAGTATTCAGCAGGACCTTGTGGAACCGGAATTTGAAGTGTATACCAAGCTTCTACAACAAGCATCGGTTCTTCAATTTTTTTTCCGTCTTCAGAATTTGATCTTAAATCACTCCAAGAAAAATCAAACCAACTCAATTCAGATTTTGGTACCATAGCAGCCGCTTTGTAGCACGTATAATTTCCAATCATTTTTGTTTCAGTACCTAGATTCCAATCAATCTTTATTAATTCATCTTTTACTAAAAATCTTTTTCCATAAAATTCTTGACTCTGTACTAATTTATTTTCTTTTATATTTTTATGTAAATCTCCTCGAGAGAAATAGCCACCCCATGAATCTGTAGCTCCAGATATAGCATCAATCTTTTCTTCTTCTAAAAAGGTAGATTCTTGCATATTAAAACTTAAAATATATTTTTTTTCTAATCTATTTTTAAGACGAGCTTGTATTTGTTTTTTTTGTGCCTCACTCATTCTAGCTCCCCAATTCCCTAACTCCATTTTAGATTTAGAAAAATAATAGGCTTTCCCTTGAAATTTCTGAGCACTTAATTGAGCGGTAAAAAACAATACAGTAATAGCGATAGTAATTTTAAAAATAGCTGGTTTCATGTTGTGAAAAGTATTCGATTATGTTTAACAAATATAAAAAAAGCTAAACAATATGTAGCTATATTAAAACATTAACAATAATTTAAGTTATTGGTTTGTAGTTATTTATTTTTGTCACCTTTACAAGGTGCTGTAAATTTTCTATCAGGACAATAAGCAATACCTTTGTTTTATATCTATAGAAAATATATGAATCAGCTATCTTTTAAAAAACTCCTCTTTCTTTTACTTATTGGTTTTATATTTTCTTCTTGTTTTAGATTTAGAACCTCCGATAGAAAAATCTACAAGATTTTTAAAGAGAAAGAAGCAAAAGTGACTATTAAAAGATACGAGTTACAAACAGTAGATTATCCAATAAGATTGGTTAGTGGAGCTTTTGATAAAACAAAAAAACTGCTATTTTCTTTATTTATGGAGCACCCGGAGCTTCTGATAATTATTATGACTATTTACAAGATACTGTATTACTAAAAAAAGCAAATTTATACAGCATTGATAGACCTGGTTATGGGTTTTCAAATTTTGGTAAATCTGAAACTTCTATAGAAATACAAACTAAAGTTGTTGCAGAAATTATTGACAATTTACCAGAACAAAATGTAATTGTTTTAGGACATTCTTATGGTGGTCCGATAGCTGAATATTCGAGTCTTTTTTCTTAAAAAATAAAAAGCGTATTGATGTTAGCTCCTGCGATTGATCCGGAGAATGAAAAGATTTATTGGATTGCTAAATTTGGGAAATGGAAATTAACAAAATGATCTGTACCAGGTGCAATAGCCGTTGCAGGTGATGAAAAATTCTCACATATAGTAGAATTAGATAAGTTGAAAGACATCTGGAAACAAATAAAAGTACCAGTAATTCATATGCATGGTACAAAAGAGATTATTGTTCCGTTTGAAAATCTTCAGTTTTCTGTGGAGCAATTCAATCCTAAATACTTAGATACTATTGTACTTAAAAAAGAGAATCATTTTTTGCCATGGTCACATTATGATTTTGTAAAAAAACAATTACTACAATTAATAAAAAAAGTGCAGTAATTTTTTAATCTTCTAACTCAATTGTCCCAAAAATATTGGCATCAATCCAGCCACGATCTTTGTCATTTCCTTCTACAGCAACAGAACCTATAAAGTTCTCTCTATGTTCACTGTTATCATTATCGCAATAGGCAATGGCGAATCCAATTTTTTTGTTTACTGAAAGCGCAACCTTCTGATTCGGTTTTCCATATTCAAAGTCATCAGAAAATAAAGAAATCTTGAACTCCCAACGATAGGTGTTTTCTCCAGAAATCACCATTTTAGATTGTACATGGTCATTGAATAATTTTTGGGTGTTTTCAGCAATGATATCCACTACATTTCCTTTTGTATCTATATGATAAGCAAATGCATTATGATTAAATTGATGATTTCCGCCACTGTTATCTTTATCGATAAAAATTTCGACGCAATCTTCATCCCACCAACGCTCTAATGGATTTTGAAATTTATCTCTCAAAATATCATCTTTAATTTCTACAAGTACATAAAAGGCTTCTTCAGACCAAGTGAGCTTATAATGTCCGTTAAAATCCGTTGAACCAACTGGATTTCCTAACCAAACTTGATTGATCGGTAGTCATTTTACATTTTTCCAAGTCCTTTCATTTGCTTGTTCATCAACCAAAATAATATCTGTAGCTTCTTGAACCGCATTTAGTTGATGATTTACTTTTTGATTCACTTTCTTTTGTTCTAAAAAAATTTTTTTGGTTTTGTTTTACAACTAACAATTAGCAATAAACAAATTAAGAAAAGTAGTTTTTTATAAAAAAATTCATTTTTAGTTTCTGATGATTCCAGAAGGAAATGTGACAATACTTTCATGTCCATTATCTCCAACACTCGCAATCCCGAAGAAGAAATTATCGACCACAATGCCATCTAAAGTATATTCGGTAACATCCTCAACATATTTAAAATGATCCCAAGTTGGGGAAGTAGTATCTCTCCAGTAGATTTTATATCCTTTTGCTCCGTCAACTTTATCCCAAGAGAATTTAACAGCTGGTTCTACAATTCCACCAATTTTTACATTTTTTGGAGCAGGTGGTGCCCAAGCAACACTTGCTAAATTGATGGCATTGACAGCTGTTAGTTTTTTAGCATACTCAAAATTGACAAACTTTAATTTATCACCATATTCAATTCCGTTTTCTGTTCTAATATCTTGATGTTGTTGCGTGTAGTTTTCATGCATTTCCATGATTCTAATTCCTGCAAAGCCAGCATCATTAAAAGGTCTATGATGTCCTCCACGACCAAAACGGTCTAATCTGTAAATCATTTTTGGATTCATTTCTGGCATATAGGTTTGTACAGTCTTGTGAATAAAACGAGCTAATTGACGAGAAATCCCATCAACTTCTCCACCATAAAAACGACGAGAACGTCTTTGTCTTTCTGTTTCATTTGGTGGCGTTGGCTCACTAAATATTCTGAAAGTACGATTGTCAATAACTCCATCAACTCCTTTGATATTTCCAATCATGTCGTTATTCATAATTCCAACAATTTCCCAACCTTTTTCTTTGGCATAAGCGGCTAAACCTTTCCCTCCAAATAAACCTTGTTCTTCACCTGATAAGCCAACGTAAATAATACTGTTTTCAAATGTATAATTTGACAATACTCTTGCAGCTTCTATTGTTCCTGCCATCCCTGATGCATTATCATTCGCTCCCGGAGAATCAGAAGTGAAATCATTAGAGTTAGATACACGTGAATCGATATCTCCACTCATGATGATATATCTATTTGGATATTTTGTTCCTTTTTGAACTGCAACAACATTGACTACCATCACATCATTTACGATTCTTCTTTTATCAGCTTTTACCAAATCTTTTTGATAAAATACATTCAAACAATTTGAACAATCAGATGAAATTTTATCAAATTCAGATTTTATCCATCGTCTTGCTGCACCAATTCCACGAGTTTCAGAAAGAGTGTCACTTAAGGTATGTCTGGTACCGAAGTTGGCAAGTTTTGTAATGTCTTTTTCGATTCTTTCGGCACTTACATTATTGATGATATCATAAATTCTTGTATCTGTTTGTGCATTGATAATTCCTGCAATTAGTAAGGTAATTAAAAGTGTAATTTTTTTCATTTTTTATTTATCAGTGTTAAATTTCCAAAATGGAATTGAGACAGGAATATTTCTTACCGTATCTTTTTTCTTGTTAATGTATTTTCTTGAAATTTTTAAAAGATGCTTCCCATCTTTTAAGGTATCAATGTTGATGTAGTTTTTAAATCCTAATTTTTTTATTTTTTGTGGTACTTGTTATAAATGTTGTTTCTTGTTTTTTTCCGTCAATAGATATTTTATGTACATCATTAAATGTTTTGTAATATACTAATCGTAAACTATCTCTTTTTCTGTATTCTTCTCTATCAAAATCACCAAAAAAAACTATTTCAGATTTCAATCCTCTTCTGTCTTCTTATGGTTTTAAACCTGGATTAAAAGAAAAGAGTCTTTCTTCTACATTTTTATTAAAAATCATAAATACTTTCATGTAAGAATCTGTAATGACTTTAGATGGAATCGTGGCAACATTGATAAAGTCATTTTCTTCAACAATTAAATTTTCATAATTACCTGGATTTGCGTAATAAGTTGATGAATTTCTATCAACTTTTATATAATTAGAGTCGATATAACTATGCGTAAATAAATACAGAATAAACACATATACAGGTACTAAGACAAAACGTAATCTCTTTCCAAATTTGTTATCTAAAAGATTGTAAACTAGTAGCCTGTATAAGAATGATAAGGTGATGATACTGAAAATTCTATAGATAGGAAAGTAGAAGAATGTTGTCCATTTTTTTCTTTTTAAAAACCCTTGAATGAGAAGATTTGAGATTAAAATCCAACAACAAATTTTAGCTGCAAACCAAATGAGCGTTTCAGCTAGATATTGACTATGTTCAGTAATTTCTAACTTAATACCGATAGGTTCTGTTGCAGAAAACAAACCAAAAATAGCAAAACCAGAAATTAGTAATTGCAATTGCCAGCTTTCTTGTTGAAGCTTGTCTAATAATTCTTTAAAAGTCGAGTTTTCGTAATCTTTACTCATATTAATTTGAATTGTTTAAAGATACATAGTTTCATAAAAACAAAAAAACCTACTTAGTTTCTAAACGTATTCAGAAATTAAGTTGGAATTTTAAGGTTTGGTTGTTTGATTATTGTTCTTTGTCTAACTTTTTTGTTAATGTAAATCCAACCAAAAGTCCAGCTCCAGCAGTTAAGAAAATTACACCAGGATAAATAGCTTCAGCATCTTCATAGGTTAATGATAATAAATTAGATAAGATCATGGCTACTAATGTTCCTAATCCTATTCCCATTAATAAAACAGATACGTTTAAAATAAAACCTTCCAAAAAGGTGCAGGATTGTTATTATTGCTTTTTCCTTTAATAAAAATTGAAGCATCAGCTCCTTTTTCTATCAATGATAATCGCTCTATGTTTCTTTTTGAATAATACAAATAGAAAATTCCAAAAATGATTATCAGTACAAATATTGCTGTTACTCCGTCGCTCATAATAAGTTATTTTAATTGATTAAATTTATTGTATTTGTAGGGTATGATATACCTACTTATAAAAAAGAAGAAGCAACAGCACAATTTGAACAATTGCTGTCTTATAGTAATCATTTAGGACTGTTTAGTGAAGACATCGATTTTGAAACAAAACGTTTGTTAGGAAACTTCCCTCAGGCCTATTCTCATTTAGCATTGATAGAAACGGCATTAAATTTAACGCAATTAGAAGATGAAGAGAGCATTATTGATGGATTGAGCTAGTAGTAAAGATCTACATAAAGGTCACAGTAATAATTCTTCCGTTTTTAATTTCGTAAATCACAACGGCATTAACTATTCTTCCATTAATTGTTGCAGATTCTTGGTCTATGATAATGTTTCCATTTTCTATACGGTTTAGAATTTTGCAATTAAGGTCTTTTGTGTTTTTAAAGAAAGCTCCATAATGTCTTTTCATTTCCTTTCTGCCCTGATATCTGAGTTTATGAGGGTAATCATACACTTTTACATCTTCAGAAAATACATTTACATACGCATCTATATCTCTATTGTTATAAGCTTCTAATTGTTTTTCAACGACAAAACGAGCAGATTCTTCTCCAACTATTGCCATTTTTGTTCCGTCTGGGCTAATAGAAATTCTAGAAATATTCTGAATTTGAGTATCATCAACTGTAAAAAACTCACTCCAAACAGAATCTGTTTTTATATTATATTGTAATATTTGATTCTTTTTAGCTTGTAAAACAACATCTTCAGATAACCAATAAATGTCTTCGTATTTACCATCTAGAGTGGCAATTTTCGCTGTTCTTAAACTAGAAACATCTAAAGACATAATTTCCCATTCAGGATTTTTCTTACTGATGTAACTTACTTTATTGTTATTAGGAATTTTATGAAGAGAACGTCCAATATTTTTTTGTAAAGTAAAATTTGTTTTATGTTTTAAGTCACTAGTTACTAATTCTAATGAGTTTTCACCTATTATGGCAGAAACCACTAGCTTGTCATTATACCATAATGGGTATGCAACTTTTAAACTACGAATAAGTTCTTTAGATTCACCAGTATTGATATCATATCTATAAAATCTTTGTAGCCCTGAGTTGTCTAAACGTACAGCTGATACATCTTCTGATCCAGGAATACGTTGAGGTGAATATTCTCCTCCTTGTGGAGTATTATTGATGAAAACTTTTTTGCCAGTTTTTATCGTATATTTTAAAATATCGGTCTGTCCATTTCTAGAAGAGGCAAACAATAGCGTATTATTATCATAAAAATAAGGCTGACTATCATAGTCTTTATTGTCTGAAATATTTTTTTTATTTGTTAGTTGATAGCCTTTGTCGGTTTTTTCTACATCAAATAAGTAAACCTCAGTATTGGTTTGTGCAACTGCAGTTGAAGCAATTAAAACGAATAATAATGGTAGTTTTTTCATGTTATTTTAATGAATATTTATTTTTTGAAAAAGAGAATGAGTTTGTATAAAAGTCAAAAGGTATTTATTTAAAATTTACACATCATATTTATTAATTGTTAGAAAGATATTAAAAATAAATAAAAACTCAATTTTAAAAATTAAGTATAAAAATTTTTGTTTTGAAATGTAGTTTTTTATAACATAAATGTTACTTTTATTTTTTATATTGATAATCAATTAATTATGAAAAAAAAATTACTACTTATTACCTTGCTAATCTCAATCACTGTTTTCGGACAAATTCCATTAGAGGTTCAGCCACCTAGTTGGGACAACTACTGCTAAGCTTTCTACTAATATTAAGTCATTTAAACTTCCTTCTATTGATCTAAATAAATTAATAAAAGAAGACGAAATTAATGATGCTGACAAATCGAAACCATGGAGATTCGGATATGATCAATTTGTAGATCATGATATTAAAGATGTTGGTAAATGGGAAACATTACCAAACGGAGATCGTATATGGAGAATGTCATATGTATCTGAAGGAGCCTATTCTTTGAATTTTATGTTTCAACGATTTAAAATTCCAGAAGGTGCTAAACTATATGTATATAGTAATGATAAAAAAGATTTATTAAGACCTTTTACGCATCACAACAACAATCCAGAAGAAATTTTAGGAACTTGGTTAGTTGAAGGGAATCATGCATGGATAGAATATTACCAACCAGCCAATGTAGTTGGTGAGCTGAAATTAACAATCGGTTCTGTTATTCATGGTTATAGAACTGCAGAAAGTTATCAAAAAGCATTAGGGGATTCTGGTGATTGTAATCAAGATGTAGATTGTGATATTACACCATCTGGTTCTGATACTTACGGAATTAATACAGTAAAAGAAAACGTAAAGAAATCAGCAGCCATGGTAGTTGTTGGTGGCGGAACAGGTATTTGTTCTGGAGCACTAGTTAACAATACAAATAATGATGGGACACCATATTTTTTAACTGCTAATCACTGTAGTGGTGGAGAAGGAGGATGGGCATTTCGTTTTAATTGGAGAAGTCCAACACCTTCTTGTTCAACAACTGCAAGTAGTCCAAATGGATCTTTTGATCAAACGGTTAGTGGCTCAATCGTAAGAATGCGAAGTGATGAATCTGATACAGAATTGGTAGAAATTACGGATGCTTCATTTTTTGATGTAAATCCTGATGTGGTTTTTGCTGGTTGGAATCGATCTAAAACTACTGTTCCTAATGTCAATATAGGAATTCATCATCCAAGTGGAGATATTCAAAAAGTTTGTAGAGAAGATGATGGTGCTTATAGAAGAGTTGTTAATTTTAATGGAAATCCAACTACAGAAATGTGGTATATAGATGAATGGGAATTAGGAGTCACAGAGCCTGGTTCTTCAGGTTCACCTTTGTTTAACGAATTAGGTCAAATTATTGGAGTTCTTTCAGGAGGCGCAGCAGCGTGTTCAGGAACTGTTAATAATGGAGCTTTTGATTTTTATGGTCGTTTTGGTGTTGCTTGGGATTTTGGTTCTTCAGCTTCATCTAGATTGCAAGATTGGTTAGATCCTGCAGGAACAAATCCTGATGATTTAGATCAATTTCCAGCATTACAGACCTATGCGTACGATGCTAGAGTTAATTTAGGAAGTAGTGTTTCTTCAGAGTTATGTGGAGAGGCTTTTTCGCCATCGATAACTATTTATAATTCAGGTACAGAAACGCTTACAACAGCAACTGTAACCTATAATTTAGATGGGGCTACCAATACAAATTATAATTGGACGGGTTCTTTATTACAAGGTGAAAGTGATGTGATTTCAATTCCATCTTATGGAGTTTTAAGTGGTGGTGCTCATGTTTTTTCAACATCTGTTTCTAATCCAAATGGAAATACAGATGAGAATTCTGCAAATGATAACTATGTATTTAATTTTTCTGTATCACCTTCATTTCAAACATCAACGGTTGTATTTAATATTACTACCGATAATTGGGGACAAGAAACAACTTGGGAACTTAGAGACTCAAGCAATACATTGATAGAAAGTGGACCAGATTCGCCATATGATCAAGATCTAACTGATTATCAAGAAACCATTACAATTCCTAATTTAGATGAATGTTATACGTTTACAATTTTTGATTCTGAAGGCGATGGTATTTGTTGTGGATTTGGTAATGGAAGCTATAATTTAGAAGATGATACTGGTAATACTATTATTTCTGGAGGAGATTTTAATTCTTCTGAATCAGTTATATTTAATGTGGTAACAACTTTAAGTAACGATAATTTTACCTTAGCAGGATTGATAAATGTATTCCCCAATCCAACAGCTAGTGATTTAAATATTAAAGTTGGTAATTTAGAAAATGCCAATTACACCATTTTAAATTTAATGGGACAAGTAATATCAAAAGGTTCTTTAATGGGTAATACAACAAATAGAATTAATGTTGCAAATTCTGCTTCGGGTATATACTTACTTAATATTATATCACAAAATGCAAAATACACTCAAAAATTTATTAAAGAGTAATTGCTTTTTAAATGATTGATGAATTTATTAAAAACCTCTATGAAAGTAGAGGTTTTTAATATTGTAAATACATGATATGATTTGGGTTAG
>Ga0209137_1003994_pt1 | contig 11971 bp, 14 predicted proteins | sample SaaInl5LU_22_DNA_FD_184642 | JGI IMG/M metagenome (GOLD analysis project Ga0209137, IMG submission 184642) | Marine microbial communities from expanding oxygen minimum zones in the Saanich Inlet - ESP_105LU_22_DNA (SPAdes) (version 2) | ecosystem: Environmental > Aquatic > Marine > Intertidal...
CAATGAAATCCCTAACTTCGGGTTCATTAGAAAAGGGGTCTCTTGGATTAGAACAATCCCCACTAAAAATCACCATATCAATATTTGTTGGAAGTTCCAACATTTCGTGAAAAGTGTGTGTATCTGATATGTGCCAGATTCTCATATTAAATTCCTATTACTAATTCTTTATTCAACCACCCAATGATGAGTTCTAAATCACCATTAAGATTTCTATTGTGTGTTAATTTGATATAGGGAAGAATGTAAATTTGTCCCCATACTGAATAGATACTAAACTTCATTACTTAGCCCATTTACCTCTTTGAACAATTTGAGCGATGATACCATATACTGATAAGTCCTCATAAGTGTCTTGAATTGATTCACCAACTTCATCAGGTTGCCCTAATACCACTAATTGTTTCAATCGTTGCACCTTGTCATTGATACGAAACCACAAACCAGTAAGTGAAAGTTTTACATCATCTTTTGTTTCCAACGGAGTACCTACTGAGATATTACCAGGTCCATAGTTTCGTTGTTTTTTACAAAAGGTAATGTACATCTCGTCCAAAATCTTTTTGAACTCTTCAGTTGTTTGTGGATAAGTTCTCTCACAAAACTCAACTGCGGTTTCTCCGTATTGTGCTTGTTCTTCGCTCATAGTTAATATTGTTTATGAACAAATATACGAAATAATTTTGAGTATTCCAAACCTTTTCAACTTTATTTTCAAAAAGTGAAAAAAGTTCAAATTTTCTTTTCGTTTGGGAAAGTTGGGGTATATGTATTAACACCCACATAAAAGACTCTAAGGAGAAGCTATGAGTTTAAACGCTTCTAAACTTCAATCAGAAACGATTGTTGGACCGAGCAAATATTTCTTTTCAAAATTTTCAGACACAGTGACACGGTGCAAGACAAGACAATATAAAAATTAAAATAAAAATTTAGACAAGACAACTAAAGTACTTCATAAGAAAACTTATCAGTTCTTCTTACTACTCTATACACTCTATTTGATGGGTCCTCATTATCCAACTCATCTCTTTTAGATTGAGCTTCAGCCAATGTGTCGAACTCATCAAAGGTATCTTCACTATTTAGTTTATATACCCAAATCTGTCTTTTAGCCCAATTCGGGTCTCCAGAGTTAGTATCAACTGCTACTAATTGTTTTTGTACAGCGTATTCTTTCATAATAATCCTTTTTCTTTTAAATATCGAAACATATCGTTTCCAATCATTTCTCCCATACTCACATCTGAAGGGAAATGTACTTTTGCAATTACTCTACTTCTTGCAATATCTCTTCCCAACTTCAAAAACTTCCCTCTATGTAAAGGGTATTTATTTGCCAAATAATTTGCAATTAGAGTTGCTTGGGTTGAATGTCCAGATGGATATGATGGTGAATCGAATGTAGTATCCTTTAATTCGTTTGTTCCTAAATCAATATTGTATAACTCAGCTAACCTATATGGTCTTGGTCTATTGAAGTGATATTTTAAATCTAAAACAACCGAACCAGCTGCATCCTTTAATTCCCCAACTTTTTCTTTTGGAAAATCCAATCCCAATTCTTTACACAATTTCTTAAATGATTTTTTTACCTTATCCATTTTGTAAGTAAATTCATCATCGTTTGATGTTTGTGAAAGCTTAATCAATTCCGCCACCGTCTTTAACGATTCATTTCTATTTGGTGGAATCATTTTATATTGTTCGTATTTAAAATCAGCAAATATAGTATTAGGAATATTCTCAATGGATGAACCATGCTTTGGTTCAACATACTGATTATTCTTCAGATTCTTAATCCTTCCTATATTTTGAAAATCATATACTAACATATACATAAATATTATTTTTCCTCAAACTCATAAAAGAATGAATCATCATCTCCAGCGGACCACTTACTTCCTTTCTCACATAAGAACTCCCTAGTAGATACCTTAAAATCAGGTTTACGAATACCCAATGGGGTTAACGATTGGTCGTGAAATAGAATACGATTATTAGGTTGAGCGGTAAATTGTCCGTTATCCAACTTTATAATGTTAAATGATTTGTGTTCGTTTGGGGTTTCCGAAAGTGATACATTTAATTCATTTGGTTCTGAGTGTGCTGAATCAATAGTAAACATATATTCTCCTTTATACATTTTTCTATCCTTCATATAAACCATTACATCTAATTTCGAAAGAGTGGATTTTTCAATTACAGAAATATTATAAGAAAAAGCATCCCATATTTCCAAAAAATCTAAAGGTAAAAGTTCTTCATCTTTTACATCAGTTTTCCACACATATGCAGATATAGGAAGTTTATCGTATAAGGCACCATAGTTGGTAAGAAGTGATTCTATGTAAAGTGCCTTCCCTTTAATGGATTTTACACTTACCCAATAACAAGGTTCAAACTCTCCAAATCCTTTTTGGAAGTCATACAAATATTCTTTACGAATATAACATTGGATGGGTGGTAAGTTTGCTACTAAATAACTCATACTAAGTAATACTAAGTATAAGTATTATTTATTAGGGTTATCTATTCTAAAGTAAATACTACCACCAATATATGGCCTTAATTTTCCAACACCAGTCTCCACATCCAATAAATCATTTCTAAATCCAACATCTAAACTAAACATTTTATCGGTAGAAGTTTTGTGTACTAACTTAATATTTGCTCCACTAAAGTAATTTTCTAAATCGTACTGATACCCAAATCCCAAGAACAACTTACCTGTTGGTGTGGGTGGGATTTCAATCATCCTATCTACAAATTTATCAACATATACAGTTTTTAAAACTTCCACAGGCCTATCCACATATACTTCATTTATGACTTCAACTTCAATCGTATCTTTTTGAATTTGTGTGATGTATTTTGGGATATAAATTTTTTCTTTAATAATCTTATCTACATAAATAGTATCAGTAACTACTACTTCTCTTATTACTTCCACTTCTTTGATTATCGGCTCTCTATAAAATTGGTTAAAATAACCGATAGCCCAAGCACCAATTATTAATGAACATAGTAGTATAATATTTATTTGTATTTTTTTCTTCATAATTAAAATGGTAATTTAGAACCAATCATAAATGAGTTCATAATTGGTATGAATTCGTTTGTACTATAAATCAGAGTCCAACCAACATTAAAAGAAAACCTTCTTGTAAGTTGAATAGTAAATGAGTTGGAAAGTATTCCTATAAAATCCCTACTAACCGTTGTAAAATCTTCTTCTATTGGATTTACAATTGTTAACGGATTTTGTGCACCTATGATTGCCGGAGAATAATTTATCTTTGGGGAAATTTGGAAAGAATTGGCATAAAGAACATTCCAACCCATAGAATACATCTTAGGCATTTTTTCACCAAAATTATCTTTACCAAATAGATTAGAATAGTTTACACCAACACCAACAGTTCCCCATCTACCCATTGGTTTCATTCTACTTAAACTAATTGATACAGCATTCATTCGATAATTTCTCATATAAGAAACCGATGTAGCATCAACCCATTTGGCTTGATAGTTATCATTTAATGTAACCTTTGTCCTGTTTAGAGATAACCCAGCTTGCTTTAGATTATCCCAAACCATTAAATTAGCAGCATAATTTACATCACCAAATATTGATGATTGCGATGCACCAAAATTTAAAACCGAATTATATGTACCTAAAAGAGATTGTTGACCCATCATATCAGCTTTAAGCTGAATAGGCATCATTTTTTGTTTCTTCTTTTCAGATTTTTTTCCATCATCTGAATCCTCATCATCGTCTCCTCCCTCTCCTTCTTCTTTATCATCTCCGTCTTTTTCGGAACTTTCTTCTGAAGATTCCTCACTCTCTGATTCAGCCTCACCACCTTCAGATTCAGATTCGCTTGTTTCTGATGAAGTTTCTTCACCTCCTCCAGATTCTCCTTCACCATTTCCACCGCTATTCTCAGTTGAAGATGATTCAGTTGAAGTCGATGTATCAGTATTAGTACTCTCAGTAGTAGTACCTCCACTTGTTGTATTAGATGTTGCATTTGTTGTTGTATTTGTAGCTACCGATGCTGCTTGTGATGCCGCTTGTGCGGTTTGTTGAGCTTGTTGAACTTGTTGTGTTGCTTGGGAACAGGGTGAAAGTGCTTGCCACCACTCGTACTTTTGTATTAACCATGTTTGAAGTTGTCCATTTAAAAATTGAGTATAGGTAAATAATCTAACCTCATCATAAAAAGCAACAACTGCAGACCCTTGAACAAAGTTTGCGGTTACTATTTGTACTTCACCCGTACACCTATCTACAAATGTTTGTGTGAAGGTTTGTTGTCCATAACTAAAATGAGTTATGAATGAAAAAAATAATATAGATAAAAATTTCTTCATTCATTAGTTTGGGAATATACCTTTTTTAATCATTCTTGCCACAATTCTTGCTGAGGCTGTTTCTAATGCTTTGCGAGTAGCAACACCAATACCTGATTCTCTAAATGCGATTTCATCCACATCTAAACCAATCAATCCTTCTTGTGTTTTTACTGTCTTAGCATCTCCTAAACCAGAACCAACTAAGTATCTACCAGTTTCAGCATCGGTAAATCTAACTTGTAATCCTAAACGAGTTGTAGATGTTTGTTTCGAACCTTCTTTAAGTGAAAGTACCTCATCTTCGGAAACCGAGAAATCATAAATCTCAATGGTTACAAAGTATTCCGCAAGAGTAATCTTACCCATACCATATACTTTGTTTTCAGATACTCCTTTTCGAGAAGCAACCCATTGGTCTTTCATTCTATTTTTAATTTCAGATTTTTCCTCTACGAACTCAAATCTATTTGTCCAATCCAAATATTCGATTACAATGTTCGTAAGCCCTAAGCCTACTCTACCATCCCTTAACTCAGGGTAAGTTTCGTACAACTCATCTGAGATACCTACATTGAGTAATGCAACGGGCAACATATCCCCATCGTAATCAGAAACATCATCGATTGATTTTTTCTTTTCAAATTCCGCAACATATTCTTCTGCTTTTATACTTCCAACTTGTGCGAAAGTGGTTCGTGTTAAAAATACACATACCACTATTAGTAATAGTTTTTTCATTCTTCCTTATCTAAGATTTTAAGTAGTTGTCCGATTAACACGAACATCGCTATAACAATTGCGGACGTAAATACAAACGCATCTAATAAATCCATATATCCCCCTAATGAGTTTCTCTAATATCTTTTGGTAATCTCCATCCATGTACTCTCGATTGCCAAGCGTACCAACCAGAACCACCAAAGAATAATATAATCCAAACAATACCCGCCCAATTGTTTTCGTTTACAAAGTCTTGTACGGATTCATTTAGTAATGTAAACGATAGAACAAACACAAGAAGTACAAACCCCCACACTTGTCCCCATATTTTCCACCAATTTAAAAACTTTTTCATATGATATAATTTACCAATCTATTTCTTGTTCTTTTTCTTTTTTCTTTACCGGCTTTCTAGCGGTAGTATCTTTAACGATAATCGTTTTAGTTTCAACAGGTTTTTGTTCTGGGATATTGATTATAATCTCAGGCCCAGACACACTTACATTCTGCTGATTTGATTGAACTGGTTGTTCAACTGATTGTGGTTCTTCATCAGCAATTCCTATGAATGATTTTACCTCATCCATAAACATTGTTCCGATACCAGTTAATATAACCCCAGCACCTGTTGCAATTTGTCCTTTTAAATTAGAAAAGAACCCACCATTGTTTTCTGCTTCTTCGCTCATAGTTTTATTATTGTTTGTTTAATAATTTTGTCTTGGTTATCTTTAACCAAAAATTTGTAACTCCCTTTAGGTAAAGCTCGAGTATAAATTCTCAAAGAATTAGAACCCACTTTACCATTAACTTTTTCATTTGTATATGTTATATTTGTAAACTCATCTACTAACGATAAGGTGTATTCACCTGCAGTATCAAAGTTTACAAAGAACTCATCACCATCGCTTACAATAGTATTTTGTACTTCAAAAATATCCATATGTATTTCACCAATTGGTTCAATCTCCATTAAATCAGGAGTACACCCCCATACCAATAAAAATGGTATTATATAAATTAACTTTTTCATTATTCTACAATCATTTTAAGTTGTTCACCTCTTGCGTTAACCGCATCGGTGGTTGAAAGAATAACTAATCCCAATGTATTTTGTATTTGGGTGCTTGGTGTAAATGTTAATGTATATTTTGTTGTGTTATCTAAAAATTGATTTTGAACCTGTACTAATGAACCTATATTAATATTAGTTCCTTTTAAGTTACTGAAATTTGTAGATGTATTATTTGTTTTAAAATTAATATCATCGAATATCAATTTATTTGAATCAAACCCAAGTTTGTATTGTGTACCAATTACCTTTTGAGTACCAGGGTCCATTGTAATTGTTACCACCACTTTACCATTTACCAATTCAGTAACTAATGAAGTTGATATCTGCCTCTCCTCTTTATTTACTGCCTTATAGTAAGATGGTACAAACTCTCTTGCTTGAGCTGCTGCAGCAGGGTCTGCTCCACTAACATCAGGTTCGGTAGAATGTGATAAGTTAACATCGCCTCTCCAAGTTATTGCTGATTCAAAAAGAAATTGTAAGGTAGTGTTATCCTTATTATCCAATTCAGTCATCAATGTTGTACCATTTGGAATTTGAGGATAATTCTCATTTGTTATTGTATCGTATTGTGCTCTTGGATAAAACTTAGATGCATAAACCATAGCGTTAGCATCTTCCAAGTAACTTGTACCCTCAATTACATGAAGTAACATTCGATAGGTATCATCTGAATTAAATACACCATCTTGGTTTACATCAGCGTTCATAAATTGAATACCATAACTAAATTCATTACCCGTTTCGTCTTGATTGATACCACCATTGTTCAACTCTGCAAAAGCAAGAGCAACATCTGAGATAGTTACAATATCTGAATATTGTTCTGAGAATGGAATTACATAATCACCATCTGGGTCAACCACATAACCATCCCAATTTGTTATTACTGCAAAATCATCAACTCTATTAAACCCTTGTGTGATATTAAGAGTACCTGTTGGTGATAGATTTTCATAAATAGCGTATGGTGGTTGAACCCAACTATTTGGGTCGGTTGGGTCTGGAGTGTACAAACCTGCATCAAACAAAGTAGCATCCAAACTTTCAGGAAATAGAACCTTAAATTGTGCGGTTACTGTTGTAGATGGTGGAACATTATCAAATGATTGATTTGGAAATGCCTTAACATCAGTAAATGTATATCCATTTGTGTTATCCCTCACAGATGCTTTTCTTAGTATTGCTGAGTTAGTGAAATCAAATCCATTTGGAACTTGTTTGTATCTAAACTTTAATCTTGCCACAACACCATCCAACTCACCTGTTGTTTGTGAAGTGATTACCATTGGTGCATCTAATGATTGTTCACCTATATAACTCCAAGATGAACCAAAATAGTATTGTCCGTATAAATCATCAACGGTAATTCCATTTTGTGTGGAATTATTAAATTGATAAACAGATGGCCATTGATTAGTGTACCAGTTACCATTTGTATTTGGATTATCAATACCTAAGTAATCAAATCCATCATTCTTAAAGGTTAACCAAATATCAGCATAAGTTACGATATTATTTGAGTTATTGGTATTTTGTATTGTAACATCTAAATAAAACTCATCACCAATCTCTAAATCCTCAACTGGTGTTGTTTGTCCTTGGACTGGTTCGTTAATTAAACCAGCATAATCTAACGATATGTTTATTGTTTGTGAATACACACTTAGTGTACTCATAACACTAATTAAAATAATTAAAATTTTTTTCATAGTAAATCCTCAATTATTTGAACCAATACTTTTTTTAAAGCACTGGAGGCAGTTTGTTGATTAAAACTACCATCGGATGCAACTACTAGTGTAGAATTCGAAATCTCCTTACTTACACCTTTTTTAGTAACTCGTTTCTTCACCTTATCACCGATTTGAAGTTCTCCAATTGCAATGATTTGAGTTGCGGAAACTTTATTGTGATAAATCCCAATAGATTTACCAATGTTTTGTACATCGAAAAAAACCAAACGAACATTAATCTGAGTATCCGCCCCATCCCACAATTCATATTCAGAATCCATTAGGAGTTCTTCTAAAATGTTTCGGACACCCATAGAAAGATTAGCGTTACCCGCAAACGGTCCTAATCTAATTTCGTTGGTTACTTCCCCTATTTTAATTTCTTGTGCTGAGGTACTTGTTACCCCCAATAGTAGGAATAGACACACTCCTACCATTAATTTGAAAACATTCATACAATGCTACTTTCGTTTAAGTAACCCTTTGTATAACCAATAAAATAAACTATATTGAGATAACGATTGGACTCATTGAGTGTAAGATACTACTCATTGAGTATTTACCTATAAGTATAACTAAGTTTTAAATACCAATAGACTTTAATCGGAGTATTTCGTCTTTAATCTTTTGATTAAATGGAGTCCAATTAAAATTAGTTAACATCCATTCTCTGTAATGAGCTGGAATTTCTCTAACTTCTTTACCAGCATATTTTCCAAATGGCATTTTAACTGAAGGAGCTGCAGCGGCTTTCTCTTGTGGTGATGGTTCTCCTTCTATATGTAATCCAATCTCATTAATGGGAATACCTGTTAGGAGTTTCTTATCCTCACCATACATCTGCCACAAACCATTATCTTCTTCTTTGAAATAGATATCTTCAACCTTTCCAAACTTTGGAACTGCTCCTACAAAATCTACAACCAATCCTTCTGATTTGTTAGGATGGATACGAGTAACTCTACCAACGAACTGATACCACCAGCTCAAAGATGCGGTAGGTCTACCAGTAATGATACAATCTAATTCAGGATAATCAAACCCAACCGATAAGATATTGACTTGAGCAACACATCTCAACCTACCAGCTTTGAAATCCTCCAATGTTTCCCTTCGTTCTTGCGGAGGCATATCCGAATACACTGCTTTACAACTTGGAATAAGTGTAGTTAGTTCTTTAGCTTCATCAATTGATGGTACAGCTATTAAGATAGAACGCCTATTGTACAACTCTTCTACCTTTTTTACTATCTTTGATGAAATTTTCTGGTTTTTGTATGCCTTCTTAATAGATGAATTAGAATATTCAGCTCCAGTAGTGTTATAAACTAAATCACCTGTATTGAAATCATAGGATTGATATTCTAATCTACTCCAAAATCCCAACTCAACCATTTCTTGAATTTGGGCAACATATATAATCTTCTTAAAGAAGTTACCTTTCTTAGAACGATTGGTTAACATTACCAACTTTGAGAATGGTCTACCATCATCCCCCATATTCGTTTGAAGTTTCAATGGAGTTGCGGTTAAACCTAATGTATGAACGATACCAGCACCCTTTAGGAAACGCCTAAGCATTCCATTTGGTTCTCTGGGGAATCTATCACACTCATCAATGATAACCTTTGTAATCCCATATTCTTTGAACTTATGGGCTATGTTAACAATAGAACCAATTGTTGCATATGTAACATTACCAATCTCTTTCTCGCCCATTGAGGCGGAATAGATGGATGCTTCACCACCCAATCCAATAAACTTATTATAGTTTTGTTCCAACAACTCTTTGGATGGTTGGATAACCAATAATCGTTCACCAACCTCTTTGGCTATTTGTGCAATCACAATAGATTTACCAAATGCAGTAGGGGCAACGATAATAGAAGGTACGGGTTTCTTTTGGGAAAAATATTCCACTCCCACACTTACCGGCTCCTTTTGATTTTTTCTTAATTCAAACATTAGTTATACTTATATATGTATATACATAAATATACGATTTTACTAATATACGAAAAAAAATTGACATAGCAAAATCAATTAAATGTTAAAATTTTCCAAATTTTATTTGGTTATCTAAAAATTTATTCGTATCTTTGTATCAAATTATGCATCTGCAGATTTTCGATTATGAAAGTTTGTGATACATATTCTAAGTAACCAAGCAATTGGTTAGGTTATATTAATTAGTTATATTATTTATGAACAAAAAACAAGCAATTATGAAGCAAATTCTGATTGGGTTATTGATGGTTTTCTCCACAATGACCGGTTTCGCACAAATCTCTGGTACAGTCAGGGATGCTGAAACGAATGAACCCCTTCCAACTGCAACGATTATCGAACAAGGAACCACAAATGGTGTTAGCACCGATTTTGATGGTTCTTTTTCTTTTAATGTGGCAGAAGGAACTACTTTAGAAGTATCCTTTATTGGATATGGAACTCAAACTGTTATTGCAAAAGATGGTATGGTTATCGTACTAAATCCTGCAACAAATGTATTGGGAGAAGTAGTAGTTACATCAGGGGTAATTGATGTAGCAAAAGTAAGAGAGACACCAGTAGCTCTTTCAGTTATTTCACCAGCCGAAATTTCTTTAAAGGTTGGTAATGCAGAATTCCCAGAGATTATGAATAGAACTCCAGGGGTGTACGCTACCAAACAAGGTGGTGGTTATGGTGATTCTCGTATCTCACTAAGAGGATTCGACCAACGAAATACATCATTCCTTATCAACGGACAACCTGTCAATGATATGGAGAACGGATGGGTTTATTGGAGTAACTGGCAAGGTTTAACTGATGTTGCTAGTGGTATCCAAATCCAAAGAGGTTTAGGTGCATCTCGTTTGGCAGTTCCTTCAGTTGGGGGAACTGTTTCTATTTTTACCAAAGCCGCTCAGAAGAGTGAAGGTGGTTCAGTACTACAAATGGTTGGTAACAATGGATATACTAAAACAGGTGTTTCTTACAACACAGGTAAGAACGATAAAGGATGGGCATCATCTTTCCTACTTTCTAAGTGGGCTGGTAACGGATATGTTTACGGAACACAAGGTGAAGGTTGGACATATTTTGCAGCAGTAGGATACGCTCCAGAAGGTTCTAAGCATGAACTAAACCTTTCGGTTTTAGGTGCTGGTCAATGGCACCACCAAAGAAGTGCTTGGGTTTCTATTAGAGATTACCAAAACTTTGGTGAAGAAGGTATCGATAGAAGATGGAATACTGATGCTGGTTTCAGAGGTGGTGAAGAGTACAATATGAGAAGAAACTTCTACAACAAGCCTCTTGCTACTTTCAACTGGGATTACCAAATCAATGATAATCTTAAATTAAACACTTCACTTTACGCATCTGCTGGTAGAGGTGGTGGTACAGGTCCAAGAGGTGGAAACTTCCGTAACGAAGTTACTGATTTCTTCCCTTTCAATAAAGACCTTACTGCACACTACTTAGAAGGTGGTAGAGGTGCTAGAGATGCAAATGGTTTCATCGATTTCGATGCAGCTGTTGCTAACAACCAATCAACTACTGAAGGATACACTGGAGCAATTTCAGGTTTTGAAGGTCAGTTAATCGGTTCTAATGGATTCAGAGATTCAAATGTGAATCGTTCAGTATTAGTTCGTAGAGCTTCTATGAATTCACATGATTGGGTTGGTGGTATCTCTAACTTAGAAGGTCAGTTCGGTAAGTTCAGAACTTCTATTGGTGTTGATTTAAGACAATACAAAGGTTATCACTATCGTGTTCTAAATGATTTGATGGGATTAGATGGTTACTACTCAACAGGTAACAAAAACTCTAACGGTCAGATTATCAACACTTTAGTTGAAGCATCTCCATTCCAAAACACTGGTTTATCCGGTCCTAAGATTGATTACTATAACAATGGTATCGTAGGATGGCAAGGTGTTAATGGATTGGTTGAGTACGCAGGTACTAAGTTAACTGCGGTTGTACAAGCTGGTCTTTCTAATCAATCTTTCCAAAGAGAAGATTTCTTTGACCAACCAGCAATGCCAATCTCAGATGTTCACAACCAAGGTGGTGGATATGTAAAGGGTGG
>Ga0209137_1003995_pt1 | contig 11968 bp, 7 predicted proteins | sample SaaInl5LU_22_DNA_FD_184642 | JGI IMG/M metagenome (GOLD analysis project Ga0209137, IMG submission 184642) | Marine microbial communities from expanding oxygen minimum zones in the Saanich Inlet - ESP_105LU_22_DNA (SPAdes) (version 2) | ecosystem: Environmental > Aquatic > Marine > Intertidal...
AGCCACTGGAGAAGCAGCACCTAAAAAGAAACAGCTAGGAGATAAGATATTCGGAGCACATAATAATCCCAATAATGACAACTCATACCAGGAAAGTTATGAGATTAACGTAAATCACGTTTTTCTGGAAGGAAGTTATGACGAGGAAGAATATCTACACCGAAAAAAATTAGAGGAAACTGTTTTTGCTGCTTTTCAATCATCAAGATGGTATCCACTTTCATATAAAAAGAAAATACCAAAGGATCTTATACCTCATCTTTTTCAAGATGTTTTAGAAAAATTGGAGGAGACTGAATTTGGATTTTCTGAAAAATTCGTTGTCATTTGTGATTTTATAAATGTCCCTTATACAAAGGCCTATGAGCTTATTCCTGCTAAATACAAGGAAACTATAATTAACGAGCTTGAAGAAAAATTCGGGGTACTTTCTAAAAGAAAGATTAAAAGACTTTTTTGATGCTAGATGAGACTAAAAAAATTGAAACCCCTAGGGCAAAGAGAGTTTGGTTTATTACAGACACCCATCTAGGAATAAGGAATAATTCTAATGAATGGATTGACATAATTAGTGACTATTTCGATAATTGGTTTTTACCGCTTATCGATAATGAATATAAGGAGGGAGACGTACTTATACACCTTGGGGATTATTACGATTCCCGTCAAAGTGTAAACCTTAAGGTTTTAAATTTGGGTGTTGATATAGCAGAAAAACTTTCTCAGAGATTTAAAGACGGTGTACATATTATTATAGGTAATCACGATATCTGGGGAAAAACGAGTAATGATATCAATTCGCTAAAATCCCTAAAATGGATACCTAATATTACTGTTCACGAGGAGCCTACTACTTTAAAGCTCGGTGAAAAATCTTTCTTTCTTATGCCTTGGAGAAAAGACCACGATGCTGAAAAAGAATGTCTCAACGAAGCGGATCCACATGACTATCTCTGTTGTCATACTGATGTTACTGGTATGAGATTCAATAAATTCGTAAAGATAGAGGAAGGTATAAAAATAGATGACGCTAAAAAATTTGGTAGCGTTTATTCAGGACATATACATTATGCTCAAGAACTGGGTAACATAAAAATGTTGGGTTCTCCATATGAGTTGACAAGATCTGATAGGGGTAATAAAAAGGGTATAACCGTATTGGATCTTGAATCTGGAAAAGAAACGTATTTTGAAAATACAAGAAGTCCAAAGTTTTTAAAGTTTGATTTTAGTAAGGTTTTGGAATTTACCATAGAAGATGCAGAAAGGGTGATGAACAACTCTTTTGTAGATATAATGATTGATTCAAGTATGTCTCTAAGAGCTCCCTTGAATATTCTAACCGATGAGGTTACGTCACCTCGTAAAATATCATTCCATCCATATGACCCAAATCAAGCTGATTTATTAAATGAACAGCTTCAATCTAATGGTCATAGGACTTTTAGTGTCATGGATTTCATAGAGGGTTTTGTGTCTTCTCTTGATCACGATGACTCTACAAAAAATAGGATTGTAAGTACGATTAATAAGCTACACAAGATCATTACAACTGGTGAGCAAGAAGATAAAATATGAGAATAACCAAGGTTGAGTGGAAAAATTTTACCTCCTATGGAAATAGGAAACAGGAGTTAGATTTATCTAACGAGACAAGTCTGTATCAGATTGTTGGTGAAAATGGTGCTGGTAAAACATCAATTTCTCAGGTTATAACTTTTGCACTTTATGGTAAGGTTGAGGGTAAAAAACTAAAGGACATACCAAATAGAATAAATGGTAATGCATGGACAAAGGTTACTCTCGATAATTACGGCATTGAGGTTGTGGTTGAAAGGGGATTAGATCCTAACATTTTTAAGCTTACTGTCAATGGAACTGAATATGATAAAGCGGGTTCTAGGTCCATACAAGAGTACTTAGAAGATGATATTATAGGAATTCCGTATTATGTTTTTAATAATACACTCCTCTTATCAATTAATGACTTTAAGAGCTTTATAAAAATGAGTCCTAGTGATAAAAGAGCGATAGTCGATAAGATATTCGGTTTTCATATTCTTAATCAGATGAGGGATATCTTAAAAACTGAATCTAGAAAAATAAGGCAGATCCTCGATAATACTATAGGTAGAATATCATCTCTCGAATCTTCTATCCAGAACTCTTATAACGAGATGGAGAATCTCACTGATGAAATACAGGAACAAACTAAAAATAAAATAGTTGACCTGAAAAAATCTCTTGATAAATTTAATTCTTTAAGGGATCACCATAAAGACCTTGTGAAGGAATTTAAAACAGAGGAGGATAATCTTAAATCAATATTAAAAGATGCATCTCTAGCTGTTTCTTCTTACAGGCTTAGTGTAAAAGACGTTACGAAAAAACTCCATCTTTACGATCACGATAAATGTCCCACCTGTGAATCTGATTTAAGTTCTGATTTCCATAGTGAGATAAAAAAGGAACTATCGTCGGAGAAGAATAAGCTAGAAATTAAATTAAAGGCATCTGAGACCGATCTTATTAAATATCAAGATGAAGATAGGGAAATAGCAAAGAAAAAGGCTTCTCTTATGGAGAAGGGAATAAAGATAAAATCCAATATAGAGGATTTTCAGAGAAGAATAAGAGAACTTGAATCTGAAGAATCCAACAATCAAACAGAAGCACTCGAAAGACTTGTAAAGAATCTTCAGGGTGATCTGGATAATCTCAGTACTGAAAAAGTTAAGAGCGAGGAAAAATTTCTGTGGCTTAAAACTATAGACGATATATTAGGAGAGAAGGGGGTTAAACAAATGGCGATTAAAACAATCTTACCCTCACTTAACTCTGAGATCATGGAACTACTTACAAAGATGCATCTCGATTATAGAGTTATATTTGATGAGGAGTTTAATGCTTCAATTTATCATATGGGCATAGAGGTTTCTTCTCAAACCTTAAGTACCGGTGAAATGAAAAAAGTGGATTTCGTTGTACTTATAGCAATAATGAAGCTTATGAAAATGAAATTCAGTAATATAAATTTATTGTTTCTGGATGAGCTTTTCAGTTCGGTAGATCCTGATGGTGTTTATTCGATATTAAAGATACTTAAAAATACCTGTAAGGAATTAGGGTTAAATATTTTTGTTATTAATCACGCTCCAATGCCTCATGAGATATTTGATTGGAAAATGGAGATTCAAAAGAATAATAACTTTTCCTCACTGGCTATAGACAAGTTCTAAAACACTACCACTCCTTCCTAGATATATAAAGAAAAATTATCTGGGTTGAAACCACTTAAAAATAGTAGGAATAAGAATTTAAAGGTCTCCAGAGAATCTCTGGACGCTAAGGGACTTAAGGGTGTTGCATCAACACTAATAGAACCAGATACTCAAGGAACCGGAAAACTTGGAATTGGTAAGCTACTTCCTCTTAGATCCAATCAGCAAGAGTATGAGCCATTTCCATCCAAGAAGAATAATCCAATTGTATCCAAAAACACCGTAAAAAAATTCTCGTATTTATTTGTGAAATATGAGAATTCTTATATACCCAATGGTGATGAGAAGCTTTATTCTTTTGCTGTTGTTGTACCGCTTCAACAGATGACTGTTAATGACTGCGCATCCCAATTAGGAGTAAAAGCTACTAACGTAACTGGATTAACCCAGACACAGTATAATACTGGAACATTCCAGCACCCAGTTTATATCAATCAGAATAAGCAGTTGCTAACATTTAGATATGCTGAAATTGCTACTCTTCCGCAAATAACACCAGGAAGACTTGATAATATACCTTTGGGATATCCCGATTTCAATTACAATCCTTCGCCGATTACAACTCAAAGTGGTATACTACCACAGCCTCCTTATCCGGATTTTAAAACAAACAAAGGAAATACTGGTGCAACTGCAATCAGTGTGGGTGGAACTGTTGGATTTATAGATGCTTCACTTAGGACACCGTCTACTGTTAGACCTACTGGATGGAGCTGGAATTTTGGAGGGACTGGTGCTTCACCCACTGGATCTACTGCTCAGAATCCAACCGTTTCTTTTAACATAGCAGGTACATATACAGTTACCCTGACAGCAAGTAATATAAATGGAAGTACCTCAGTAATAAAAACTAATTTTGTAACCGTATCATAATGTCTGGATTTTTAGAAAAATATAATGTCGATGAAGTATTTCTACGTAATGTCATAGTTGGTCTTATAAGAAGCTTAAACGAAAAACTCACATACACACAAATTAATGACCAGCAAGAAATACTGGAGGTTTATGTGCCATTTTTCTATTCAATGTCTGGTGATGAATCGTTCCTTCAGGATTTTTATCTTGACTATTTTGATTGTGATGGAAATTCACCCTTTGCTGAAGGTAATTATGATGTTATTCCAAGAGGTATAGTAAATCTCAGTGGAGTTAATATAGATCAGAGTGCTCTAACAAATGGATTTGTGAGAGCTACTTATAATGTTGAGGATGTAACTGGACAAATGAAAGCTCTTTCTGCTTATACGAACTTCATCCCTTTAATAATGTCTTTTGAGGTAACTCTTAGAGCAGACACTTTACTTGATACTTTTAAATTATTCCAATCTACCATAAAAACATTCTATAAGGTTTATGATTTTAGCGTAGAATTTGGTGGTATGAGAATACCCGTCCAAGTTGGATTTCCTGAGGATTATCCAAATGATAAACAGCTTGAATTTTCTTACGGTTCTACTCAAAAATACATAGAGACTAAGTTCTCAATTGTGGTAGAAACATACTTCCCTCAAAAAGATTTAACTACTGAAAGATTTAGAGGTAATCTTATGCAGGCAGGCATTAGACTTAACTTAAGGGTAGATGGCATTGGTGATCCTCCAGATAGCAATATGTTTTAATTCCTCTCCTTTTACTTTTTTTGCACTTTTTGCATTATCTATTTGAATATATAGTGGTAAAGAACTGTTGTATTCTGAATTATGGCTAACAATTTTCCAAATTTTCCTCTGGTAGATCCAGGATTAGACGTAAGGATAATTGATGGATCTAGTAGTCAGACCTTAGATCAGCTTTACTTCGTAGGTACCACAAACAACTACGTTACAAAAGTTGCTCCGAGGGAGGTTTCTACGTATTCGTCATATGGTAATTTTTGGACCAAACAAGTTAGCGTACAGGATCAGTTCAGGGATATTTTAGATGGAGGAGATTCTGCAAATGGGACATCACAGTTTACTGGTCCCGTAATTGGTGGGGAATTTCCGACAAAAGGATCTCTACTAAACCAGACATAAAAAAACAGCAACCTAGATGGCTTTTAGAATTCAGATAAGAAGAGACACCTCTCTAAAATGGAGTACGAATAATCCAGTACTACTCCAAGGAGAACTTGGTTATGAAACAGATACAGATTGTATCAAGATTGGTGATGGGATAAACCCATGGAATGATCTTGAATATCTGGTTTGTGAAACCGACACCTTTAATATATTTTCCAGCGGTACCTTTTTAGTCGGTGCAACGGGATTAAACTTTGCTGGATCTGGTGTTACAGTAACTAATTCCGGAGGATTAGCCACTGTATCTATAACTGGAGGTGTAGGAGCAACTGGAGCTACTGGTCCTCAGGGTGAAACAGGTGCTACCGGAGCAGCTGGAGCAGATGGTGCTACTGGAGCTACTGGTCCTGCTGGGTCTGGAAGTGATATTGGTGTATTTGATGAAGGGTCTGAAATTCTTTCTGCCGCTACTGGAATAGATTTTAGAGGTGCTGCTGTTACAGTTACTTCTAGTGGTGGAACAGCAATTGTTACAATTACAGGAGGAACTGGTTCTGGAGCTACTGGCGCTACGGGTCCTCAAGGTGAAACTGGTGCTACTGGACCTCAAGGAGAGCAAGGTGCTACTGGAGCTCAGGGAGCAACAGGTGAGCGCGGAGCTACAGGACCTGCTGGATCCGGTGGAGATGTTGGTATATTTGACGAAGGAACAACTGTTTTAAGTGCTGCTACTGGAATTAACTTCATAGGTGCTAATGTATCTGTCGTTGCCTCTGGTGGAATAGCGGACGTTACTATAACTGGTGCAACCGGAGAAGGTGCTACTGGACCTACCGGTCCTGCTGGAGCCGATGGTGCAACAGGGCCTCAGGGTTTACAAGGTCCTACTGGTGCTACAGGTGAACAAGGTGAGGTTGGACCTACCGGTCCTGCTGGTGGTCCTATCGGTCCTACCGGTCCTACCGGTCCACAAGGCGATCAAGGTCCAACCGGACCTCAAGGTGATCAAGGACCTATCGGTCCAACAGGAGCAGATTCAACAGTTCCTGGTCCAACCGGACCTCAAGGTGATCAAGGACCTATCGGTCCAACCGGAGCAGATTCAACAGTTCAAGGTCCAACTGGACCTCAAGGAGCTACTGGTCCTCAGGGTGAACAAGGTCCAACCGGAGCAGATTCAACAGTTCAAGGTCCAACTGGACCTCAAGGAGAACAAGGTGCTACCGGTCCACAGGGTGAACAAGGTGTTACTGGTGAACAAGGTCCAACTGGTCCTGCTGGAAGTGGCAGTGAATTAGGAATTTTTGATGAAGGAAGTTTAATACTTTCTGCTGCAACCGGAATAAACTTTATCGGAGAAAATGTTACCGTTGTTGCTGCAGGAAGCGTTGCTCAAGTTACAGTAACAGGAGCAACAGGAGCTGGAGTTACTGGAGCAACTGGTCCTGCTGGTGATCCAGGAGCTACTGGAGCTACTGGTCCTCAAGGAGCCACCGGTCCTGCCGGATCCGGAAGTTCTATAGCAGTATCTGATGAAGGCACACTCAAGACTGCTGGTGTAACTGGGTTTAACTTTACAGGTGCTGGTGTTACTGTTAATAGTAGTGGTGATTATGCTACTGTTTCTATCCCTGGCGGTGGTGGCGGTGGAGGCGGAACCATATATGCACTTAAGGCAGATATGGGTAGATTAACAGAAAATGCTGCTGGTAAACAAACTGACGTTTCTAGGGTTGTTCAAATTACAGCATCACCATTCTCTTCTAATACCGTTACTATTGGTACTATTCCCAGCACAAGCGATGATAATAAAATCACCTTCACATTTGGTTCTGAATCTGTTGCTCCTTCTGCTATACATGTTTATGCTTATGATGCCAATAATAACTATTATGTTTGGACCCAGATTGCTACTTCTCTGGCAAGTTTAAATTCAGTCAATCAGGTCACAGGTACTACCCAATCAACTACTACTGCACCTAGTGGAACTAACCAATATTCTTCCACTGACCTGTTAACGGGTTTTGGTTCATTAGACTATTCTATAGAATTGGATCCATCTTTGGGAGGTGCTAATAAAACTGGTGGATTTGGCCCCCTTATTTACGGGCATTATATAATCATATTCAGCTTCCCTGCATAGGATATATAACCTGCATAATTCAATTATAAGGAGTGAAAAAATAATATACCTTAGTGTCCAAATATAACCCAAGAACACCAGCTATTTTACTTTTGGATGGTTCTATCGACGGAGCCCCATTGGGTGTAGATAAGTATGGTATAAATGACGATACCCTACTTGGACCAAACGGTCTTGATAAGTTCCAAACTTATTCTATAAGTGTAACAGGAATTAGTGTTCAGAATGTTGGAGATGCAGAAATCAGAACTGGTGGTACTAAACAATATACTGCTTTAGATATTAAAGTTGGTGACTGGGTTAGTAACAAGAGTGGTGATGTCATCCTACAGATTAAATCCATAACAGAAAAAACTGATAACACCATTGCATGCGTTGTAGAAGACGTTGCAATGTTGCAGGCCAAAAACAATGCTAACTCTAAAAACATCTTCATCGACAACGAGGATGTATTCTTTTTTGAAACAAACAACGACGACAAGCCCGTTATAGCTGGATCTAATGTTCTCCTTACCTATTTTGCTGGTTCTGACACTACCCTTCACCGGATATATGGTTATTTTAATCTATATGAAGCATTATATGCTAAGCTCTTCTACCGCGATCCTGGTCCAGTTGGATTATCGCCGGGAGATTTAGTTACCGTTGGTAGTACGGGTTCTATAGAAAAACTGACCCCTGGAAAAGCTGCAATTGGTGAGGTCTCTGAGGTTTCCTCTGATCCTAATTATCTTTGGGTTAGACCTTTCTTAAAGTTTGTAAATACTTTTGAAGATCCTGAAGGTCTGACAGGATCTCCAGGTTCAATTTATTATGCTGATCCTAACAATCCTGGAAAGTTTACTCATTCTATATCGTCAGGGAAACCAGTATTTGTACAATTAACTGACCCTGTGCCAACTACGGTAACTGGTGTAACCGGCGCTTCGTTATCTGGTACTGATACATTATTAATTAATGGTATAACAGGGGCATCAGGCCCTGCAACACAATCAGAGATGATCTCTCAGATTAATGCGGGATCTTCCCTCCATTATGTTACCGCTTCTTCTTACAGTTCCTTTGCAGAAACTACTTCTAGTGATAATTCAAAAAACTACGGTGATGCAATCGTACCTAACACCTCCCTTAACAGTGGAAATCCTGTAGAAATATCAATCTCGGATGGAACTAATTCTCTTAATATATCTTTTACCGGTAGTGGTAACGTTGCTTTTGGTGGCGCTACTATAAATGCTTTTGCAGCTCAGGATACCGTAAATGGTAATGGGGTAGCAACAATTATAAATGATGCAATAACTTCTGCTGGAGCTTCCGGTCCGGCAGTTGTTGCTTCTGCTTCACCCAATTTTTCAGATGGTAGTAACACATCAACATATAATGGATTAAAACTCCTTTCAACCAATGCGGGTGATACAATTACTGTTTCTACAATTACAGCGGGGTTGGGCTTTAATTTTGAGGGTGCTGGTTCTTTATTTGGTGTTAATGCAACCTCAACATCAGAGATAAATAATGTACTTAGACTTACCCGTCCCTATGGTGGGGAAATTTTGCTACAAGGAGATGGATCCTTTGTAAACAATAATGGGTATCAGAGTGCAGCAAACGGATCTCCTGCGCATTTAGCTTTGTTATACCCAGAAGCCTCTGGGTCTGATGTAGCTATTTACGGCCCAACTGGATCTCAGGAAACAGCTGGAGCAACTGGTATCCAGTTTATAGGTGGTACTGGTACCACAGTAACCATGGGCGGAACTGGCGACTTTGTTACCGTTACTATAGCAACAACTGGTGGAGCCGGTACAGCTGGGACCTCTGGAACCTCTGGTACTTCAGGTGTTAGTGGAACCTCTGGAACATCAGGAACCTCTGGCTTAACTGGTACCTCAGGAACATCTGGGATTAACGGTACTTCTGGTACTTCTGGTCTAATGGGTACATCGGGTACCTCTGGAATCAGTGGGACTTCTGGAACCTCCGGAACCTCAGGATTAACCGGTACCTCTGGAACCTCGGGAATCAACGGTACTTCTGGTACTTCTGGTCTAATGGGTACTTCAGGTACCTCTGGATTATCAGGAACTTCTGGAACCTCTGGTTTATCTGGAACAAGCGGTACGAGTGGACAAACAGGTACTTCTGGAACCTCTGGTATAAATGGTACTTCCGGAACTTCAGGTATTACTGGAACATCTGGAACCTCAGGTCTTTCTGGCACCTCTGGAACAAGTGGACAAAGTGGAACTTCAGGTACCTCTGGAGTTGCTGGTACTTCCGGTACTTCTGGATCTAATGGTACTTCAGGAACATCAGGAATTACTGGAACCTCTGGTACTTCTGGACTTTCTGGCACATCCGGAACCAGCGGACAAAGTGGAACCTCTGGACTCTCCGGGACGTCCGGAACCTCTGGTGTTGATGGAACCTCCGGAACATCAGGAATTACTGGAACCTCTGGTACATCAGGACTCTCCGGAACCTCCGGAACTTCTGGACAAAGCGGAACCTCTGGAACTTCTGGTGATGATGGTACTTCTGGTACTTCGGGTATTACCGGAACCTCTGGAACCTCTGGTATATCCGGGGTCAGTGGGACTTCGGGAACTTCTGGATTAGATGGAACTTCAGGTACATCTGGTTTATCTGGTACAAGTGGAACCTCAGGAACATCTGGATTAGCCGGAACATCGGGTACTTCTGGATTGTCTGGAACATCCGGTACATCTGGTTTATCTGGTACAAGTGGAACATCTGGAACTTCTGGTTCTGACGGTACCTCTGGAACTTCTGGCTTATCAGGAACCTCTGGAACTTCTGGTTTATCAGGAACCTCTGGAACTTCTGGTTTATCCGGAACTAGTGGAACCTCTGGAACAAGCGGTTTATCCGGAACTAGTGGAACCTCTGGTTTGGATGGAACGAGCGGTACCTCTGGATTATCAGGAACTTCTGGTTTATCTGGTACATCAGGAACTTCTGGCTTATCGGGAACCTCAGGTACTTCTGGCTTATCAGGAACTTCTGGAACCTCTGGTTTTGACGGTACTTCTGGTACTTCTGGATTATCAGGAACCTCTGGAACATCAGGAACCTCGGGTCTTTCTGGAACATCAGGAACCTCGGGTCTTTCTGGAACCTCTGGATTATCAGGAACCTCTGGAACTTCCGGTAATTCTGGAACATCTGGTTTATCTGGTGTTAGTGGTACATCAGGTACCTCAGGAACATCAGGAATTGACGGAACATCAGGTACCTCTGGATTATCTGGAACATCCGGTACCTCTGGATTATCTGGAACATCCGGTACCTCTGGAATTTCTGGAACATCAGGAACTTCTGGCTCGTCCGGCACCTCTGGAACGTCTGGTTTATCTGGAACCTCTGGAACATCCGGTATAGACGGAACCTCTGGAACATCCGGTATAGACGGAACCTCTGGAACATCTGGTTTATCTGGAACCTCTGGTTCCTCTGGTACGTCTGGAACATCTGGCTTAGATGGAACCTCAGGCATATCAGGAACCTCTGGAACATCTGGTGTTGATGGTACCTCAGGAACCTCTGGTTTAACAGGAACCTCAGGGACTAGCGGATCGAGTGGAACCTCAGGAACAAGTGGACAGAGTGGAACCTCTGGTTTATCTGGAACAAGCGGAACTTCTGGTTCTTCTGGTTCTTCTGGTACCTCTGGCCTATCTGGAACATCTGGAACTTCAGGATCTTCTGGTACGAGTGGTACTTCTGGATTGTCTGGAACATCGGGAACATCAGGAGTTGATGGAACAAGCGGTACATCTGGTTTATCAGGAACTAGCGGAACCTCGGGATCCTCTGGTACAAGTGGTACCTCTGGTCTATCTGGGACTAGCGGTACTTCAGGATCTTCTGGAACAAGTGGAACAAGTGGTGTTGATGGGACCTCAGGTACATCCGGTCTCTCAGGAACTTCAGGAACTTCTGGCTCTTCTGGAACAAGTGGAACATCTGGACTTTCAGGAACTTCGGGTTCTTCTGGAACGAGCGGAACTTCTGGAATCTCTGGAACCAGTGGAACATCTGGAACATCTGGTTCTTCAGGAACATCTGGAACATCTGGACTTTCTGGAACCTCCGGTACAAGTGGATCCTCTGGAACATCAGGTCTATCTGGAACTTCCGGGACCTCGGGATCATCTGGAACTAGCGGAACCTCAGGATCCTCTGGAACAAGTGGAACTTCTGGGTTAAATGGAACCTCTGGAACAAGTGGTTCTGCTGGAACCTCAGGAACCTCAGGATCTTCTGGAACTTCAGGAACCTCAGGAATATCTGGAACGTCAGGAACAAGTGGTTCTTCTGGAACCTCAGGAACAAGTGGTTCTTCTGGAACCTCAGGAACAAGTGGTTCTGCTGGAACCTCAGGAACTTCAGGCTCTTCTGGAACTTCAGGAACATCAGGAATCTCTGGAACCTCAGGAACATCAGGAATCTCTGGAACCTCAGGAACATCAGGAACAAGTGGCTCTTCTGGAACATCAGGAACTTCAGGAATCTCTGGAACA